>ERZ808252.2696-NODE-2696-length-10270-cov-4.328536_pt1 | contig 10270 bp, 10 predicted proteins | sample MGYA00521242_ERZ808252 | MGnify/ENA primary metagenome ERZ808252 (study PRJEB31516, sample SAMN03275581) | gut metagenome | biome: mammalia-associated habitat; material: feces | host: Papio cynocephalus | place: Kenya | collected 2012-08-07 ...
GTTGTTCCCGGGACGAGCGTGCCGGAGGATGCGCCAGTGCCTGTCGCGGCGAATGACTGCGTGAGATATGCCGCGCGCTCGTTCGATGCGGGCAGATACAGCACGCGCCCCACGGCGATCCTGTCGAGCTGGGCGTCCGTTGTGAAGCCGTTGAGCGTTTTTATGATGCCCTTATAGGTGTAAAAGTCCACACCGAGCTTCTGACATATGCCGAGAAGAGAGTCGCCGCTTGCTGCCGTGACGGAAACCACGTCGCCCTCAGCGGCGGCGGTCACGCCCGGCACGGTGAGCATCGCGCAGCACAGCAGCGCGCATATAAGCATCCTGGTCAGCTTTTTCATCGTCCTATCCCCCAGACAGCATGATTCATCAGATAATATGTGGTCTCTGCGCCTTTTAACAGCTGACAGATGACCGGGTGGAAAAGATTATCCAGTAAACATAATATAGTTTACAACATATCCTGCCATGATGCAAGTCCTTTTTACACGTTTTGGGGAATATTTTGAGGGATGAGAGAAGAAAAACATAAAAAGCCTCTCCCCGCAAGGCTTTCCCTTGCGGGGAGAGGTCAGCTGACCGACGCATATGAAAGCAGTAATCCGCTGCGCGGCGCTGCTTAACCATACTGCTCAGAGACATAGATGGCGGCCTTTGACTGGATGCTCTTGACAACGTCATCCAACGCCCTGTCTCCGTTCAGATACCCTTCTGCAGATGACATTATAATGTCACGTATTGCCGCGTCATCATAAACTGCCGCATACTTTGTTCTGCTGACCAGATCGCAGAACGTTTGCCAGTCTTCGCCGCTCTTGCTGCCTGCGGCGGCTTTTTCCAGCGCCGACATGATGACAGGCAGCGACATCCCCGTGCCTGCGATCTTCATCTGGTTTTCCATGGAGAGCCTTTGATTTATAAACGCCCAAGCGCCTTCTTTGTTCTGGCTGCTTTTTGGAATGGCCATGGATACGCAGTTTGTAAGAAAACCCGAGTTCGGAAACTCATAGTAATTGAATCCGCAGACGCCGTCGGGAAATCCGAGAAATACAAGATCGTCGCCGATATAGTCCCGCAGATCTTTATAGTTTGTGTTGACCAGCGGATACGGATACAGCATGACGCCGTATTCGGAATAACCGGCGCTTTCCGCGCCGCCAGAGTCATTGCCGAATAGATTCACCGCCATGAGCAGGTCGGCGAATTTCTGACTGTCAAATGTGCAGACGGCGTTATTTTTGTCAACAAACGATTCCGCCCCAATGTTGGCTGCCCAGCGCAGAAGATCCGCCTTTGTCATGCGCGGATCAAACAGCGAGCACGGCTCGGTGCTGCTCGAAATAATCTCCAGACAATCATTCAGGGTCAGATCAGTCCTTTCCCCAACGTATGCTTTCCTTGAGGCAAAGGTGTTGACGGATGCCTGATCCCAGAGCTGGTGCAGCTCTCCGTTGATTGTCATGCTCTCAAGGAGATTCGGCAAAAAGGATTCTCTGCCGAGGGAATCACTTGCGTCTATGTATGGCAGCAAATCCTCATAATAATCGGAGGAGGTGTCAATGCAGTCGGAAAACAGGACGAGATCGTAAGTTTTCCCTGCCGACAGCTCAGTTATAAACTGACTCGAATTTTCTTCGTCAAAAGAAGTGGCAACATATGTATACCCCAGATACTTGCTGTTTGCGTCTGCAATTACAGCCTCATCAATTCCGATTAGCGCGACGGAGACAGTATCGGTTTGCTCATACGGCACGGCTTCGTTTCCGATAACAGTCAGGATTCCGGCGGGAATGAGAAGATATGAATCATTCGACAGCCTGCATACTTCCCCAATATCGTAGTCGGGGATAAACTCATAATTCCATTGCAGCAGTTCGGTCACACTGTCGTTTGCAAAGTCAACCAACAGAAGTTCTTTGCTCTGAACGCTTATGTATTCGCCTGCCAGCCCCTGACAGGACGCCCAGCTCCCTCCGTTGATCTCCGTATATTTCTCATAGTCAACCGTTGGGTCATACGGATTTGACAGCTTCAGCTCGGATATACCGGGCGAGCTTTTATCCACAAGATAGTATGGGCTTGTTGAATCAACAACTTTTTTGAGAACAGAAAGCACTATGCCGTCGCTGCACAGGGAAGCGCTTGTCAATTCCCTGCCGTCAAGGTCGATTTCTTCATATGTGCCGTCAGACCAATTGACCTTTGCCGCAGACCCATTACTTGACAGCACAAGATTTGACTTGTCCTCGACGGTCAGCGAAAGGCGGCTTGAGATCCTTGGGGTATATGCGGGAATATCCTTTCTCTCCTGCAAAGCGCCGTCCGGTGAGCAAGAGAGTATTGTCAGATCGACCGGCGCATTTCCTCCGGAAGGCAGATACGCCGTTGAATCCGCATATAGGTTTCCGACAAGAATATAGAACATTCCGTCGTTTCCGGCGGTAATATCGTATATGAAAACATCGTTCCCGGAAAATAAAGCGTCAAGAGCGAGCATCCGCGCCTCCGAAAGAGAGACCCTGCCGCCGGGCGCCGCCTCATAATATGCCAGAGCCAGCCGCTGCTCATCCTCGCCTGAGCCGAGCATCAGGACGGTGTTTTCTACTCTTGCAATCCCGGAAACCGTGTAGCCGCCCGGAAACGGGTAATACGCTTCTCTGTATTGCCGGAGTATCGTGCCGGACGCGGGAGCTTCCGTAAGGTTGGATGCTGTGAATGCGTCACTTTTGTCCTTGCTCTTGTCGCTGCCGCAGGCGGTCAATGAAAGCAGCATAAGCGCAGCTGACAGCAGTGCAATAACACGTTTCATTTTTCCCTCCGTTCAGAAATGTTTTTGCGTGTAGAAGCCCATATACAGTGTTCCTGGTCAAGTTATCTGATTGAACATCCGAGATGATATATTCCAATATATATCGTCAACACAAATATACACTAATATTTGATGAATGTCAACAGCTCTTTGCGAAAAAACACTTGCAATTAAAAGAAAGTTATAATAAAATTATATCAAAGACAAATAACTATATTTTTATACACAATGAGGTAATGGTGCAAAAATGGAACTGACAAAAATTGAGCTTGAGGTAATGAACGTCCTGTGGAACGCGGAGAGACCGCTGGCTAAGAGCGAGATCGCAAAACTGTGCACAAATAAAACATGGAAGGACAGCTACACGCATCTGCTCATAACGGGGCTTTTGAAAAAGGGAGCGTTGAGAGAAAACGGCGTGGTCAAGGTCGGAAGGGCGTGGGCGAGCGCATATGAAGCCAACATTTCGTGCGAGGAATACTATGCCGAGAATGTTTTTGCCGGCAGTCCGGCAGAGGTTCTGCCAATGATATTCCACGCGCTTATCCGCAGCGATAATGTCAGCCCGGAGATAATAGACGAACTTGAAGAAATGCTCGAAAAACGCAGGGAAGACATTATCTGACGCCTGATGATAAGTATATATTCACAAGCCAGCGCGATTGTTTTCTATAACCTCGGCATGCTGCTTCTCTATGTGCTCATCCGCAGGGAGGGCTTTATAACGCAGTATACCGTTTCCGCACTCAGCCTTACGGCGGTGCTGAGTATTGTGCGCCTGCTTCTGCCGCTGGATTTTCACTTTTCTTATGTGATCGGATCGGCATATGCTTTTCCGTGGCTTGTAAACGCGCTGGAGTATAAAACCGCTTCTCTGCCGATCTCAGCCGGCATGATGCTGCTGGGGATATGGCTTGGCGGCACGCTGTGGTACATATTCAAAGCCGCCCGTGCGGAGGTATGCGCGTACAGGGTGCGTCGGGGGTATACCTGCACCGGGAGTGAACAGGTAGAACGCGCCTTGGCGGACTTCACCGGGAAATACCGCGTCCGGCTGTCGCCGGATGTGAACGAGCCGTACACCGCCGGTATTTTCCGCCCGGAGATACTTTTGCCCGATATAAGTTACAGCGATGAAGAGCTGCACTTTGTTCTCGCACACGAGATACAGCATATCAAGTCGAGGGATAACCTGAAAAAGCTGTTTTTCATCGCGGCGGAGGCGCTTTTCTGGTGGAATCCGCTGTCGCACGTATACGTGAACGAATACGAAATGCTGGCGGAGCTGGAGTGTGACCGCCGGGTGACGGATGGGATGGACAGCGACACGCTGAAGGCGTACCTGGGCGCGATACTGTCCGTGATGAGACGATTAAAACCGGACGCCGGCGGCGGACGCAAGGCGGTGACATCGTCCTTTGCGCAGACATACAGTGTGAAGCGCAGGTTCGCCGTGCTGCTTGACAGAAGAGAGCGCAAACCAATGATCAGCCGTCTGGCGGTATACGCTGTGATGCTGGCGCTGTTTCTGGCTTCGTATATGGTTATCTGGCAGCCTGACACCCCACCGCCTGCGGTGGATGATGGGATTACGATGGTGATAAATGAGGACAATTCATATCTTGTACGGGACGGGGAAGTATACCATCTGATTTTCAATGGGTATGAATTAGAGACTGTGACAAAAGACGACTTGATTTCTGAACCGTTAAATGAGTTAAAAATAATAAACTGAACAGGAGAAAACAACTATGAAAAAGCTCATCTCACTAATGCTTGCAGTCATTCTGTGTCTCAGTCTTTCCGCGACCGCCTTTGCTGACTATACAGCGCCTGCTTGCGGCAAAGATTCTGACGACAGCGTGTCTGTCCAGCGCGCGGAACAGACGGAGTGGGTGTATCGCATCCACAACGGAAATGTAGAAAAACGCCTTTGGTCGAGAACCTACGCGAAGTGGCTGACGGATTGGATATATGTCGGCCCAGCTCCTTAAAAGCTGATCACAACTTAAAATAAATAAGTTTGGTCATTTTTCTTCACTTTTTTCTCTCTCCACAAACACACAGGCGCAGACGATCGCTCGTCTGCGCCTGTGTGCTATTATACAAGGATTGAATTACCTCAGCTCGGGGTAGAAACGTATCAGTATCTTCCGGGTGACGCTTAAAAGGTTATACATAAAGAATGCACTCGCCGGAGTCAGGTATACGGAGATCTGATACAAAAGTGTAGTACAAAAAACCAGACCAAAGCCCCTAAACCTGCCGTGTAGTAAAGCGCCCAGAAAACAGAGCGAGGCTTAATGAGCTTAGCAGTAGAGGATCAATGCGATGAGCTCAAGCGGCTCGCCGCCGGTGTTTTTCAGGCTGTGCCCCTCGCCGTCGCCGACGAAGGTGACATCGCCTGGTCCGACCTCAACGACCATGCCGTTGTCGGAGTACTCGCCGTGCCCGCGGAGGATATAGTACGTCTCTCCGTCGCCGTGGTGGACGTGCCAGCCGATCTCTGCGTCGACGGGGAGAACAGTGTGCGAGAAGAGACGACCCTTGCCGTACATTTCGTCCGCGCCGGAGAGTATCGGGTGAACCTCGCCCTCGCCCGCGCCGTCGAAAAACTTCTTATGCACGGGGGGGATCTCGTCTTTACGTCTGACAAATGACATGCTTTTCCGCCCCCCTGTCAAAAGCCGAGCTCTTCGCCGATGAGAACGACCTCGGTCTCCATGCCCTTCATGGGGCACCACAGCACAGTCAGCGCGTTGCAGATGCGCTGGGGCGAGCGGCAGTCGTGGCACTTGCCGTCAAGCTTGCAGGGGGTCTTTATGTCGAAGCGGGCGGCGTTTTTGACCGCGGCGACACCGCGCGCGCGCTCGAGCGCGGAGGCAAAGTCCGGGCAGAGCTTATTCGTGCCGGCGATGATGAACACCTTTTTGTGCCCGTACACCGTCGCGGCGATGCGGTTGCCCGTGCCGTCAATATTGAGGATCTCGCCGTCCTCGGAAATGGCGTTTGCGCTGCAAATGTAGTAATCCGTGGTGAGCGCGGCAGTGAGCGTGTCCTTTCCCGGCTTGAGCCAGTGCCACTCGACGTCGTTGTCCGCCGTGAGCATCTGCCCCAGACCGAGCGTCTCAACGGTCTTGCTGCCGCCGATGCCGACGGAGCTGTGATGTATCTGCCCGGCGACATACTCCGCCGCCTCGCTGCCGGACGCGAAATACTTCACGCCGAAGCCGCGGTCTTCAAGATTTTTCATTGTTTTTTCAATATCCATTGCTGCACCTCCGTATAAAATGTTTGTACCGACAGCATGATTATACATGATTTTCTGCACTATTTCAATCGGGCATTTGCTCTTGACTTCGGCGGAAATAGTATATAAAATATAGAAAACAGACACTTTGTTATTCTCTGTAAAAAGGAGCACGGCACATATGAACGCGACCACAAAAAACGAACTGACGAAAATCGGCTGCCGCGCGTTTCAGGCGGGGCTGAATATCGGCGCGCGCGCCCTCTATTGGCGCAAGCCCATCACCGTCACGGGGGAGGGCTGCGCCGCGAAGATACCGGAGATCATGAAGCGCGAGGGCGTGAAGCGTGTGATGGTCGTGACGGGGCGGCACGTGGGCCAGAGCATCGCGCCGGGGATAATCGCGGCGCTGCGCGCGGCGGGCGTGGACTGCGTCCACTTCTCCGAGGTCGAGGCGAACCCGACCACCGCGATAGTTGACAGGATAACATGGCAGTACCGGCTCAACGCCTGCGACGGCTTTCTTGCAATCGGCGGCGGCTCGCCGATAGACGCGGCGAAGGCTGCGGCGGCGCTCATCGCACGCCCGGACAGGACGCTTGCGCAGATGGCGGGGCTGTTCCGCGTGCTGCGGCGGCTGCCGGTGCTCGTCGCTGTGCCGACGACTGCCGGCACCGGGTCGGAAACGACGATCGCCGCGGTCATCACCGACGCCGCGACGCACCACAAGTACGCCGTGATGGACATCTGCCTTGTGCCGAAGTACGCGGTGCTAGACCCCGTGCTCACGCGCGATCTGCCGCCCAAATCCACCGCGACCACGGGCATGGACGCGCTGACCCACGCGGTCGAGGCGTATCTGTGCTGGACCAACCGCACAAAAGAGGTTGACCGCGACGCGGAGGAGGCGACCGTCACCATCTTCAAATACCTCGAGCGCGCGTACCGCGACGGAAACGACATGGAGGCGCGCGACAATATGCTGATGGCGGCGTTCAAGGCGGGCTTTGCGTTCACGCGCGCGGGCGTGGGCAATGTGCACGCCATCGCGCACACGCTCGGCGGGCTGTACAACGTGCCGCACGGGCTGGCTAACGCCGTCATACTGCCGATAGTGCTGGAGGATTACGGCGCTGCGGTGTATCCGCGGCTTGCCAGACTGGCGGAGCTTACCGGCGTCGGCACGGCGGGCAGCGACGGGGACAAGGCAAAGGCGTTCATCGCCGAGATATACGCCATGAACGCGCGCATGGGCATTCCCCGCACCCTTGACTGCATCCGCGAGGAGGACATACCGCAGATGGTAGAATGGGCGCTGGCGGAGGCGAACCCCACCTATCCCGTGCCCGTTGTTTACACGCCTGAGCACTGCGCGCAGGTGATCAGAAAAATCATGACTTGAGGGCCGAAAATTGCAACTGGATGAACTCAAGCTGGTGTCTGCCAGCAACATAATAAAGCTGCGCACCGGGGCGGGGCTGACGCAGGCGGAGCTTGGCGCGCGGCTGAACTACTCCGACAAGACCATATCAAAATGGGAGCGCGGTGAGGCGATACCTGACGCATACGTCCTCACGCAGCTGGCGGAGATGTTCGGCGTGACGGTGGACTACCTTCTTTCATCGCACGATGCATGGGAAGCGCCGGCGGACGGTGAAGATGGGGACGGGGAGACCGCGGCGGACGACGCGCCCGGCGCGCCGGGCTACAGCGTCGAGGTCATCATGGCGCTGACGGTGGTGTCGATATGGACGGCGTGCATCGTTGCGTTCGTGGTGCTGTGGCTCGCGGCGGACATGATATGGTGGCGCATCTTCGCCATCGCGCTGCCGGTGTCGCTGCTTGTGCTGATGATACTGATGTGCGTTTTCAAAAAGGTGAAGAGCCTGCAATACGTCATCGCGGCGTTTGTGCTCTCCATCTTTGTGATGCTCTACTTTCTCATACCCAACTACAAGCCGTGGCAGCTTTTCATCATCGCAGCTCCCGCTGTTGCCATAGTTTTTCTGGCGTGCAATATCCAGAAAAAGCCCGAAAAACGCAAAAAGTCAAAACAATAACTATATAATTCTACATAGGGTAGAATGCACAGCGCCCGGGTAGAGCCGTGACGGGACGGCTCTACCCGGGCTTTTTTCGCCGTAGAGCGAGGGGAGAAGGCAGTAGCTTGCAGCGCAGGAGCGCATGGGATATAATTCGTGCATAAACTGTGATACAAGAGGGGTAAATGCGATGAATGATTATATCCTGAGCTGCTGCTCGACAGCGGACCTGACCCGGGAGGTTTTCACCGCGCGGGACATACACTATGTCTGCTTCCATTTTGCCATCGACGGCAAGGAGTATACCGACGATCTCGGCGAGAGCATGCCTTTTGACGTGTTTTACAAGAAGATCGCCGACGGCGCTGTGACCAAGACCTCGCAGGTCAACATTTCCGAGTATGTCGATTACTTCACGCCGTTTCTTGAAGCGGGGAAGGACATCGTCCACGTCTGCCTATCCTCCGGCATTTCCGGCACGATAAACTCCGCGCGTAACGCCGCCTCCATTCTCAGAGAGCGCTACCCCGAGCGCAAGATATACATCATTGATTCTCTCGGCGCGTCCTCCGGCTATGGGCTGCTGATGGACACTGCCGCGACCAAGCGCGACGAGGGACTGAGCGCGGACGAGCTTGCCGCGTGGATAGAGGCAAACAAGCTGAGAGTGCACCACTGGTTTTTCTCCACCGACCTGACAAGCTATGTGCGCGGCGGCAGAATATCCAAGACGGCGGCGGTGTTCGGCGGTCTGCTGGAGATCTGCCCGCTGCTGAATATGGACAACCTCGGCCGCCTGATCCCGCGCGCGAAGATCCGCACCAAAAAGCGCGTCATCAAGGAGATCGTTGACAGAATGGAGCAGAACGCGGACGATGGGCTGGACTACTCCGGCAAGTGCTTCATTTCGCAGTCGGCGTGCTATGACGATGCCCGCGCCGTTGCGGATCTGGTCGAGGAAAAGTTTCCCAGGCTCAACGGCAAGGTGCAGATATTCTCCGTCGGCACAACGATAGGCGCGCATACGGGCCCGGGCACGGTCGCGCTGTTTTTCTGGGGCAAGGAGCGCGTTGACTGACGGCAGCCGGCGCGGCGACCGCGGCATAGCGGCATATAATAATATAATATGTAATATGACCCCGCCTGCGGTCTGAATGACCGCAGGCGGGGTTTTGCAGTATGGGTTTAATCAATATGCCCCGTGCGCAGCGTGGCAAACGGATCGCCGCCGTTGCTGACAAGGGAGGTGAAGTTGAGGCTTGCATCCACATGCTCGCTCATCGCCTGACGCGCCAGCGCGGGCATGCGCATGCGTATCGCGGAGACGACGGAAATGTGGTTGTATTTCACGCTCGGCATCCAGGGGTTGGAGTCACTGCTGCGGTCGGAGATGAATTGCAGCATTGACGCCTGATACATCGTCAGCTTCGGCAGAAGCTGCTCATAGCACTGGATGATGTACGGGTTGCCGCAGGAGCGGACGATGAGCTGGTGAAAGGGCATGTCCGTGTCGCGCATGCCGTCAATATCGCGCTTTATCACGCTGTCGCGGAACGCCTCGGCAAGCCCGGAAAGCTCACGCAGGGTGTCGTCGTCCGCGACGTGCGCGCAGATGGAGGCGGCCTCGCTCTCGATGGCTGTGCGCACGCGGTAGAGACTGAGCATGTCGTGCATGCTCAGCTCCAGCACGAAGCTGCCGCTCTGATTCGGGCGCTGCACGACAAAGCCGATCTCCGTCAGCTTGGCGATCGCCTCCGCCACGGGGGTGCGGGATATGCCGAGGGAGGCGGCGAGCTGGTTGACGTTGAGCTTTGCGCCGGGATTGATCTTGAGATTGATAATATCGTCGTAAAGAAGCCGAGCCACAAGGTCGCGGAGCTTTGCGTCAGGATTTGCCGCCATGCTCTGCTTCAATCTGAATTGATCCATGGTTATGCTTTTCCTCCAAGCAGTTGAAAGCTATTTGTTTAAATCAATTAAAACGCACTGCCATGAGAATATACACCTATTCTGCGCCAAAGTCAACGCGAAAGAAGAAAAGAAAATGCATAAAATATGCCAAGATGCACGGGATAGACAAGATAAAACCAGCGCATACGCGCGCCGAGCCGCCCGGAATAGAGCAGCACCGGCACGGAGGAGAGCATCGCAGCGAGCGCAAAAAACCAG
>ERZ808252.2705-NODE-2705-length-10249-cov-3.189327_pt1 | contig 10249 bp, 10 predicted proteins | sample MGYA00521242_ERZ808252 | MGnify/ENA primary metagenome ERZ808252 (study PRJEB31516, sample SAMN03275581) | gut metagenome | biome: mammalia-associated habitat; material: feces | host: Papio cynocephalus | place: Kenya | collected 2012-08-07 ...
GCAGGTTGACCGTGAGCAGCTTGATGAGATCGTCGATCTCGTGCAGGAGACGGTTTGCAGTACCCGCAGCCGAATCCGCATTGCAGGCAATGACTATCCAGCCGAGGTTGTGCGGTCGAAGCTGCTGAAGCTGAACAGCGAGCATATCCGTTTCGTCATGGACTGCTTGAAGCAGAATACAACGAGGATTCGGAACATTCGGCAATACCTGCTGGCTGCGCTGTTCAACGCACCAAGTACGATGAACAGCTATTACACCGCTCTGGTCGCGCGCGATATGGCAGGCGCGGCGTAGATGACTTCAAGGAAAACCGGACTTGCACTTGTACAGCGGATTACCGGTAGCATAGAGACCCGCCGTCCGAGCAAATAACAAGGCTGACATGGCTGTGCGGATTTCGTGAGTTCTTGGCTGTATCTGTTCAGGACTTAGTTCCTGTGTTCATTATGTCTCCTGAAACAGTTATTTTTACAAGTCTTTAAGTTCGTTAATTTGTTCAGAGAAAAGTGACGTATTGAGAAGATCGGATGGTGTGATCATTAATGCATCTGCAAGATTGAATAGTGCCTCCAAAGAGAAACTTCTAATCATGTTCGGAGCCTCGATGGCGCTTAGGTGAGAGCGGCTCATGTTAGCTTTCTCGGCCAGCTGTTCCTGCGACATCCCGCGCAGTCTGCGCAGAGTGGAGATCGCAATACCGAGCTGAATGAAACGGTCTCTGTTCTTAAAGCTGACGTTTTCCTTGCTCATAAAAATGCCGCCCCTTTCTGGATAAATTATATCTTGTTCGGCATTTTATATCCGCTCTATAAAAAGAGCTATTGACTTATTTATAGAGCATAATATAATTAAAGTGAGCAAAAAGACGGTTTATAAAGCAAGACGTGCCGACGATAAGGATCGCTGGAAAATGCTCTTTTTGAAAATAAAAGGAGATTTCCTTTGCGCGGAAATCTCCTGAGTCACATACATATTATTTGAATTTCGTGGAGTTTGTCACTCTACGAAGAAAATAATGTTGGTTATTTTTCCGTATTATAGCATATTGCCTGTTTAAATGCAATTGTTTCTGCGGAGAAATGGAAGAATTGATGTAATAATGTACGAGCATGTCTATTTCACGTGAAGATTTTTGCCACCTGAAGCGCTTTTGCGCAGTCATTTCGGCAGTCCGAACGGATATAAAATAGGTTCTGCACCCAACGTGATCACTACACAAGGAGGAATGATAGAATGGCAAAGGGTGAGAACATTTTCAGACGCCGAGACGGTCGCTGGGAGGCTCGATATGTAAAGGGGCGTGAACTATCCGGGAAAATCCGGTATGGATACTGCTACGGGAAAACGTATCGGGAGGCCAAAGAAAAAGTCGAAGCGTGCAAAGTAGCCCTGGCTAACGGAACGCCGCGGTCAACAGCTAAAACACAGTCCTTGTTTTCTGACTACTGCGCGGAATGGCTGCATCGAAAGAAGAGCAAGGTGAAAGAGTCAACATATATTAAATATAGCGCAGTGGTTGACAAGCACATTGTTCCCAAACTCGGCGCATGTTGTCCATTAGGCTTCACAACGGAGCTGATAGATGACTTTACCAAAGAACTACAATTTGAAGATGAGCTTGCGCCAAAGACAGTGCATGATATTCTGGCAGTGTTGCACGGAATTCTGAGGTTTTCCGCTTCCAAGCTTACAGATCCGTTCCCGGTGGTTGAAATCAACTATCCGAAGGTAAGAAAAAAGGAAATGCGTGTCCTATCCAGAGCGGAGCAGGAACACTTTGTTTCCTATCTGCAAGAGGAGTTGGACCCGTGCAGGTTTGGAATCCTACTGGCGCTGTGTACTGGCATTCGAATCGGTGAGCTCTGCGCACTGCGCTGGAACAGTATTTCCACAAGCGAAAAAGTAATCCGAATTAGTGAGACTTTGCAAAGGCTGCGCGACACGAACACAGCGCGAAATACGCGGACGAGAATTGTTATTGGCCCGCCAAAAAGCGACACCTCTGTTCGGATAATCCCCATGACGGAATATGCGACCGAGCTTTGCATGCGCATGAAGCCGCAAAACGCAGCCGCGTATGTTTTGACAGGAACAGAAGCATTCATGGAACCAAGGGCGCTGCAATACCGATTGGAAAAATACACACAGGCATGTGGACTGGAAGGGGTGCATTTTCATACGTTGAGGCACACGTTTGCAACGCGTGCGGTTGAGGTCGGTTTTGAGATCAAGTCACTATCTGAGATTCTGGGACATGCATCTGTGAAGATCACGCTGGATCGATATGTGCATTCCTCGTTGGAGCTGAAGCGGAACAATATGCAGAAGCTAAGGGTTGCGGGCATGTAATCCTCGCAGTCAGAAGTTGGTGTTATCCAAAAGCGAGAACGCAGAAAGAGCCTTGCTACGCAGGGCTTTTTCTGCGTTTTGTAACAGAGTGACAAACTCCACGAAAGATATTTCCTCACCGTTCTGGAAAATCATAGGTGTCTTGGCGGGCTGGTTTGCTAGTTTGTCCCCCGTGTATGGCGTGAGTACTTACACTGCATCGACATGCCATATTTTATGCCGGTTTCGCGATGTAGATGCAGAGAAATACATATAGGGACGTGGGATCTATGGCGACGACAGCGACCAGTTGTTTGACGGAGGAAACCTCTGTCGATGGAATTATTCATATAGCAACGCCCATTCCACAGCAGAAGAAGCCGTACCTTATATCGAAGCGAATCTTCGATATTGTGTGTTCGTTTTTGGCGCTGTTGGTTCTGGCTGTTCCAATGCTCATCATTGCAGTGATCGTTGCATTGGACTCACCGGGCGCACCGCTCTTCCGGCAGGAACGACTCGGACTCAATGGAAAGCCGTTTTTGATCTATAAATTCCGGTCGATGCGGCTGGATGCCGAAGAAAACGGTCCGCAGTGGGCGGATGAACGGGATTCCCGCTGTACACGCTTTGGTCAGATCCTCCGGCGTACCCGATTGGACGAGCTTCCCCAGCTCTACAATATCCTGCGCGGAGATATGAGCTTCGTCGGTCCGCGACCGGAACGCGCGTATTTCTACAGAAAATTCGAGGAATACATCCCAGGCTTCTCTAATCGCCTGATGGTCGTCCCCGGCCTGACTGGATATGCGCAGGTAAACGGCGGCTACTCCCTGAAACCGGAAGAAAAAATTGTTTATGACATGAAGTATATAGAAAAGCGTTCCATCTGGATGGATCTGGAGTGCATAATCAAGACCATCCGCGTTGTCCTTGGTGGCGACGGCGCCCGATAAAATGGAGATATTCGGAGGATATTCCCTTACATGAGTGAAAACAAGAATACATATGTCCCTACTGTCGGTACGGAGATGTCGATATGGAATATTGTACGGCTCCTGCTGAAAAAATTCTACTGGCTACTTCTGGCAGGGATCGTCATGGCGGCAAGTGTTTATGCGGTACTGATACTGTTCATTACGCCGACCTATGAGTCAAAGGTCAGCTTTTATGTATATAACAGTGCAAATAATACGCAGCAAGCAGGAACAATCAACAATAGCGATCTTCAGGCGGCGGAAAGCCTTGCGACAACCTATTCCAAGATTTTGGAAAGCAACTCTGTTCTGGACGCTGTTCTGGAGGATTTGAATACAGCCGGAAGCTTGTCCAGAAAAGAACTTAATCGGATGATTGAAGTGTCCGTCGTCTCCAATACGCAGCTACTTGAGGTTGTTGTTACTTCAGCAGACGCGAAATTTGCCTGCCAGATTGCGGACGCTTTTGGAAGGGTAGCACCGACAGAGATCGTTCGTATTACCAAAGCAGGCGGCGTCGAGGTTGTGGATCATCCAGAGGTGGCGACAGAGAAATCATCTCCGAGGACGGTTTTTGACAGCGCACTCGGGTTTGTCGTGGGTGCAATTCTTGCCTCGTTGGTAATCGTGATGCGAATGCTGTCCGATACAACGCTTTATCTGCCAGAGGACATCGAGAAACTGGCGGGAATAACTGTGTTGGGTCAAATCCCGGACATCAACATTACGGAGAAAAACTATACCTATTGGAAACTGACGGAAGGAGGTACGGCGGACGATGCGGCAGAAGAAAACAAGTAGCAAGGCAGCAAGTGAAGCGGTCGCTGCCAATCGCAGACGTCTATTGAATCATGGATCACCGTTTGCAATCAAAGAAGCCTATGTCAAGCTCCGTACAAGCCTGATGTTCTGTATGACCGCGGACAAGGAGCGTGCTTGTAAGACCTTTGCCGTCACGAGTTCCAAGCCCTCGGAGGGCAAAAGCCTGACGGCAGCTAATGTTGCAATCAGCTATGCGATGCTTGGAAAGAAGGTTCTTTTGATCGATGCCGATATGCGAAAGCCAACGCAACGCAAGCTCTGGAAAGTTGAGCTTGCTGCAGGTCTTTGTGATTTTCTGGCGCAGATCTGGAAACTGGAAATTGCAAAGGTGCAGGACCTTCCGCTTTGGATCATCTGTACGGGAACTATCCCGCCGAACCCGTCCGAGCTGCTGGCGTCTGACCGGATGAAGACCTTTGTGAGCGAATGTGCCAGAATTTACGATTATGTCATCATCGATACGCCGCCAATCAATACGGTTGCGGATGCGCAGATCGTTGCGGCATGTGTGGACGGCGTTTTGCTTGTGGCAAAGTCTGGCTATACGACGGTGGACGAGCTGAATGCCGCGATCGATGCGGTGCATCAGGTCGGCGGCAATCTATGCGGCGTTGTACTGAACGACATGAATATGAAGTCTGTAAAATATTCGTACAAATATAAGTACGGATACAGGTACGGAGACAAGTACGCTTACGCAGACGCTTATGAAACGCATTAACAGTATGATCGACTTAACGCTGGACTACCACGCGCATGTGCTTCCGGGCTGCGACCATGGAAGCGATGGAGTGGAAACGTCTCGGAAGCAGCTGGCGATGGCGGCTTCGGCTGGAATCCGTACAGTCTGTGCAACGCCGCATTTCTACCCGCACAAGGAATCAATCTCGTCCTTTCTGCTAAGACGCGAGGAGTCGGCGCGGCTGCTACGTGAGTGCCTGACGACGGACACGCCGCAGCTCCAGCTTGGGGCAGAGGTCCTGATCTGCGATGGGATGGAGCGGCTGGAAGGATTATCGCGTTTATGCCGCGGCGAAACGAACGAACTCCTTCTTGAAATGCCATTTTACCAGTGGTCAGAGTCGATATGGGATACGTTGTATTCGCTTTGCGAAAGAAGCGATATCAAAATCGTCCTTGCGCATGCGGAACGATATTCGCCCGAGGCAATTGAACAATTGATCCAAAACAATGTGACGCTTCAACTCAATTCGGAATGCCTGACAAGACCATTTCATCGCAAACGCTATCTGGCATGGATCAAAAACGGAAACGTTAAGTACCTCGGGAGCGATATCCATATGCTTGGGAACGGATACCACGATTTTGAAAAGTGTAGACGACTTCTGAAAAAAGAAGGTTGACCAGAGAGAAAAAATGGATGCACAAAAAGAAAATCCTCTGATTTCCATAATCATGCCTGCTTACAATGTTGAAAAATATATAGAAGCGGCCGTTTGTTCCGTACTTGCTCAGACGTATACGAATTGGGAGCTGATTATCCTGGATGACAGCTCGACCAATCGAACGGCGGAGATTGCGGAGAGCTTGGCAAAGACTGACCCGCGTATCCATCTGTTCTGCAATCCGCAAAACATGGGAGTGGCAAGAACGAGAAACCGCGGCTTCGGCATAGCGGCGGGGGAATGGGCTGCGCTACTGGACAGCGACGACGTGTGGCACAGTGATAAATTGGAAAAACAGTTGACCGCTATGAAACATTCTGATGCAGAACTTATCTATTGTTCCTATACTTTGATAGACAAAAATGGAAAGAAAATATCGGACTTCATCGTTCCGGAGGGGACCACCTATTCTGCAATGCTGGAGGAAAATGTACTGAGCTGCTCAACAGTGCTACTGTCCAGAAGAATTTTTTCTGAGGCCCGTTTTTCAACGAAATACTATCATGAGGACTATGCACTCTGGCTCCAGCTGCTGAGACGGGGCTATACCGCTTTTGCCTGCAAAGACGTACTTGTTGATAATAGAGTTTTGAATGGATCACGCTCCAATAATAAGCTGAGATCCGCAAAACACCGGTGGATCATATATCGAGAAGCGGAAAAACTATCGTTTGTCCAATCTGCACGTGCCTTTGCGGGCTACATCTGGCATGGGATTGTAAAGTACAAGAGAGTTTAAAATGAAAACCATAGAGACAAAAAAAGAATTATCCGCGCATCAGGCGCTCCTGCTGGAGATGCTGAAGGATTTTGACACAGCGTGTAGGAAATATGCGATCCGGTATCAGCTCTTTGCTGGTACGGCACTGGGGGCAGTACGGCATGCGGGTTTTATCCCATGGGACGACGATCTGGATGTTATTTTACTCCGCAGCGAATATGACCGTTTTTTTGAAGTGGCGGCGAAGGAGCTTGACCCAGAGGAGTATTATGTCCAGCGTGAAGGTACGCCGCATTGGCCCATGCAGTTTTCAAAATTGCGGCGTAATAACACTGCTTGTATGGAGAAGTACCATCCAAAGGACTCATGCATTCATCAGGGCGTCTACATTGATATTTTCCCCTGCGATAATCTTTGCGACTGCCCAGCGACACGCAGACTGCAATTTGCCGCGTCCAAGGCGGTGATCGCAAAAGCACTTTATATGCGTGGTTACGAGACAAATAGCATAACGAAAAGGTTATTTATGCAGTTCTGCCGCCCGTTGCCGCGTAGGGAATTGGAACGCCTGTGCATGAGGCGAGGCGATATGACCACACAGATGGTGCATACCTTCTTTGCTGCCGGAAAAGATTATGGAAAAAACATCTTTCCACGCAGTTGGCTTACAGAAAGTGTAAATATGCCGTTTGAAGACGGAATGTACCCGGTCTCCAGATATTATGATGCGCTCCTGACTCGTTTGTACGGGGATTACCATCAACTTCCTGCTGCAGAGGATCGAAAGTGCAAGGAGCACGTCGCAATCCTTGATCTGGCACATTCCTATGAAGCGCATTTGGAAGAACAGAAAAAAATGACGTTTGAGATTCATACACGAAGCATTCGATAAATGAGGAGGAAAAGAAATGAAAAAGGGTTCAGTTTGTATGGGAATTATGTGCCTGCTGGCAATTGGTCTGCTTCTTGCAGGCTGCTCCATGGGCGGGAGTACACAGAAAGGGAATAAGTCGACGTCTGGCGGACAGTCAATGCAGGCGGAACACGCAGAAGAAGTTGTGATTGGAACGGCATATGGCGACCTGTATTATCCGGCGCAGTGGGAAGAATTTCTTCAAGTGAATCAGACCGAGGATGATGCGTGTGTTCAGGTCACATTCTCCGGCAAGATCGACGAGACATTGTATCCGCTTTTTACAATCATCATTGGTAATGGAGACGACGTCTCCGCAGGAACTCTGACCGGCAAAGATGGAACGCAACGTACAGTTTATGTCCAAATTGCAGAGGTCACAGGAAATGCAGCACTGAGCCAGATTGAACTGAACCGGCTATATGCCATGCAGGAAGACCTGAATTATCTCATCGATCACTTAAAATAAACAGAAGGAGAAAATGACATGGCAAGAAGAATGTTGAAACGGTATCTGTCGATATGCCTGATCGTAGTCATGCTGCTGACTACGCTGCTGCCGATCCATGTGTTTGCGGCGGACGAGTTGGAACTTGAAGATATCGACACGGACTATGAAGAATCCACGGACTTTGATTCAGAGGAACCCGGCGTATTCCCGTCAGAGGATCCTTCGTTCACGATGGACGATCCGGATGCAGAGCAGGAACCTGAACTGGAGCAGGAAACTGAGCTGGAACAGGAACAAGTGGAGGTTATGAGCGCTGTTACTGAGGTTTCAGACTATGAGACCTTCCTTTCCTGCTTTAAGGTTCTGGAGAGATATGCGCAGTCCTATGCGGAAGAAAATATCGGTGAGGATGTCAATGCGCTGATCATCAACTATATCCGCACGGGCGTCGAGCGGTATACCTCTGGTACTTGGGAAATGGTCTGCGGCAAAGAGAACACTGCCTTTACCGCCTATGTTTCCGAGCAGGACGCAGCGAACAATACTTCGGCGTCTGCGCTGAAGAGCATCAACAACTTTACATTGCCCAATGGCAATAAAGTTGACCTTGGTCATGTGTTTGGCGCAATGGATGTGGCCAATTACGCCAAGGTGCAGGGCATGACGGATGCTGTTGTTCAGGCTCGTGCCGACATGGGCAGTTGGGCCGGTGACATTACGGATCTGATGTACTGCGCCGAAAACGTGGATATCGCTGACAAGGTAGATACCACGGAGACTGACGTCGATACGCTTGCTGCCAACATTCGCGCAAGATACCTCGGCGTGGATTACGGCACGCTCAACAGTGTGGATCACTCCTTCACCGATACGGACCTCTATGGCGACATGGATGCGTTCTATCTCACAACGGAGATGAACCGCGGCGGTGTGGCTCTGAGCACGATTATCGAGAACTACTTCACCGCAGGGCTTACAGACGCAAGCCGCGCTTCCTACTTCCTGACCAACCGTCTGGGCGGCATGGTCACCAAGGACGGTATCCGGAGCAAGATCCTGAGCACCTATACCGGGAATACCCTGATCGGTGCGCTGGAAAGCTCCTATTCGCTGGCCGACCTTTTGAACTATGAGACGTTGCGCAAGGCGTGTTGCTATGCTTTTGCGGATTATCTCTTTGACCTTGCGGGCGACCCTAACGGAACTGACCCGGTCGACCCTGATCCGGATCCCGAACCCGATCCGGAACCGGAGGAGGACTATTACACGGTCTTCTCCTCGGATACGACGACGGTTGCGCCCGGTGTGACACAGACGATCAACTATGCGCTGACCAAGGACGACAAGCAGATCGTTTACTACATTGCGACCGCTGATATTTCCCGCGATGACGTGAGCATCTTTGCAAACTACCATGCAAATGATCCTGCACAGGGTTGGGCGATGTCCCGCGTATCCGACCAGATGGCGGCAGCTCAGGAACGGCATTCTGATCCGTCCGACGCAGTAAACTATATAGAGCACTACAATGCGGTCGTCGGCGTCAATGCAGACTTCTATAATATGACCAACGGCGCGCCCAACGGTGCGTTGGTCATGGAGGGTGTTGAATATCATGGTGTTGCCTCCGAAAACTTCTTCGCGATCCTGAAGGACGGTACTGCCATGATTGGCGGTCCAAGCGATTACGAAGACTATCAGGATCAGATCCAGGAGGCTGTCGGCGGCAGCGTTTATCTGGTCAAGGATGGAGAGTCTGTCGTGACCAGCGCAGCGGACTATTATAACAGCCGGCATTCCCGCACCTGCGTCGGTATCACCGCTGAAGGCAAGGTTGTCCTGATGGTGCTGGACGGCCGTCAGGAACCCTTCTCCGCGGGCGGCAGTGCTGAAGAATTGGCACAGATCATGCTGGACGCGGGCTGCGTGACCGCAATCAATCTGGACGGCGGCGGTTCCACTACCTTCGTAGCGAAGCAGGAAGGCAGCGATACGCTCACGGTTGTGAATCGTCCTTCGGATGGCTATGAGCGTTCCGTCAGCTCCTCTCTGATGGTGGTCTCCACGGCCCCTGTCTCCACGGAGTTTGATCATGCCCTGATTACCTCCGCCTATGATTACTTGACGAGCGGTGCCACCGTTCGCCTGGTCGCTTCCGGTGTCAGTGTATCCGGCAGCGCGGCGGAGCTTCCTGACGATATCACATGGAAGTCCGCGGATGAAACCATCGGTACCGTCTCTGAAGATGGTGTTTTCACCGCAGTCAAAAAGGGCAGCGTGGAGATCCAGCTCCTGTCTGGTGACACGGTGATCGGCAGCAAGACGCTTACCGTGGTCGAGCCGAACGGCCTGAAATTCTCCAAGACGAGCATCAACGCCATCTACGGCGATCCGGTGCGCCTTCCTCTAATTGCAACCTATAACGAGAATCCCGTCGCTGTGTGCGCGGGCGATATCACATTCGAACTGAGCAGCAGCGCAGCAGGTACCGTGGAAGCTGCGAACAATGGCTTTGCCTTTACCGGCAGCGAGGAGTCCGGTCTGCGCAATGTGACTATCACGGCCATGATCACGCGGGACTACTCCATCAGCGCCGCGATCAAGGTCGCTATGTACAGTGCCAATCAGGC
>ERZ808252.2706-NODE-2706-length-10248-cov-5.067595_pt1 | contig 10248 bp, 9 predicted proteins | sample MGYA00521242_ERZ808252 | MGnify/ENA primary metagenome ERZ808252 (study PRJEB31516, sample SAMN03275581) | gut metagenome | biome: mammalia-associated habitat; material: feces | host: Papio cynocephalus | place: Kenya | collected 2012-08-07 ...
ACACGAAGTGTTCGAAATGCGAATGTGGGGGAGGGGCGTCCTGAATAGTTACATATCCCCATTGTAATCGGAATATCCTGTATTGTAAAATACAAAAAAGAAGGGTTTTGTTATAGGTTAAAACTATATCAAATTATTTTTTACATTATTTTATGATCGTATTCAATCTCAGCGCATTCGAAACCACGCAGAAACTGCTTAGGCTCATCGCTGCGGCGCCAAACATCGGATTCAATGTGAGTCCAAATGGGATCAGAAGTCCGGCTGCCAGCGGTATTCCGATGGTGTTATAGAAAAACGCCCAAAACAGGTTCTGATGGATATTGCGGAGTGTCTTGCGGCTGATCCGGATGGCCTGTGGCACATCGGACAGCCGGCTCTTCATCAATACGATCTCAGCCGCATCGATCGCCACATCGGTTCCTGCCCCGATGGCGATACCAATGTTTGCCCTTGTCAATGCCGGTGCGTCGTTGATTCCGTCGCCTACCATCGCCACTTCACCTTTCTTACGAAGTTTGCGGACAACTGCCTCTTTTCCGTCCGGCAGTACCCCTGCGATCACTTCATCGACACCTGCCTGCTCACCGATGGCTTTTGCCGTGCGCTCATTGTCGCCGGTCAGCATGACAACGCGGATTCCCATCTCTTTTAATTCACGGATGGCTTCTGCACTGTCTTCCTTCATCACGTCTGCCACCGCGATCATCCCCTGCAATTTGCCGTCTTTAGCAAATAACAACGGCGTTTTTCCTTCTTCTGCCAGTTTCTCCGCACGCTCTTTCACCGCAGTGCCGACTTCTGACAAATTTTGGATATACGTAAAACTTCCACCGACAAGTTTTGCCCGGTCGGCAACACGGACTGCTTCCAGTCCATTGCCCGGAAGTGCTTGGAATTCGGTCACTTCTTCGTTTTCCATGCCCTCTTCTTCTGCCTTTTGCAATATAGCTTTCGCAAGAGGATGTTCGCTTCCCTTTTCCAGAGAATATGCCATCTGTAAAAGTTCTTTTTCCGAAATGCCCTCTGCCGGACAGATATCTGTCACTTTCGGCTCACCGGCTGTGATCGTACCCGTTTTATCCAGTGCCACAATCTTTACTTTTCCGGCTTCTTCCAGTGCCGCCGCATTTTTAAAGAGGATTCCTTTCTTTGCCGCGCGGCCGTTTCCAACCATGATCGCTACCGGTGTCGCAAGTCCGAGCGCACACGGGCAGCTGATTACGAGTACGGAAATTCCTCTGGCGATTGCAAAGCCAAATTCCCTGCCAAGGAGCATCCATACAATGGTCGTAATGACCGCGATCGAGATAACGACCGGTACAAATACGCCCGATACCTTGTCCGCAATCTTCGCGATCGGCGCCTTTGTCGCCGCCGCATCGCTTACCATCTGAATGATCTGCTGAAGTGTCGTATCTTCGCCGACACGAACTGCTTCACAGCGGAGCAGTCCCGACTGGTTCATTGTCGCCGCCGAAACTTCATCTCCAGCCGCCTTGTCCACCGGGATGCTTTCGCCGGTAAGTGCCGCCTCATTGACCGCACTGTTTCCTTCAAGGACAACGCCATCCACCGGAATACTCTCGCCCGGTCTTACCACAAAGACGTCGCCCATTTTTACCTGTTCGATCGGAATCTCCACTTCGTTTCCCTCGCGAATGACATTCGCTTTTTTCGGTGCCAGACGCATAAGACTTTTCAACGCATCGGTCGTCTTTCCCTTCGAATGGGCTTCCAGCATCTTTCCTACCGTAATGAGCGTAAGGATCATCGCTGCAGACTCAAAATAAAATTCCATCATATAGTGCATGACAGCAGCGTCATCTCCTGCCACCTGCGCAGCAGTCATTTCAAATAACGCAAAGGTGCTGTACAAAAAGGCTGCGGACGAACCGAGTGCCACCAGCGTATCCATATTCGGCGCGCGGTGCCACAAACTTTTAAATCCGGAGATAAAAAACTTCTGGTTGATCACCATAATGATGACCGTCAGCAAAAGCTGGGTCAGTCCCATCGCCACATGGTTATTATCATAAAAATGCGGAAGCGGCCAGCCCCACATCATATGTCCCATGGAAAAATACATGAGAATGATCAAAAATCCAAGAGACGTAAATAACCGCTTTTTTAATAACGGCGTATCGTGATCTTCCAGGGCTTCTTCTGCTGCTTCCATCTGCCCGGACGCTCCTGCTGTCTCCGCGCCTTTTACCGACGCACCATATCCGGCATTCTGCACCGCCGCAATGATCGTCTCATCCGATACACTGCCTTCGACGCCCATCGAATTTGTCAAAAGACTGACCGAGCAGGATGTCACTCCATCCAACTTGGAAACCGCCTTTTCTACACGGCTGCTGCATGCGGCACAACTCATGCCTGTCACATTAAACTGTCGCATTGCCTCTTCCTCCTATTTGTGGAACAGGGAAAATTTCTTCTTTTCGTAAGGTTCCACTTCAATTTCAATGACTTTGTAGCCGATTTCAGCTACTTCCGCCTTCAATTTATCTTCGTCAAGTTTTTCCTCTGAAATGATCTGTGTCTCTGCTTTCTTATGAGAAGATGTCACTTCTTTGACATCGAATTTCTCCTGAATCATTTCATTCATGTGTTTTTCGCAGTTGCCGCACATCATGCCTTCTACATCCATAATTGTTTTATACATCGTTAATTCCTCCTGACATTTAAAATAGTATTTCCATTTCTTCGCTTTCTATACTATACCCCTTGGGGGTATGTTGTCAAGTGGGTAAGTGATTATTTTTTTGCAATTATTCTTTTTCTCCTATGGGATTCCTTTCCGCTTGGGACCGCTTGCGCTTAGTGAACACACGTAGCAGTTTCCGAGGACACAATACGTCCTCTGGAAACTGACGGTGTTCAAAATCCCGGTGCGGGAAGGAATCCCATAGGGGAAAAATAGCATTACAATAAAATAATATCACTTTACTTATGAGTAAATTATGGGTATACTATAGATATTACATTCAAAACTCCAAGTGGAGGATTCCACGAAGTGTTTGTGTTTATTGGAGGGTTATTATGTCAGATAAGAATTGCTGTTGTCATAAAAAGTATCGTTCGGATGAGGAAAAGAAGAAACTGATTCACCGCCTGAACCGCATTGAAGGGCAGATTCGCGGGCTGCGCGGAATGTTGGAGGACGATGCGTATTGTATGGATATTCTGGTACAGTCGTCTGCTGCTTCTGCGGCGCTGACTGCATTTAACAGGGAGCTGCTCAGTACACACATCGAAAGCTGTGTGGTGGATGGCATCCGTCAGGGAGACGATGAAAAAGTCGAAGAACTTCTGTCGATCTTGCAGAAAATGATAAAATAAATTTCAGGACTTCGCCTCTATATTAGAGTGGAAGTCCTGAATAGTTACCTTCTTCTATCTGTATCCTCTACATACGATTATACAGATCCTGATATTTCTTTGCGGAATTTGCCCAGGAGAAATCCATCGCCATTCCACGGTCTATGATCTTATTCCAGTCACGTTTGCGGTCAAAATAAATATGTTTCGCATAGCGGATCGTATTGAGCATCTCATGTGCATTGTAATTGGCAAATGAGAATCCGGTTCCCTTGCTCTCATATTCGTTGTATGGTTCTACGGTATCTTTCAGACCACCGGTCTCACGTACGATCGGAACCGTACCATAACGAAGACTCATCAACTGGCTCAAACCACATGGCTCAAACAGGGACGGCATCAAAAAGGCATCGCAGGAAGCATAAATCTTATGCGAACGCTCATTGGAATAGAAAATGTTTGCCGAAACACGCTCCGGATATTTCCAGGCGAAGTGGCGGAACAGATGTTCGTATTTTTCTTCTCCGGTTCCCAATACCACAAGCTGCGTATCCTCAGCACAGATTTCCTCGATCACATAATCGATCAGGTCAAACCCCTTCTGATCTGTCAGACGGGAAACAATACCGATCATAAATTTCTTGTCGTCCTGTGCAAGTCCCAGTTCTTTTTGCAGCGCACGTTTATTTTTAATCTTTTCCTTGCGGAATGTTCTCGCATCATAATGTGCCGCGATCATTGGATCGGTCGCCGGATTGTACTCATCATAGTCGAGTCCATTGACAATTCCTGTCAGGCACGCAGAACGGGCATTCATCAAGCCGTCGAGTTTTTCGCCATAAAACGGTGTCTTAATCTCTTCCGCATACGTATCACTTACTGTCGTGATCTGATCCGCATAGACAAGTCCGCCTTTCAGATAATTGGCATCTCCGTACGCTTCCAATTTATCCGGTGTAAAATAATACGCATCGAGTCCGGTCGTATCCATTACTGTCTTCTTATCCCAGACTCCCTGGAATTTCAGATTATGTATCGTCATGATCGATTTGATCCCGCGGAAAAATTCTCCCTGCTGGAACGAATCTTTGAGATATACCGGAATCAAGCCGGTCTGCCAGTCATGACAGTGGATGATATCCGGGCGGAAATCGATAACCGGAAGAGCAGACAATGCCGCTTTGCTAAAGAAAGCAAATTTTTCAATGTCCTGATAAATCTCTCCATACGGGCGGTTTCCACTAAAATAAAATTCATTATCAAGGAAATAAAACGTAACCCCCTGGTATTGCATCTGGAAAATCCCCACATACTGTTTTCTCCAGGCAAGCTCCAGATAAAAATGTGTGACAAATTCCATCTGATTTTTATATTCTTCCGGAATTGAAACGTACTTTGGTATCATCACACGTACATCAAATTCGTTTTTATCAAAATACTTTGGAAGGGATCCCACTACATCTGCCAATCCTCCTGTCTTAATAAATGGTACACATTCGGATGCTACAAACAATACTTTTTTCATACATACCTCCATTCTGAAACGCCACTCTAATCTTCCAGTGCCTGTTTCAAATCTGCGATAATATCTTCTACATTTTCAATTCCAACGGACAAACGAACCAGATCCGGCGCAACTCCTGCGGCCAGCAGTTCTTCGTCACTCATCTGCCGGTGCGTGGAAGATGCCGGATGCAGAACACACGTATGTGCATCTGCCACATGTGTCGCGATCATCGCAATCTTTAATTTCGCCATAAATTTTTCGGCCGCTGCACGACCACCTTTCACGCCAAAGGAAACTACTCCACACGTTCCGTTCGGCATGTATTTTTTCGCTCTTTCGTAATATTTATTGCCCGGCAGTCCCGGATAATTTACCCAGGTTACATTTTCGTGGGCTTCCAAAAACTCTGCCACTTTCTGTGCATTTTCACAATGTCTCGGCATACGTACATGCAGGGACTCCAGACCAAGATTCAAAAGGAAGGAGTTCATCGGTGCCTGAATGGATCCGAGATCTCTCATCAGCTGTGCGGTCGCTTTCGTGATAAATGCGCCTTCCAGACCAAACTTCTCCGCATAGGTGATACCATGATAGGATTCATCCGGTGTCGTCAGTCCCGGGAATTTGTCTGCATGGGCAAACCAGTCAAATTTACCGGAATCTACGATACAGCCGCCGACAGCCGCATCATGTCCATCCATATACTTGGTCGTGGAATGCGTTACAATATCCGCTCCCCATTCAAATGGGCGGCAGTTGATCGGTGTTGCAAAGGTATTGTCAACGATCAACGGAACACCGTGTGCATGTGCCGCATTTGCAAACCGCTCAATGTCAAATACGATCAATGCCGGATTGGCGATCGTCTCTCCAAATACCGCTTTTGTATTTGGCTGAAAAGCTGCTTCCAGTTCTTCGTCGGAGCAGTCCGGGTCTACGAACGTAAAATCAATTCCCATACGTTTCATCGTTACGGCAAACAAGTTGTATGTTCCACCATATATCGTAGAGGAAGATACTACATGATCTCCTGCGCTGCAGATGTTAAATACCGAATAAAAGGAAGCTGCCTGACCGGAAGAAGTCAGCATCGCTGCCGTACCGCCTTCCAGTGCACAGATTTTGGCTGCCACGTGGTCATTGGTCGGATTCTGCAGACGTGTATAAAAATATCCACTCTCTTCCAGGTCAAACAAACGCCCCATTGCTTCACTGGAATCGTATTTGAATGTTGTACTCTGAATGATCGGAATCATTCGCGATTCCCCATTTCCAGGCTCATATCCGGCCTGAATACATTTTGTTTCCTGCTTCATTTTCCTTCTCCTTACTCTGTCGTCTGACCGTAATACGCATTTTCTCCATGCTTTCTAAAATAATGTTTGTCAAGCAGGTACTGTGGTGCCGGTTTTACATGTGGATTGAGGGTCATCGTATGATGCGCCATCTCTGCCACTTTATCCAGTACGACAGCATTGTAAACAGCATTCGCCGGCGAGGTTCCCCATGCAAATGGGCCATGATTTTTCACTACGATTCCCGGTACTTCCATGGCGTCTCTGTCGCCTATCGTCTCCACGATGACTACACCGGTATTTTTCTCATAGTCCATGTTAATCTCTGCTGCTGTCAGATCTCTGGTACACGGAATCTCTCCATAAAAATAGTCAGCATGTGTCGTTCCCAGAGCCGGGATTGCCATGCCTGCCTGAGCAAATGTAACCGCCCATGTAGAATGTGTATGTACCACGCCGCCAAGATTATCAAAGGCTTTGTAAAGTTCGATATGCGTCGCCGTGTCCGAAGACGGGCGGTATCTTCCTTCTACCACATTCTGGTCAAAATCAACGACCACCATATCTTCCGGTGAAAGTTCATCATATTCTACACCGCTTGGTTTAATGACAACCAGATTATTTTCGCGGTCAATACCACTTACATTTCCCCATGTATAAATGACAAGTCCTTTTTCCTGCAACTCCATATTTGCTTCATAAACTTCTTTTTTCAATTGTTCTAACATGCTGTTTTCCTCCAAAAAAAATGTTATGTATAACGAGTCTATAATCTAATTATAAACTAGTTATACATAACAGTCAATGAAAGTTTTTAATTGTAATTATTCCGTAAAGAGAGGAGTTGAATAATATCTGTCTCCGCTGTCCGGCAAAAGAACGACGATGGTCTTTCCTTTATTTTCCGGTTTCTTTGCTTCTTCGATTCCTGCCCACAATGCAGCTCCGGAAGAGATTCCCACAAGGATTCCTTCTTCTTTCGCAATCAGTTTTCCTGTCTCAAATGCTGCTTCATTTTCCACTTTTACAATTTCATCATAAATTTTTGTATTCAATACATCCGGCACGAATCCGGCACCGATTCCCTGAATCTTATGTGCTCCGGATTTTCCTTCGGACAGAACCGGTGAAGATGCCGGCTCTACGGCAATTGCCTGTACCGATGCTTTCTTGTCTTTCAGGTACTCACCAACTCCGGTGATGGTTCCGCCTGTTCCTACACCAGCGATAAAGATGTCAACCTCTCCGTCCGTATCTTCCCAGATCTCCGGACCGGTAGTCTTTTTATGTGCTGCCGGATTGGCCGGATTTTCAAACTGACCTGCGATAATGCTGTCCGGTGTCTCTGCCTGCAGTTCTTTTGCCTTTGCAATCGCTCCGCTCATTCCCTTGCTTCCGTCTGTCAGCACAATCTCTGCGCCATACGCTTTGATGATATTTCTTCGCTCTACGCTCATGGTTTCCGGCATAACGATCACGGTGCGGTAACCTTTTGCCGTCGCAATGGCTGCCAGTCCGATTCCGGTATTTCCGGATGTCGGCTCAATGATCGTGGAACCTTCTTTCAGGCGTCCGCTCTTCTCTGCCTCTTCAATCATTTCCAAGGCAATACGGTCTTTGACGCTTCCTGCCGGATTGAAATATTCCAGTTTTGCCAAAATTCTTGCTTCCAATCCCAGTTTCTTTTCAATATTGGAAAATTCTACCAATGGTGTCTTTCCAATCAATTCTGTTGCATTTTTATAAATTTTACCCATAACGGTCTACTTCCTTTCCTAGATAATATAATTGTCATTTTTTTGCTGCTGCCATTCTACAAGCTGCGCCAGCGTCACACCGTCAACGACATCATCAATCGCCGTCTTCAGCCGCTTCCAAAGTTCCAATGTAGCGCAGGTGTCCTGTCTGTCACACGTATTTTCCTCAAACTCCAGACAGCTGACCGGCGCCAGATTTCCTTCGGTCAGGCGAAGGATCATCCCTGCCGTATATTCCTCCGGAGACTTCACCAGCTGGTAGCCGCCCTGCGGACCGCGAATGGCCCGCACATAGCCTGCTTTATTAAGGATGGATACGATTTGTTCCAAATATTTCACCGAAATTTCCTGTCTTGCGGAAATATCTTTGATTCTCACCGGCGTTCCTGTGTCATACATTGCCAGGTCAAGCATGAACCGGAGAGCATATCTCCCTTTTGTCGAGATCTTCATCTCTTATGCCAATGCCTTGAATGCTTCTTCAAGGTCATAGATAATGTCGTCTACGTTCTCAGTTCCGATGGAAAGACGAATGGTATTTGGCTTGATTCCCTGGTCTGCCAGTTCCTCTTCGTTCAACTGGGAATGTGTCGTAGATGCCGGATGAATTACCAGTGATTTTACATCTGCCACGTTTGCTAACAAGGAGAATAACTGCAAATGGTCGATGAATTTCTTGGCTTCTTCATCACTTCCTTTGATCTCAAATGTGAAGATGGATCCTCCGCCATTTGGGAAGTATTTTTTATACAATTCCTGCTGTTTCGGATCATTGGAAACAGATGGATGATTTACTTTTTCTACCAATGGATGGTTTTCCAGGTAATTTACCACTTTCAACGCATTTTCAACATGTCGCTCTACGCGAAGTGACAAGGTTTCCAACCCCTGAAGGAAGATAAATGCGTGGAATGGAGAGATCGTAGCTCCGGTATCACGAAGCAGGATCGCACGGATTTTTGTGACAAATGCTGCCGGCCCTACCGCTTTGGTAAAGCTGATTCCATGATAACTTGGGTTTGGAGCTGTCAAAGATTCAAATTTACCGCTTGCTTCCCAGTCAAATTTTCCACTGTCTACGATCACACCACCGATTGTCGTACCGTGGCCTCCGATGAACTTGGTTGCCGAATGTACTACGATGTCTGCGCCATACTCAATCGGACGAACCAGATAAGGAGTGGCAAATGTGTTATCGATCACCAGTGGGATTTTATTTTCATGAGCAATCTTTGCGATGGCTTCAATGTCTACAACATCGGAGTTTGGATTTCCCAATGTCTCGATAAATACCGCTTTTGTATTTTCCTGAATGGCACCGCGGATCTCATCGAAGTTTTCCGGATCAACGAATGTTGCTGTAATTCCGTATTCCGGAAGGGTATGAGCCAGAAGGTTGTAAGTTCCACCGTAAATGTTCTTTGCTGCTACGATGTGATCTCCGTTGTGTGCCAGATTCTGAATCGTATAAGAAATGGCTGCTGCTCCGGAAGCGACTGCCAATGCTGCCACACCGCCTTCCAGTGCTGCGATACGCTGTTCAAATACATCCTCTGTCGGGTTTGTCAAACGTCCATATATATTTCCTGCATCACTCAGACCAAATCTTGCTGCGGCATGTTCGCAGTTACGAAATACGTAAGATGATGTCTGGTAAATCGGAACCGCTCTTGCATCCGTTACCGGATCCGGTGATTCCTGTCCTACGTGAAGCTGAAGTGTCTCAAATTTGTACTCTCTCTTGTTTGTCTCTGCCATAATAATGTCCTCTCTTTCTTCTTGATTTATTTTTATAATTTGTTTGCTGTTTTTGTTGATGACATTACTATAACCCCTTTTTCCTACTTTGTCAATAGGAAAAGTAATATTTTTTTATTTTTCTTTTGGAAGAGGGCGGAAAGTGGCGTAATTTGGTTGGTTTTTTGAATTTTTTGTTTTTTTGGTGTATATCTGGGATGTGGTGCCGGCTTGGGTGGTGGCAGTTGCCGGCCTTGTTGACGCTAGTCAACAACTTTTTTCCGGCGGCGGCCTGCCGCCGCGTTTTTGGCGTGGGGCGTTATGGGGTGTTTCCATAGAAGGGGCGTTTTCTTGTAGCTCACCACTGAAATTTCTTGTTTTTCCTCTTTCCGGGGTGCACGGCCTCACTGCGCGGTGGCAAAGCACCACTGTAACTTCTTACTTTTTCCTCTTTCCGGGGTGCATGCCCTCACACCGTGGTGACGAAGCACCACTGAAATTTCTTGTTTTTCCTCTTTCCGGGGTGCATGACCTCACTGCGCGGTGGCAAAGCACCACTGTAACTTCTTACTTTTTCCTCTTTCCGGGGTGCATGCCCTCACACCGTGGTGACGAAGCACCACTG
>ERZ808252.2711-NODE-2711-length-10241-cov-5.890929_pt1 | contig 10241 bp, 8 predicted proteins | sample MGYA00521242_ERZ808252 | MGnify/ENA primary metagenome ERZ808252 (study PRJEB31516, sample SAMN03275581) | gut metagenome | biome: mammalia-associated habitat; material: feces | host: Papio cynocephalus | place: Kenya | collected 2012-08-07 ...
TGAAAATTGAGGACAATACACGGAAGTTCATTGCCAATGAACCCCTTGACGATTTTTATACAAACAAATATTTCGAAGGCGACTCAACGGCAGACGTCATTAAAAACACTCTCGTTTCCAACCTTTTGGCCATAGAACTCCACGAAGGGTTCAACAAATGGGCCATGGCCGGCATCCGCCTCTATGCCCAACACGATTTCAACTCTTTCAAACTGCCGGCTGCCTACCGTCTCTCCCAATCCTACAATGAAAACCGCATTACATTAGGCGGCCAATTATTTAAAGAAAAAGGCCGCAACATCAATTATACACTTCAAGCCGAAACTTCGTCAGACGGAAGCACGTGGGGCGATTTCAAATTAAGCGGATACGGACTTCTGAAAACACGTTTTCTCGGCGATAGCATCCGACTGCGCCTGCACGGCTCAATCATTGGCCGTCAACCCACTTTTTTCTACCGCACCTACCATTCTCATCACCTGTGGTGGGACAACAGTTTGGACAAACAGTTTACGACACGGATTGGCGCGATTCTGAAAAGTGAAAAGACAAGGACACGCCTATCATTCGACCTTCAAAACATTGAAAAATATACTTATTTCGCCACTACCGCCCAACAAGCGACCAATGGGACTTCCACCTATTACACATACGACACGGAAGTACGGCAATCATCAACCAACCTGCAACTAATAGGCGTCACTCTCAATCAGGACTTTACCCTTGGCATTTTGAATTGGGAAAACGAAATTGCCTACCAAACTTCCACCAACCAGAATATTCTTCCCGTTCCGGCACTCTCGCTCTATTCGAATCTTTATCTGCTTTTCCGCATAGCAAAAGTCTTGCGCGTTGAATTAGGCGGTGACGTACGTTTTTTTACACCCTATTATGCACCAACCTACAGTCCGGCAATCGGCATGTATGCCACACAAGCCGAAAATGAACGCATAAAAATCGGCAACTACCCCATCATTGATGTCTATGCCAACCTGCATCTGAAACATACACGATTCTATTTCATGGCTTCACACGTCAACTATAGCAAGAATGGCAGCGGCAATCAATTCTTGGTGCCCCACTACCCCATCAATCCCTTCGTGATACGTTTGGGACTTTCATGGAATTTTTTCAATTAACTATTCTTCCTGATAACCAAGCTCTTTTCTGCCAAAACTCTCGGTTCGAATAATTTTTCATACGCAGCAAATCCATTCTTAAAGGCTCTAAATATGAACTCCAGACAAACCTTTTTTATTTCTGTACTGCTTTGCACTTTACAAATCCAACTGACAAACGCTTTTCCATTGGAAGACCGACAAAACAAACGAAGTTATGTAGAAAGCATAAGATTGCTTTCGCCATCCGTTGGATGTGATATTAGTGGGAAAACCGAAGTTAAATTCATAGCAAAAGGCATGACAACGGCACATGCCCTATGTTGGAACGCGCCCGACCGAAAGAACCGCTCGCCATGGGGACATGATACCAACCTGACGCCAGGAGGAATTCATCTGGCCGCGACAGGAATTGGAAAATTCGTTTTCAATGCCAACAAATTGCCTCATGGCCCTTTAAACATACGCATCCACGCACAAAATTCGGAAGGCGAACACGACGTGTTTGAACTGCAAGTTTACAACAAAAAAGGAAAACGATGGAAAGAAGGTATACCCTCATCACCGCCACCCGGTGCCGAAGGCATGGAATTGTTTTTTTCTGACGACTTCGACAATAAAGAACTTTCCATTTCAAATGATGGACGCGGCACTCGCTACAATGCCCACAAACCAACATTCGGCGATTTCAGCGGCTGGCCTTTCACCGATGTAACAAGCCCGCTCAATCCTTTCAGCCAACGCGATACCTACCTGAAAATAGCGGCACGCAAGCCAACAGGCACCCGGGGAAGCACCGGTCTGCTTGCACCTGTCGACATGGATGGAAAAGGATTATGGGTTAAAGCACCCTGCTACTTTGAATGCCGTTTTCTGGCACATTCGGCACCCGGCACATGGCCTGCATTCTGGGTGCTGAATCAAACCAAGAACTTGCCTGGCGACGAACTGGATATCATTGAGGCCTACGGTGGCCGGGGAGAGGGAAATCCTAATGACTCAGGCTACTATGCCACCGCCCATTACTGGCAGCAAAAGGATTCCGAAGGCAAAGAAGTCAAAGCGCCCTGGAAGCACATTAACATGCTTGAAATCGGCAGCAAGACTTCTTGGTCTACGACATTTCACACTTATGGACTTTGCGTAGGAAAAGGCTCGACTGTCTATTATTTGGACAATATCGAAGTGTTCAGACATGCCACAAACCGGTATTCAGGCGAACAGCCGCTTTTCTTTTTGGTCAATTATGCCATCGGTGGTGCAAGCGGCTGGAAAATCAACTTGGAACGCTACGACAATTCTTCCGACATGTATGTCGATTTCATTCGGGTGTATCAAGGAAAATAATACGAGGAAAAGCAATCAGCCAATCGGGAAGACAATATCTATCACTGTATCAGCCAGAATTTCAAGGCTGTCAGGAAAATGAAAAGCGGAAATCTGCTTTACTCCCATTTGGCCGAAATAAGTCTTAGCCACACCCTCAAAGATTATGCTGCGGCCGTGCATCTCCGGATGAGATGACAGATTCAATTGTTTGCGAGCCTCAGAATCACTTTTAAGCTCAATCGGCATGCAATTGTGAGGCATACGCTCTGCAGGATCATCGGCTATCAACAAATTGCTGACAAGACCATCGAAAGGCGCAAGGAAGCATGCGCCGCCTATCTTGGTACCTCTGATCGAACCGACGACAAACCCCTTGACGCAGACAAGATCTCCTTCCGACAGTGCCATGGCTTCGGCCACACTGAGCACTTCGGCATTTTGGCCGGGACTTACAATTTCAGTAGAATCCTTGACATCGGGAATAGCTTCGCTTTCAAGTACAACAGAATCGCACGACAAGAACATTCCTGCCGACAAAGCCAAGACATACAGTTGCGACAACAGCTTCATCACAATAGGCCTTTGCTTGAAGGCAATACGAGATGATCCATATCGCGTTTGACTGCCATCCTAACAGCACGCGCAAAAGCCTTGAAAATGCCTTCTATCTTGTGATGCTCATTAAAACCTTCCGCTTTAATATTCAAATTCATCCGCGCACTGTCTGAAACGCTCTTGAAAAAGTGCAGGAACATCTCCGTTGGCATTTCGCCGATGCGCTCGCGATTGAAACATGCATCCCAAATCAGCCAGGGGCGTCCTCCGAAGTCCAAAGCAACCTGACAAAGGCAATCATCCATAGGCAGACAAAACCCATAGCGTTGAATGCCGCGTTTGTCGCCAAGGGCTTTAAGAAGACATTCGCCAAGCACAATGCCGGTATCTTCTATCGTGTGGTGCTCATCTACGTTCAAGTCGCCCTTTACCTTAACTACCATATCGATATTTCCATGACGGCCAATCTGTTCAAGCATATGGTCGAAGAAGCCGAGTCCCGTATCGATTTCACAAGTGCCGGAACCATTCAGGTCAAGCCTTATAAAGACATCTGTTTCTTTTGTAATGCGGTGTATTTCGGCAATACGCTCACCTCCTATAATAGTCTCCATAATTTCCGGCCATCCGGTGTCACCATGGATAATCAGCGGCTTGCATCCCATATTGCGTGCAAACTCGGCATCGGTTTCCCTGTCGCCAATCATATAGGAATGAGACAAATCGTAATCACCCTGCAAATATTTTCCCATCATGCCTATCCCCGGCTTTCGTGTAGGCAGGTGATCGGAAGGAAAACTTTTGTCAATCAGAATGTCATCGAACTCGACACCGACACTTTGCAAAGTGTCGAGCAATAAATGCTGAAGCCTATCAAACGTTTCCTGAGGATATGAATCAGTACCCAAACCATCTTGATTTGATACCATTACAAATTCATAATCAGTTGTTTTTCTGATTTTCGACAACGCAGTCAAAGCTCCTGGTAAGAACGAAAATTTTTCAATCGAGTCAATCTGTTCATCAGCCGGCTCTCGGATAATTGTCCCGTCGCGGTCAATAAAAACGGCCTTTTTCATTACTTCAAAATTAAGTGAACTTGTATTTTCTCAATGCAGCCAGTAGCACATTGTTTTCTTGCGGAGTCCCGACAGTTATACGCAGGCAATTGTGACATAATGCTATCTTGCTGCGGTTTCTTACAACGATTCCGTTATCTATCAGGTATTCGTAGATGGCCGTGGCGTCGTTCATTTTCGCCAGAAAAAAATTGGCTTCTGTCGGATAGACTTTTTCGCATATACGCAGCTCAGCAACTGATGCCATGAGCTTAGGACGTTCTTCCAAAATGAGCTTAATCCAATTCTCAACATCGCGACGCTTGTCCAAAATCTCAAGAGCAGCGTCTTGTGTAAGCTTATTGACATTATACGGATATTTAACCTTGTTGAACAAGCCGATGATCTCTTCAGAGGCATAAGCAAGCCCCAAACGGATGGCGGCACAGCCCCAGGCCTTTGAAAAAGTATTGAGGACTATAAGATTGGGAAACTCGTCTAAGCGATGACGGAAAGGACTACGGGATGAAAAATCGCTATAAGCCTCGTCCAAAACGACAATGCCTTCAAATGAACATAACACCTTCTCGATTTCTTTTCCATCCAAGTTATTGCCTGTAGGATTATTGGGGCTGCAAAGCCAAATAACTTTGGTGTGAGCATTGACTACGCCCAACAACTTTTCGGCATCCAGTCGGAAATTGTCATCCAACAGGACTTTTCGATATTCTATATCATTAATCTCCGCACAAACCTGATACATCCCGTAAGTCGGTTCTATAGCAACAACATTGTCGCGTTGCGGAATGCAGAAAACGCGATAGACGATGTCAATTGCTTCATCGCTTCCATTTCCAAGAAATATCTGTTCGGGTGCAATCCCTTTCTGTTCGGATATGCGTGTCTTCAGAGACATTTGCAAGGGGTCGGGATAGCGATTATAGGGATTGTTGTAAGGATTCTCGTTGGCATCAATAAAAACCTGAGCTTTACGCCCACGAAATTCATCACGGGCACAGCTATAGGGTTTCAAGCTCCAAATATTGGGGCGTACCAAGTCTTTCAGGCTTTTCATAAACTATTTCTGTTTCAAACTATCTAAACGAATTTCCATTGCCCGCTTGTGCGCTTCCAACTGCTCACCGGCAGCCATAGCCATAACGGCAGGACCTATTTCACGAACGCCTTCGGGTGAAAGTTCCTGCAAAGTCATTTTCCTCACAAAGCAGTCCAAGCACAAGCCGCCGTAAGCACGGGCATACCCTTTTGTGGGTAGCGTATGGTTGGTGCCTGAAGCATAATCACCGGCACTTTCGCAGCTATAAGAGCCCAAGAACACTGAACCGGCATGCCGTATATGCTTGGCAACTTCGCGGTAATTTTTTACTGCAATCACCAAGTGCTCGGGCGCATAATCGTTAGTTACACTAATAGCATCGTTTATATCCTTGACCAAGACGGCCAAACTGTGAGAAAGAGCTTTTGCGGCAATTTCTTTCCTTGGCAAGGTTTCCAACTGGCGTTCCACTTCACTTTGCACAGCTTTCAACATTTCCCTGCTCGTTGATATCAGGACTACCTGACTGTCGGCTCCATGCTCGGCTTGGCTTAAAAGGTCGGCGGCAACAAATGATGGATTAGCTGTTTCATCGGCCAGCACCTCCACTTCGCTTGGGCCGGCCGGCATATCTATTGCTACGTCAGAAAGAGAAACCAATTGTTTGGCCGCCATCACATACTGATTGCCGGGACCAAAAATCTTGTCAACCTTAGGAATGCTCTCCGTTCCATAAGCCAATGCGGCAATAGCCTGTGAACCGCCGACTTTAAAGACTTTGCTTACTCCGGCCAAACGGGCAGCAAACAAAATGACAGGGTTTACACTGCCATCCTTTGCGGGTGGCGTACAAAGGACTATCTCGCTGCAACCGGCTATTTGTGCCGGTACGGCCAACATTAAAACTGTAGAAAAAAGCGGAGCCGAGCCTCCGGGAACATACAAACCCACTCGTTCAATGGGTACAGCCACTTGTTCGCATACAACACCCCGACATGTCGTCACCAAAATAGGAGAAAAGCGCTGCGCTTCATGAAAACGAGAGATGTTTCCGTATGCCAATCGAATTGCATCCTTTAGCTCGTCACTTACTTTGGATTCGGCCTGAAGAAATTCTTCCTCACCAACAGCAAGTTGCTTGAGACACACCTTGTCAAACCTTTCTTCCAATTCATACAGGGCGGCATCACCGTGTTCACATACGTTGTCGATGATGCCTTGCACTGCGCCAAACAATTTTGTCACATCGAAAGCAGGACGTTTCAAACATTGGCTCAATTCTGCTGCCGAAGGATATTCTATAATCTGCATCGCCACTATTTAAAGTACCATTTTCTCTATAGGAAGAACCAATATGCCTTGGGCTCCTTTTTCCTTTAACTGGCCTATGATGTTCCAAAAGCGCTTTTCATCCAACACCGTATGCACGCTGCACCAATCCTTGTCGGCCAGAGGCATGATGGTAGGGCTCTTGATGCCGGGCAATACGGAAACGATTTCATCCAATTTGTTCTTGGGAACATTCATCAATACGTATTTTTTATCTTCTGCCTCCTTAACTGCAGCTATGCGGAACAACAATTCATTTAAAATCGATTTCTTCTCGCTTGCCATCCCGGGATAGCCAATCAACAAGGCCTCGCTGCGTACAACCACCTCTACCTCTTTCAAGTTATTGCTGACTAAGGTAGAACCGGAACTAACAATATCGAAGATGGCATCGGCCAAACCTATTCCGGGAGAGACCTCCACAGAACCGGTAATAATATGTACGTCAGCCTCTATATTGTTTTCACGTAAGAATTCTCGCAAAATATTGGGGTAACTGGTTGCTATTTTCTTATGTTGGAACCATTCCAGCCCTTCATAGTTTTCAGCTTTAGGAATTGCCAACGACAAGCGGCACTTGCTAAAGCCAAGACGTTGGATAATATCGGCTTTTTCACCGCGCTCCAAAAATTCGTTTTCTCCGACGATGCCAATATCTGCGACCCCGTTGGCAACAGTTTGAGGGATGTCGTCATCACGCAAAAACAGTATCTCTACCGGAAAATCGCGTGCCTGCACTAACAAGGTACGCACAGATTTGCTCACTTTAACGTCGGCCTCGGCCAAAAGCGCCATGGTATCTTCATAAAGCCGACCTTTTGATTGTACTGCGATTCTTAACATTTCTATCTCCTTAGTAATTAGAAAGGCTTGCCGAAGTGTTTCGGCAAGCCTCTGTATTGCTTATTTGTTTGTATAAAACTTCACTCACCGAACGATATCATTTGGTGTGATGATGGTGATGGATATTTTTCAGATTATCTCTCATTTTGTCTGCAAAGTTAGTGATTACTTAGCAACATGCAAAAATAAACGCTTGTTTTTTACATAAGAGCTCTTTTATTGAGCACTCAATTGAAATAGACATCGGCAACAGGCCGAAGAATTGTTTCTAATCGAGGATATGCATCTTGCTTGAATTTTTTGGCTGTAAGCTTGCATCTTCTATAGCCCGACCTATTCACAATAATGTATTCCTCATCCGAAATCACAGTCTTGCCTGTAGCTTGCAATGCTTCATTGATTTTTGTAATATTCCGATTGATGCATTTGGCCTCATCTTCTGTCATGACCCGCCACTTCGATATTCCGCTTACAGAGAATGATTGCAATGCTGTTTTCGCAGCCTGCTCATTGTCTGATTCATTCTTATAATAATCCATCACATTGGCTTTCTCGTCCGAACAAAGGACTGTCACCTTTTTCTTGTCTGCATCTACGGCAAATACATAGCAACCCTTATAGAAATCACCTACAGCTAATGCTTCGGAAGACGTTTCATGCTCGTTTCCTTGAGAAGGATTCGACTCTTTCTCCATAAAACTATATTCTATATTTTGGTCTTCATCCCATTCTTTGCCCTTGATATTTATGGCAAGCGAGGTTTTCAATGTTTCATATTTCGCTAAAATGTTGACATGAGCATTTTCCTTAAATGGTTCTGCACTTTTATAAGAATATTTCTTTGTCGTTCCATCTTCATAAGCAATGGTTATTGCTATTTCCACTGCTTGATTAATTGCCGGTAATAAGAATGCATCCGGTGACACGAGCCATGTTGCACCATCTACCTGCTTTTTAAGCCCGACATTGAATGTTGTCTTATCATCAGTATGGCTCCCTTCGATGCATATCATGCTGGAAAACGGAGAAACTGACACATTAACGCTTTTAGCTGCAGCAGGTATATTTTGCGCCTTGATTTCATTTAGCTTCAAAACCTTTCGCTCCATATTAAGAGTAAGCGAACGCTCCTCACCGACCTCCATCTTGACAGTACTATGAGCGGTCATTAAATCTCCATGGCTTATTTTTTCCGCTTTAAGTCTCAATGGCGACATTCTGATCGCAGATTCCTTCTCTGGAAGCTCATAATTATTTATATCGCTAATGGCATACACTTCATAATCACCGGCCTGCAAAGAGATTTGTACATTATCAGAAGCAGAATTAATTTTGTGAATTGCACTACATTTGTCGCCACTGAAAATGAATAGCGCAACAGGATAGCTGACATTTGCATTGCCATCAGCAGCACGCGTCGTAACTGCAAGTATGGTCTCTTTCTCCGGTTCATCCTCATATATATATGAATCACAGGAAAAGAAAGCAATCAAGGCCGTTAAAAGTAAAACTGTTGTTTTCTTTTTCATCTATTTCACCTCTTAAAAGGGTATTTCAGCAATTGGACGAAGAATAGTTTCATTCTTAGGATTCGCAACAGGCTTAAATGTCTTGGCTTTTAGTTCACACTTCTTATACTCTTGGTTGTCGTTGACATAGTATGTTTCTGTCGATAAAGCCGTAGCACACTGATTGCTCAATGCCGTATTTATCGCAGTATAATTATCATATAATATTTGTGCCTCATCCACATTCATAACACGCCATTGTACCGCTATGCCTTCGACAGTCCATGATGACAAATAGCCATTTATTATCTCTGTAATCTCAGCATTTGTGCTTAGTGCTATTGTCTTTTTGGGATCTGATGGAGCAGGAACTTTTTCAATAGATGAAAGTACTTTCGCTATTCTTTCGTTTTCATCAACCTCGAAAACGTAACACCCTTTATAGAAATCACCAACCTTGAAGATCTGAGCACCCGTTGACGTCCCGGGATTAGGATTATCATCTACCAAGCTGAAATCTATCTGCTTGTCTTCTCCCCAAACGGCACCGGTAAATTTCATTTCCAACTTTTGGGCTTGATAGGTTGCAGTTATTGTAAAATGTGAATTCGCAACAAACTTGTCACTGCCTGTATAGGCAAAAGTCTTTTCCGTTTCTCCAATTTTCATCTTGACTGAAACAGTCGTTTCATCAGAAGGCAAAAGGAATGCACTTGGCGTTGCCGACCATGTTGTGTTGTCCTCTTGCTTTACAAGTTGCAGCTCGTAAGAATAATCTTTGTTGTCACTATAAGAGCCATCAATCTTAATACCACTATGAAGAGAAGAGATCACGATGGAAACCTGTTCCGTACCTTGCGGAATATTTTTCATCTCCACCTTATCCAATTGCATCACTTTGCGCTCCATCTGCAAATTGACATCTTGTGACTTTCCGGCAACAACACTCACACTACTATGAGCCGCCATTAAATCGCCATATGCTTGTTCTGCTGATTTTAAATTAAGCAAGGAGGTTGATTGCGCATTGGCCATCTCAGGAAGGGACAAATTGTCAACACCACCAATTGCATAGACATTGTATTCGCCTGCCGGAAGCGACATTACTACATTTTCATTTTCCGACTGCACACTTTGCGCAGCACAACACTTCAAAGCATTAAAAACATAGAGAACCAGCGGATAACTAACCTCTGCTTCCGTTCCTGGAGTACGAGTTCGCACTGTAAAAGTTCCTGTATTAGAATCTACAGTTTCTTCTTCCAAATCATTTGAATTACATGCGCTGAATAGTATTATGCAAAATAGCGCAGACAAAACAATCTTTAGTCTTTTCATATTACATTGTGTTTAATTATTAATGCCTACAAAGATAGCGAATATTCATTGCACAAACAAGTCTTTTTGGAGAAATATTTATATGAATGTCCGCATGTTCCCAAAT
>ERZ808252.2713-NODE-2713-length-10240-cov-5.181541_pt1 | contig 10240 bp, 9 predicted proteins | sample MGYA00521242_ERZ808252 | MGnify/ENA primary metagenome ERZ808252 (study PRJEB31516, sample SAMN03275581) | gut metagenome | biome: mammalia-associated habitat; material: feces | host: Papio cynocephalus | place: Kenya | collected 2012-08-07 ...
GGCGTTTTTCAGAGAGGTTTGTACTGAGGCCAACGCCGTGTTTCTGCACCATCCGCTCTACGCCCACCGCGACAAGACCATCCGCTTCCACCAGCCAAAGGTGAGGCTGCTCTTTGCTGGTCGCTACGACTTTTATTGTAGGCATGGCAGCGATAGGCTGCTTGAGGCCATGCTCGCCGCCGCCGACTTGAAGTCGGCCTTCGAGGTCACTTTCCTCGGCAAGGGTTGGGAGGCATGGGCCGACAGGCTTTGCAAGGCAGGGTGGACATGCCATCACATAGCCTTTGCGCCCAACTATATAGAGGAGCTGCAGAGGCATGACATACAGGTCAACGCCATCGACGTGGGCACTGGCACTAAGGGCAAGGTGCTCGATGCCATAGCCAATGGTCTGTTGGAGATGGGCTCTCCATACGCGCTTGAGAACATAGACGTGACAGATGGTGACAGTTGTGTGCTCTTTCACGATGCCGATGAGGCCGTGGCCAAACTGCGTGACATCCATGCTGACGTGGCAAGATATGAGGCCATGGCTGTGAAAGGGCGCGACGCTGTGCTCAGGGCGCACGATGCCGCCGGGTGCGCGCGAGAGCTATTTGGCTTCGAATAAACATATGATTGAAACTATAATAAATATAAAACATTTTTATGTGGCTTTATCTTTTGCTGTTCTTGATTCCAGCCTTGGCGTATAAGCTGTCGGGCAACGAAAAGAGCAAGGCGTTCTTGATGATATATTTGTCGTTTCTCGCCCTCTTCGTGGGCATGAGCGACATGTTTGGCGGCTACGACCGCTATATATACGGTGAGGTGTTCGACTCCATAGCCGACACCACCACCATGGGCGGCGACTATGGCATGGCGTTCGCCACGTTCTTCCCCGGCGAGCAAGGGTATGTCCTCTTGAACATAGTGCTGTCGTGGTTCACCGCCAACCGCTACATTTTCATTCTCATCATTACGCTCCTGACTTATGCTCTGCTCTGTCAGTCGTTGCGGCGATATTGCGACAACTATCCCTACGCCGTGATGCTTTTCCTTGGCCTCTGGTTCTTTTTCTCGTTCACCTACCTCCGTCAGGTGTTGGGAGCCACTGTCGCGTGGCTGGGCATCCGCTACATCCTCAAGCGGCAGTTCTGGAAGTTCCTCATAGTGTGGTTCATAGCCTACAAGATACACAAGTCGGCGTTGGTATTCTTGCCGCTCTATTTCGTGCCTGTAAGGAAATATTCCACCAAGACCATTTTTGGTGTAATGTTCTCTCTTTTCGTACTTGGCATAACGCCCTTGCCAAACGCCTTGTTCCAGGCCTATGGCGATGCCAACAGCATGGTGGAGAAAAACGCTCAATACAACGCCACGGGCGGCTTCCGCGTTGAGTATTTCCTTGAGGCTGTATTCTTCTTGTACATACTAATAAGAAACTACACCCTCATACCCAACCGCCGACTCAACGTGCTCATGCTCAACATGGCACTGATGTTCTGCGGCATTCTCCTGTTCTTCATCCGTTCCGACAATGGCGGACGCTTGAGCTGGTACTACATGATAGGCATCATTTCCACCTTGACTTACCTTTGTACCCAGACCGTGCGCAAGCCCTTGCTCTCGCCCATGATGATTGTGGTGAGCCTACTGCTCTATGTGCGTATATACGTGGCTTGGCAGATACCGCTTAGTTACCTTGCCCCATACAAGACTTTTCTCAGCAATGGAGTGCGAGATAATGACCAATTGAGCGAGAAATACGAGTATGACCACATGTACGACGTGAACAAGCTCTACCGTGCGCCATTTAGGTTCAAGGTAGACCTTAATATAAGCAACATAGGTGGTAAAAAAGTGCCAGGGCAAGACTATGGACAAAAACCTGCGACAGAGCGGCATTGAGGCCATAGCAAGCATCGGTGCTTTTCTCGTGGCTGTGTTCTTGGCATGCTGGCTCGTAGACAGGGTGAGAATGTGTGTCTCGCATAGTTTTTTAACGTAAAGTGAGCCTTTTCTAACAGCCTGATTACATTAAGTGTCAAAACAATGAACCAACCTTATATAACCATACTTACGCCGGCATACAATCGCGCGTCGTTGCTGCCGCGCCTGTTCGGCAGCTTGCTGCGCCAGACCAACAAGAATTTTGAGTGGATCGTGGTGGACGACGGGTCTACCGATGACACGCGTGAGGTGTTGGCATCGCTCAAACAACGTTGCGGCGACGCTTTCCCCATGACCTGTATCTACAAGGCCAATGGCGGAAAGCACATGGCGATAAACATTGGCGCGGAGCGTGCGCGTGGCGAGCTGCTTTTCATAGCCGACAGTGATGACTTGCTCACAGACGATGCTTTGCAGATAGTGGTAGAGGAGTGGCAAAATGTCAGTGGCGACGAATCTTTTGCCGGCGTTGCCGGGCTTGATATGGCATTGGACACCAAAAAGGTGATAGGATCAGGATTGCCATGCGACCATATCGATTGCAACGCCATTGACATACGTTGCCGCCATCACGTCACGGGCGACATGAAAGAAGTGTTTCGCACCAAGGTGCTGCGTGAGTTTCCCTTTCCAGAGTTTCAAGGCGAGAGGTTCTGCCCTGAGCAGCTTGTGTGGTTCCGCATAGCGCGGAGATATAGGTTAAGGTATATCAACAAACCTATATACATTGCCGATTACCAACCTGATGGCATCACGGCTGGCATCATAAGGGCGAGGATGCGCAACCCAAGTGCTTCAATGCTCACCTATGCCGAGCTCACCGAGTGTCCCGTGCCATTCTTGGTGAAAGTAAAGGCCGCCATCAATTTTTGGCGGTTCTGGTATTGCCGCAAGGCCACGTCGGTGGTGCCGCGCGTCGCGTCCGTTTGGCATTGCCTGAGACCAATAGGATGGGTCATGCATGTGCGCGACGGATATGCAGGGGCCGGTCTTGTGCCGGCCCACAAAAAATAACCCAACCATTGAATGACATCGGTCGAACATTATTCTTGGGCCGGCACAAGACCGGCCCCTGCAAAGCAAAAACAAAAGCTATGAAAATACTGCAAGTGATAACTTCCCTTCTCACTGGTGGAGCTGAGACCTTGGTCGTGAACCTCGTGCCGCGGTTGCGCGCCATGGGCGACGAGGTTGACGTGTGCGTGTTCAATGGCATGGAGACTCCGCTCATGGAGCGGCTGCGCCGCGAGAACCCAGGTGTGAGGATATGGAAACTTGGCACGAGCTTCTACAACCCCTTGTATGTGGTAAAGCTGGCTCGCATCATGCGCCGTTACGACATAGTGCACACCCACAACTCCTCTCCACAGCTCTTCGTGGCCTTGGCTTCAGTGTTATGCTCTGTCGAGCTCTGCTCGACAGAGCATACCACTTCCAACCGCAAGCGCGGTTGGAAGTGGTATGCCCCAGTCGAGAGCTGGATGTATGGCCGCTACAGCCATGTGATTTGCATATCCAAGGTGGCAGAGAACAAGCTGCGCGAGTATATGGGCGGTGAGTGGATGGACCGTGGCTCAAGCCGCTATGGCCGCATATCGACCATTGAGAACGGTGTGGAGGTAGACGCGTTTCACGATGCTGCGCCGCTGCCCGACGACGTGACGGGGCGACAAAAAGATGACTTTGTGGTGACCATGGTGGCTGGTTTCCGTGATGCCAAAGACCAGGACACGCTCGTCAGGGCCATGACCTTGCTGCCCTATTGCTACAAGTTGTGGCTCGTGGGGCGTGGCGTGCGCATGGATGAGGTTAAGGGGCTGGCCCACAGCCTTGGCGTGGAAGGGCGCGTGCGCTTCTGGGGCTTGCGCACCGATGTGCCGCGTGTGCTGAAGAGCTCAGACGTGGTGTGCATGGCGAGCCACTGGGAGGGTCTCTCGCTTTCCAACATCGAGGGCATGAGCGTGGGCAAGCCGTTCATGGCATCCGACGTTAACGGCCTGCGCGAGGTGACCAAGGGTTGGGGCGTGCTCTTCCCCGAGAGCGATGCCAAGGCCGTGGTCGAGGAGCTGACGCGCCTCCATGATGACGCGGATTATTACCATGCTGTGGCAGATAAGTGCTGGCAGAGGGCGCGGCAGTTTGACATCGCGAAGACGGCCGAACGGTACCAAGCGGTGTATGCTGCAGGGGCCGGTCTTGTGCCGGCCCAACCGATGAAAAAATCGGTCTGACATTTTTTGTGGGCCGGCACAAGGCCGGCCCCTGCAAAATTTCGAAGGCATGAAATATATACATGTGGACGGTCAGGAGCGAAAGCAAATGCGTTGGGCTGATTTTGACTATTCAGCACAGGGCGTTTACTTCGTCACCATAGTGACACAAGGGCGAGCTTGTCTTTTCGGTGATGTCGTAGGAGACGAGATGGTGTTGAGTGCGGCTGGTCAGATGGTCATGGACGTGTATTATGGTCTTGAGACTGACAATGCCCAGTGCATGGACATGGTGGTTATGCCAAATCATGTTCATTTCCTGCTTTATCTTTCGCATACTGGTAATATGATGCTTTCTGATTTTGTGAGAGACTTCAAGTCATTGACTACGTGTGAATATTGCAAGGGCGTGGCAGATAGTGGTTGGCCTCCGTTTACGGGGCATTTGTGGCAGCGGAGCTATTGGGACGATATCGTGTGGAATGACCGTATGTTTGAGTTTGTGAGAAGGTATATAGCCCTTAATCCGTCTCGATGGACACGCGACGCCATAAACGAAGGTCATGGGCCAGAGACAGACCACATAGTTGCACATCTCAAGTCGTTACGGTGATTGCTTGCAGGGGCCGGTCTTGTGCCGGCCCACAAAAAACGTACAAACCATTGTTGGACATCGGTCCAACATTTTTCTTGGGCCGGCACAAGACCGGCCCCTGCACCGTGGACGATACGCCAACCATTGAAAAATATTTGTCGAACATTTTTCGTGGGCCGGCACAAGACCGGCCCCTGCATAAATTATGAGAAATAAAAAGAAAATAATAAGGGCGGTCACGGTGTCGACATCGCTTGACTTCTGCCGTGACGTGATGATAAAGATGCGTGCGATGGGATACGACATGGTGGCCGTGACATCGCCAGGGCCAGAGCTTGACCGTATGCGCGACGATGACGGGTTCCACTGCGTGGCAGTGCCCATGAAGCGTCACATATCGCCAATTAGCGATCTTGTGTCGCTGGTGAGGTTGATTGGCGTGTTCATGAAGGAGCGCCCATGGGTCGTCCATTCCATGACTCCCAAGGCCGGGCTGTTGTGCATGATGGCGGCGTGTCTCACACGTGTGCCCGTGCGTGTGCATACCTTCACTGGGCTGGTATGGCCCACGGCCACAGGCCTGAAACGCCGTCTACTGATGATGACAGACAAAATAACCTGCGCCTGTGCCACACATGTCATACCAGAGGGAAAGGGCGTGATGGACGACCTCAGGAGTGGGGGCATAACCCATAAGCCCATGCGCGTGCTTGGGCATGGCAATGTGAAAGGCGTGGACATGGAGCATTTCGATCCAGCGCGCTTCGAGCCTCACGACAGTCGTGGTGTGTTCACCTTCCTCTTCGTAGGGCGCATCGTTGGCGACAAGGGCATCAACGAACTTGTTGAGGCTTTCGCACGACTGCACGAAGAGTTGCCAAACACAAGACTCATGATGGTGGGCAACTACGAGACTGAACTTGACCCCGTGAGCCAAGACACATGCCGGCTCATAGATGCCATGGACTCGATAGAGACACCAGGAGCTAAGCGTGGCGACGACTTGGTGCGCGCCTATGCCGAGGCCGACTGCTTTGTCATGCCGTCGTATCGTGAGGGTTTCCCCAATGTTGTGCTCGAGGCTGGAGCAATGGGCTTGCCGTCGGTGGTGACCGACATAAACGGTTCGCGCGAGATAGTGGAAAACGGGAAAAACGGCCTTGTGGTGCCGCCGCGAGATGCTACTTCACTTTATGATGCCATGAGGCTGATGGCCACCGATAGTGAGGCACGGCAGCGCATGGCGCGTGAGGCGCGCCCTATGATAGATTCGCGCTTTGAGCGTGGGTATGTGCAGCAATGCCAGATAGAGTTTTACAAGGAAGTGATGGGGTGAAAGAAACAAGCGAGAAATGTTGTACGAAATAGCCCATCTTCTTAGAAATCGGATGCCGTGGATATGGCGTGCAGTAAACGTGGTCAACTCCGCCTTGTTCTCCATGCGCTATGGCAGAAGACTGCGCACGGTTGAAGCCAAGGTGCGTCGGTGCGGGCAGTTGCCGTCGGCTGGTTATGCCGTCGTGCCACTGCGCGAGATGGATGCCGAGACAATGGCAGCCTTCTTCGCCCGTCAGCCTGAGTCAGCCTACACGTATTTCACCCCCCATGGCTTCGACGTGTTAGCCATGAGAAGACTTGGACGAAACCACTCTTTTCTGGCCTACGCCATCGTGGACAAGGCCAATGGCCATGTGGCCGGCTATTGTTTCAACCGCTCGTTCTTTCACGGCAAGGGCTTTCGTGGGAGAATGGTAGACATAGACTATCGTGGTCGTGGTCTCGCCACGATGATGAACCGTCTGCTCAACGAGGTGGGCTTTGGCATAGGGCTGAGGCTTTTCGAGACTGTGTCGAAAGACAACGTGGCATCATACAGGAGCGCGATGAGCGCGAGCCGCGTGAGGGTAGTGGAGAAATTGCCATACAACGAACTATATTTGGAGATAATGAAAGGCTGATGATAGCGCAGGACGTTGACTTTTGTGCCTTGCAGGGGCCGGTTTTATGCCGGCCCACGGAAAACGTCCCAGCAACTGGATAACATCGGTCGAACATTATTTTTTGGTCGGCACAAGACCGACCACTGCATAGCGCGTTGCTTTGAAAAAATGTAGTGCTTGTGCTTTTATTATTTTGAAAAAACTTATCTTTGCAAAAGATAAGCCGTACCTCACCATAACATTCAAGCAAGCTGGATGTTCTGCATTCGGTTTGCATTATCTTTGCTTAGAATATTAATTTGAACAACCTTGATAGCGAAAAACATTTTTGACAGGGTCGTGGCTTTCATTGGCCTCGTGTGCCTGAGCCCCGTGCTCTTGGTGGTGGCAATCCTCATTAGGCTGAAAATGCCGGGAGGGCCGGTTATCTTCCGCCAGAGGCGAGTGGGGCGGTATGGCCAGCTGTTCACAATCTACAAGTTTCGTTCCATGTCGTCAAGGCCCGTGGAGGGTGTGTCGGTGGCTGCGGCGGAGCAAAACCGCGTGACTTCGCTTGGCGAGAAGCTGAGGCGGTACAAGTTCGACGAACTGCCCGAACTGTGGAATGTGCTCAAGGGTGACATGAGCTTCGTCGGCCCGCGCCCCGACGTGCCGGGCTATGCCGACCGTCTGCAAGGCGATGACCGGGAGATACTGAACCTTAGGCCTGGCATCACAGGGCCGGCGAGCTTGAAATACCGTGACGAGGAATATATCCTCGCTGCCGTCGGCGACTTCTTCGCCACTGGCAAGGAGGCAGACGGCTTGCCTTCTGACTTTGCAGAGGTAATAAAAGATAAAGATGTCCATGATATCATGGACTATAACAACAAGGTCATCTATCCCGACAAGATTCGCGTGAACCTGTATTATCTCCGCCACTATTCTTTCTTCAAGGACATGGAGATGATCGTCTGCACCGTATTGGGACGGAAGATGAAGTATGGGGGAGAGTGGATATAACACGAATAGCTAGAATATTAGATAAACAAACCGAAAATATGGAACGAAGAGACAAACGCATCATATTGTGCCTCGCCCACATGTCGGGCAACGAGATGAAATACGTGAAAGAGGCCTTTGATACCAACTGGGTGGTGCCACTTGGCCCCAACGTCAACGCCTTTGAGCAGGAGCTCGGTCGTTTTGCAGCCTCCTCTTGCCAGGCAGAGTGGGAGGAGAAGGTAGGGCGTGAGCCTTATCCACGGTGTATAGAGGCTCACGAGAATGACCCTGACAAGTTGTGGGCCAATGAGCAGACTTCCGTGGAGATTGCTGGCAAGCAAGTGGTGGCTCTCGCCTCGGGCACGTCTGCCGTACACCTTTCACTTGTGGCTCTTGGCGTGGCTCCTGGCGATGAGGTGTTGTGCCAGAGTTTCACGTTTTGTGCCTCTTCACACCCTGTGCGCTATCTTGGAGCCACGCCTGTGTTTGTGGACTCAGAGCCAGAAACGTGGAACATGGATCCCGCGCTTCTCGATGAGGCCATACGCGACCGCATCAGCAAGACAGGGCGCAAGCCAAAGGCTATAATAGTGGTGTACCTCTATGGCATGCCGGCCAAGATAAATGAGATAAAGATCGTGGCCGACAAGTATGAAATACCTCTCGTGGAAGATGCGGCTGAGGGACTTGGCTCGCGCTATCGCGGACAGGTTTGCGGCACGTTTGGCGAGTTTGGCGTACTTTCGTTCAACGGCAACAAGATGATCACTACGTCGGGCGGTGGAGCTCTCGTATGCCCCAATGCCGCCACGCGCGACCGTGTGATGTTCTACGCTACCCAGGCGCGTGAGGGATATCCTTACTATCAGCATGAGCACATAGGCTACAACTACCGCCTGTCAAACGTGTGTGCGGGCATAGGCCGTGGCCAGCTCACAGTGTTGCGCGAGCATGTGGCATGGCATAGGCACATTGCCCATCGCTACGCAGAGGCGTTCCGTGACATGGATGGCTTCACGTTCCATGAGGAGACTGGTCCCGACAGCCGCAGCAACTATTGGCTAAACACCGTGGTAATAGACCCGGAGGTTAGGATTAAGAATCAGGATCAGGCCTATAAGACAACAGTCAAGGGAGCCGTAGGCGGAGCGGCAGGAGTGATACACCAGGCCAGTCAGGCGCGCACCGACTGTGAGCCAAACGACAATGTGGAGGCTTTGCGCCTTTGGCTCGACGCCTGCAACGTTGAGTCGCGCCCATTGTGGAAGCCCATGCACCGCCAGCCTGTGTACAAGGACTCACCGGCTTATGTCAATGGCGTGAGCGAAAGGCTTTTCCAAACCGGACTGTGCTTGCCTTCCGGTCCATTGGTGACCGACGACGATGTCGATTTCATCATCGACAGCATCCGCGAGGCGGTGGAGTGAAATTTTGACGCAATCATAAAGTATCATACAAAAACACATATAGGAGGATAAACCATGAGGTATCTTGACCCGAGAGCAGACCTGACTTTCAAGAGAATTTTCGGAGAACATGAGGATTTGGTAATCAGTCTTCTCAATGCGCTCCTGCCTTTGGACGATGACCATCTCGTAAAGAGCGTGGAATACATTCCAGTGGAGATGGTGCCAGACAACCCGCTGAAGAAGAACAGCATCGTGGACGTGCGTTGCCATGACCAGGAAGGTCGCCAGTTTCTTGTGGAGATGCAGATGATCTGGTCGCAGGAGTTTATGCAGCGTGTGCTCTTCAATGCGTCAAAGGCATACGTGCGCCAGCTCGACAAGAAGCAAGACTACAAGCTTCTACAACCAGTGTATTCGTTGAACCTTGTCAACGACATATTCTTGAATGACATACCCGACTATTATCACCACTACGACATTGTAAACGTTGAGCACACCGAAAAGCGCATAGATGGTCTTCACCTTGTCTTCGTGGAGCTGCCTAAGTTTAAGCCCCATACTTTCTCCGAGCGTAAGATGCAAGTGTTGTGGCTTCGCTTTCTCACGGAGATGGGCGATGCTCGCACTGTGCCCCAGGAGTTTCTCGACAACCCAGAAGTGAAAAAGGCGGTGGACATACTTGAGGAATCGTCTTACACCGATGCTCAGCTCAATGGTTACGACAAGTTCTGGGATATAGTGCGCACAGAGCGCACGTATATCAACTCCGCTCTTCGCAAGGGCATGGCGGAGGGTCGTGCCAAAGGCTTTGAGCAGGGTATGTCTGAAGGCAAGGCCATTGGTATGGCTCAGGGTATGGCTCAGGGTATAGAGCAAGGAAAGGCCCATGGCATAGAGGAGGGACGTGCTCAAGGAGAAAAGTCTGCTCTCTACAAAGTAGTGGAGAAAATGAAGAAGATGGGGATGACAGATACGCAGATAGTGGAGGCCACCGGCTTGACTCTGCAGCAAGTGGAACAGTGTCAAAAGTGACGTTGAGGACGTTAACCATTCCTCAGGAGCAACAACTTAAATATTTGCCACAGATAGTCGGGCTGAAGCTCAATGGCCTCATTCCTCTGGCTTATTCGCAGACCGACACCGTGGCTGACAAGCAACAACCTTTCATTA
>ERZ808252.2718-NODE-2718-length-10218-cov-41.675096_pt1 | contig 10218 bp, 10 predicted proteins | sample MGYA00521242_ERZ808252 | MGnify/ENA primary metagenome ERZ808252 (study PRJEB31516, sample SAMN03275581) | gut metagenome | biome: mammalia-associated habitat; material: feces | host: Papio cynocephalus | place: Kenya | collected 2012-08-07 ...
TCTCTTCAGACTTTCTAAACTATATGCTTAATCCCCCAGATTTATCGGGTGAGCCTTTTTTTCTATTTTTTCCTTGTCAAGGTGAATTCCTTGGGGAGTTTTTGCCACTTGCCTTTGTTCGGTACCTTCAGGGCACTGCCTTCCAATTGCCTGAACACCAATACGGAGTCGCCTTTTAGCGCAATCTCGGCGGTGAGGTCTTCGCTCCCGTAGTCGTTGATTAGTGACAGCGTTGCTTTATCATGTTTCTGCTTGCCAGATGTGACAATCCAGACAAAACTGTTGTTCGTCTTGCCCAGATAACCGGGAAGCTCTCCGAACAGCTCGTGACCTGGGATGGTAATGTTGTTATCTTGCAGATTGATTTTTAAATATACGTTATACTCTTTATTGACAAAATAGCCTTGGAATGTTGAGGCTTGCTGTGAAAATCCCCATAGGGGGGTGATTGCAAGCCAGAATGCAAGCATCGTCTTTTTCATATTTCTTTCAGAGCGTTGATTTGGTCAATGTGCTTATTTCGGTCAATGACCGATTGGGGTTTAATGAATCTGCAAAATGAATGTGTACCTATTCCTCGTTAATCTTAAATGCGACAACCCTTGTCATGCTGTCGTCAAAATAATAGGTGTCTTGGTGTCTCTTGCCGTTCAGCTCGTAGCTCACGCGCGACAGCAAGAGCTTTTTTGTCATTCCGCCTGGGGAGTATGTGATGCCGCGCTTGTAGTGGGAGGTGTTCTCCGCACGCTGGCGCAGGTCGCTGATGACGGAGTCGCTGAGCACCTTGGTTGAATCCAGGCTGGTCAACTTGGTCACTTTCAGCCGTGTGGCATCCTTCAGGTTGCTTTTCATGAAATCCTCTGCTATGCGCTTGGCCTTATACTGCTGGCCACATGAAGTGGCCAGCAGTACGGCGGAGCATAATATAAGGTATAGGATGTGTTTTCTTATCATATACTTGTTATACGTTCTTCAGTATTTCAATCAAGTGCCTCCAAACCATGTCTACGGTGGGAATCAGCAGACACTCGTCAGGGGTATGCACATGCCGGAGAGTGGGGCCGAACGACACCATGTCGAGGTTGGGGTAGCGCTCGGAGAACAGTCCGCATTCCAGACCGGCGTGAATACCTTTCACCTCGGGCTTCTTGCCAAACAGCCGTTCGTAAGTCTCCGACACGATGGCGGTCAGCTTGCTGTCGGGATTCATCTTCCATGCCGGGTAGCCGTTGTTCTGGCTTACGCTGGCGCCTGCCAGCTCAAATGCGGCGGCAACCGTATTGCACTCGTTCTCCAAGTTGCTCATCACGTTGCTCCGTTGCGAGGCCACCACTGTTACCGTGCTGTCGCCGGTCACCACGCTGGCCACGTTGCTCGACGTCTCGACCATCCATGCAAGGGCCTCGTCCTGGCACATGGCAAACACCCCGTTGTCAACAGCCTGAAGGGCCCTGATGATGTTCAGGCCGGTAGCGGCGGGTATAACCTGCCGGCTGTCTGTGCTGCCCATGGCAAACTCCATCTCGGTGTCGGTCACATGAAACTCCTCCTCAACATTTGCGGTAAACACGTTCCAGTCGGCCTTGACTTTTTCCTTGTCCTTGCCGGGCACCGCTATCACAAAGCTGCCGTCTCGCGGAATGGCGTTGTGCATGCGACCGGAGTCGAATGCGGCCAGGCGGATGTCGTATTTCTTGGTCTCAAGATAAAGGAAGCGTGCGAGAATCTTGATAGCGTTGGCGCGCTTCTTCTCGATGTCATCGCCAGAGTGCCCGCCCTTGAGCCCCTTGACAGACCCTTTGATGAAGAAACTGCCTTCCGGGGCATCCTCGCGGCTGAAAGTGAATGTCGCTGTCGTTGTCTTGCCGCCGGCGCACGACACAAACACCTGTCCCTCGTCCTCGCTGTCAAGGTTGATGAGGTAGTCACCCGTCATAAACCCAGCCTCCATGCCGTTGGCACCAGTGAGCTGGGTCTCTTCGTCGCGTGTGAAAACACACTCCAGCGGGCCGTGCTCGATGTCATCGGCCTCAAGGATGGCCAGCTCAATGGCCACACCGATGCCGTCATCGGCACCAAGGGTCGTTCCCCTTGCCTTGAGCCACTCGCCGTCGACATAGGTCTGGATGGCATCTTTCTCAAAGTCAAAGTCAACGTCAACCAGCTTGTCGCACACCATGTCCATGTGACTCTGCAGAATCACCGTTTTCCTGTTCTCGTAGCCCGGAGTGGCCGGCTTGCGGATAATCACGTTCCCGGTCTTGTCCACCCGGGTGTCCAGCCCGTGGCTCTCGCCCCAGTTTTTAAGGTACTCAATCATTTTCTCCTCTTTTTTGGAGGGGCGTGGAATCGCGTTGATTTTTGCGAATTGCTCAAAAACGCATTTCGGCTTCAGTTCTATTTTACCCATTATTGACTATTTTTTTTAAATGATTAACCTGCTTATTTGGTGAATTTGCATTACCTTTGTACCGCAAAAGTACTGATTATGATTGAGATATTGGCCGTTACAGCGTTAATAATTGCTATTGGTATGGTTTTTTTGTGCGTAAAAATCATTTTTATGCGACAGGGAAGCTTTTCCTCCCAGCACATCCATGACAATCCGGGGCTGAGGGCAAGGGGCATCCGTTGCGTGCTGGACCAGGACCGGGATCTGCGCTCGGCCAGCAGTCATGCGGTCAGTGAACGCCAGGGCAGGGCGGACAGCCCGCAATGAAAAGAACAAAAATACAAATAAAATTATGAAGAAAAAACAGTTTTTATGTGCCTTGTCGGTGGCAGCTCTGACAGGTGTTTTGTTAGTCTCGTGCAACAAGGCGAATCCTCAAATGGACGAGAAACCGGCAGAGGCAGGACAGCAGACCGGAGGGATGAAAATCGCTTATGTGGAGGTGGACTCCCTGATGTCGCAGTACACATTCTGCAAGGAGTACTCGCTCATTTTGCAGAAAAAGAGCAACAATGCGCGCAACACGCTGAACCAGAAGGGGCAGCAGTTGCAGGCCGCTGCCGCCAACTTTGAGCGCAAGCTCCAGAACAACGGCTTTGCAAGTCGCGATGAGGCCGCCAGAGTGCAGGCCGCCATCCAGCGCCAGCAGCAAGACCTGCAGGAGTTGCAAAACCGCTTGGGCAGTGAGCTGGACGCAGAGACTGCCAAATATAATGCAGCTCTGCGTGACTCGCTCCAGAACTTCCTGAAACAGTATAATAAGGCCAAGCACTTTGACCTGATTCTTTCCAAGGCTGGCGACAACATCCTTTACGCAGAGAAGCACCATGACATCACTAAGGATGTCATCAACGGACTGAACAAGTGTTACAAGTCCACGATGAAAAAAGAGGCAGAAAAGAAAAAGTAGGTCAGCAGGAGCACACGGGGAATGTCCCATTTTCCGCCTTGTCATTGGCTGCGGGTTCATACCGCGCTGCGATACGAACCAAGTGGCGTGACGAAACGGTTCGTTTCGTGCTGCGATATGGGCCAAGTGGCGTGACGGAACGGTGCGTTTCTAGCTGCGATATGGGCCGGATGGCTTGCGAAAAGCGGCTGTTGTTTGGCTCGCCCAGCTATGAGTGACATTTCAGTCATGCACAATCCCTAGTGTGTTTTGGCTAAAGAGACTTTTTTATGGATAAATATTGCTAAATAAAGCCGCTGGAGTTTGCTGTATTGAAGATTTTCCATAACTTTGTATGTGCGGCTGAAAGGTCGGCCGCTGCAATTAAGTTTAACAACCAATAAAATATAAAAGACTATGCTGAATAAGAAAGTTGAAGAGGCTCTCAACGCCCAAATCAATGCCGAGATGTGGTCGGCTTATCTGTATTTGTCAATGGCTGCGTACGCCCATGCAAACGGTAACCCCGGTATAGGCAACTGGTTTCAGGTGCAGTTTCGTGAGGAGCTGGACCATGCAAAGATACTGTTCAACTACGTCATCCAGCGCAATGGCCGGGTAGATCTGAAGGCCATTGATGCCGTGCCCACCACCTGGGATTCGCCGCTAGCCGTGTTTGAGGCAACGCTTGCACACGAGCAGAAAGTGACCTCGCTGATAAACAGTCTGCTGGCTCTGGCAACCGCTGAGAACGACTTTGCCACGCAGAGTATGCTCAAGTGGTTTGTTGACGAGCAGGTAGAGGAAGAGGAGAACGCCCATAACATCATTGACAACTTGAAGATGGTCAAGGACAATGGCTATGGGCTGTATGTGCTTGACAAAGAGCTCAGCGCGCGCACATACGTTCAGGCTCCGCCACTGGTTGGCAAGGAATAAGCCGAACTTATACGGGGAAATACAGAGTGGCCCCAAGCAGCTGTGCTGCTTGGGGCCACTCGTGTTTTTGGTGGACTCTCACATTCAGAACCTCACGCTCACCTGGCAGTCTATCATGCTGTAGTTATGCTTGTCTGAGGTGCGGTCGTTCACGAATACATAGTGGGCCTGCACCTTTATCCGCTTGAGAAAAATGTAGTCGGCTCCCAACTCATACTGGCTCTTGCTGTAAGCCCAGTCAGCGCGGTCGCGGTAGACATCGTAGCGGCCCTTGATGTGGCATACATTCTTCTTGACGGGCGCAATGAGTGCGGCATACCATCCGTCTGCCTTGTCGCCGTTGCCTTTGAGGCTGGTGTCTGAACTGGAAGAACTGCTGAATGCCTGTCCCTGGCTGTGTATGTATTCCGAACGCAAAGTCCAGTCGTCACGCTTGTATTCGCCGCTGATGGCATAGCGGTTGCGCGCAACGCTCACCCGACGCTTGGCTTTGCCATCGTCCGTTCTCTCGTGGGCAAGCGAACCGTGCCAGCCGGAGGCACCGATACGGAGGCCACTGACAGGCATCAGCCAGAAAATTCCAATCAGGTCCTTGCTGTTGTTCAGATCGCTCATGTTCGTTCCCTGTCCGTTGTAAACGCCCACCTGATAGTGAAGCAGGTTGCGCCCGCTGGCATCGGGCAGCAGGTCACCCTGTAGCTGGATGCCGATGTCGCGCCCGTTGCTCGCCTGTTCGCCCGCACGGTCGCTGAACCCTGTCAGCTTGTTGATGGCCTGGGCGTAGCTGATGAACCCCTGGTCAATGGGATGCATGGGATTCTCAAAAGAGAACGGACGCTTGAACTGGCCGGCCTTGATTTTGGCAAAACTGTATTTCTGCCATTCCAGAAAGGCGTCAACCATGCGTGGCCCGCTTGACGAGCCTGGAGTGCCGTTGAGCTGAACCTGCACGCGGTAGCTGAAGTCGTTGAGGATTTTCCCGTCGGCTGACACGCGCACAAGACGCGTGCTGAAATTGTCCTTTGGTGTCTTGTCCCTTTGCGATGAGTACTGGTATTCGCCAATGACATAACCTCCTAACTTTATGCCCTTGAACCATTCGCCTTGCGCCGGTGCGCTTGTGACAAGCAGCCCCGGCAAGGCAAGTGAAAGCAGTGCCTTCTTTGTCATTTAGCTTTTGGGTTAAATAGGTTGGTCACCCTCTTGCTCCTGGTTCCGAGACACTGGGGTGGGGGGCTGCCGCCTCTCAAGTCTCACCACGTTCTCCACGTGCGGCGTGTGGGGAAACATGTCCACGGGCTGCACATCGGTGACTGCATAGTCGGTGTCAAGGTCGGCCAGGTCGCGTGCCTGGGTGGCCGGGTTGCAGCTCACATAGACAATCACGCGCGGCGCAGCGCGCAGGATGGTCTGCACCACATCAGTGTGCATTCCGGCGCGTGGCGGGTCGGTGATGATGACATCCGGCCGCCCGTGGCTGGCTATAAAGTCATCGTTGAGAATGTCTTTCATGTCACCTGCGTAGAACAGCGTGTTGCCGATGCCGTTAATCCGGGCGTTGACTTTGGCATCCTCGATAGCTTCGGGTACATATTCAATGCCAATGACCTGGCGCGCCTGGCGTGCCACGAAGTTAGCAATGGTACCTGTGCCCGTGTATAGGTCGTAAACCAGCTCGCTGCCTGTAAGTCCGGCAAACCTGCGGGCCACGGAATAGAGGTGGTAGGCCTGTTCGGTATTGGTCTGGTAGAAACTCTTTGGTCCCACTTTGAAGCGAAGACCCTCCATTTCCTCGAAAATGTGGTCGTTACCCTTGAACACAATCACCTCTTGGTCACCAATCGTGTCGTTGCATTTCTGGTTGTCCACATAGAGCAGCGAGGTGATTTGCGGAAAGCGGTCGCCTATGTGACTGAGCAGCCCCATGGCCTTTTCGCGGTCGCCATCGTGCTCAAAGTGAAATTGAACAATCACCATCCATTCGCCAGTGCTCGAGTTGCGGATGATGATGTCGCGTAGCAAGCCATGCTGCTCGCGCAGGTCGAAAAATGTAAGGCTATGGTCGAAGGCATAGTCGCGGATGGCATTGCGGATGTCGTTGTGCAGGGTGTCCATGAGCCAGCATTTCTCTATGGGCAAAATCTTGTCGAATGCACCGGTGATGTGGAAACCTATGCCGTTCATGTTGTCGTAAACCTCACCCGAGGCCACCTGCTCGCGGGTGAGCCAGCGCTTGTTGGAGCAGCCGAACTCCAGTTTGTTGCGGTACTCGCTTGTCTTGACGCTGCCGATGATGGGGTGGCATGGCGGCAGCTCCACCTTGCCTATGCGGCGCAGCTGGCTCTCTACCTGGCGCTGCTTGGCCTTGAGTTGCTCCTCGTAGGGGAGGTTCTGCCACTTGCATCCTCCGCACACGCCGAAATGCTTGCACATGGGCGTGGCCCGTACATCGCTATATTTGACGAAGCGTATGACCTCCGCCTCGCAGTAACTGTGCTTCTTCCGTCTGACCTGGAGGTCGACCACATCGCCGGGAACCGTGAAAGGGACGAACACAACCATGTCGTTGACCCGGGCAAGAGACTTGCCTTCTGCGGCGACATCTGTGACAGTGACGTTTTCCAGAATCGGCAGCGGCTTTTTCTTTCTACTCATATCGCGTCTTAATTTAGTTTGCAAAAGTAAAAAAAATATTCAAGACAGGAATCAGTTTTTATTCCATTTTCTTGCGCTTTCTAAATAAATGAGCTATATTTGCAAATAGAAACAACAATATCTTAATGTTAATCAAAAATACCACTAACTTATGATTGAAAAGAGAGTTTATACCTTTGGTAATGGAAAAGCCGAGGGTAATGCCAAAATGCGTGAGGAACTGGGCGGAAAAGGTGCCAATCTGGCCGAGATGAACCTGATTGGTGTGCCCGTGCCTCCCGGATTTACCATTACAACAACCTGCTGCAACGAATACTATAAAGTGGGGCAGGATAAAATCAAGGAGATGCTCCAGGATGAGGTGAGCGCTGCCGTGAAACACATTGAAACCTTGATGAACTCTAAGTTCGGTGACACCAAGAACCCCCTGCTCGTCAGCGTGCGCTCGGGCGCACGCGCCTCTATGCCCGGCATGATGGATACTATTCTCAACCTGGGCCTTAACGACGAGGTGGCCGAAGGTATGGTGGCCAAGACCAACAATCCCCATTTCGTTTACGACTCCTACCGCCGCTTTGTACAGATGTACGGCGATGTGGTGCTGGAAATGAAGCCGGTGAACAAGGAGGATATCGACCCGTTCGAGGAGATTATCGAGTGTGTGAAAGCGGAGCGTGGCATCAAGCTTGACAAGGACCTCTCGGTCGAAGAACTGAAGAAGCTGGTGGCCCTGTTCAAAAAGGCCATCAAGGAGCGGACGGGCAAGGATTTCCCCAATGACCCGATAGAGCAGCTCTGGGGGGCCATCTGCGCTGTGTTCCGCAGCTGGATGAATGAGCGCGCCATCCTATACCGTAAGATGGAGGGTATTCCCGACGAGTGGGGCACGGCCGTGAGTGTGATGGCCATGGTGTTTGGCAATATGGGCGACACCAGCGCCACGGGTGTGTGCTTCAGCCGTGATGCCGGCAACGGCGAGAACCTCTTTAATGGCGAATATCTGGTGAACGCGCAGGGCGAGGATGTCGTGGCAGGTATCCGCACACCGCAGCAGATTACCAAAATCGGTTCGCAGCGTTGGGCCGAGCGCGCTGGCATCAGTGAGGAAGAGCGTGCGGAAAAGTATCCTTCGATGGAGGAGGCCATGCCCGAAATCTATGCCCAGCTCAATGACTTGCAGGACAAGCTGGAGAAGCACTATCGCGACATGCAGGATATGGAGTTCACCGTCCAGGAGGGCAAGCTGTGGTTCTTGCAGACACGCAACGGCAAGCGCACAGGAACTGCCATGGTCAAAATTGCCATCGACCTGCTGCACGAGGGCATGATTGACGAGAAAACAGCCATCATGCGCTGTGAGCCTCAGAAACTTGACGAGCTGCTCCACCCCGTGTTTGACAAACTCGCCTTACAGAAGGCCAAGGTCATTACCCAGGGACTGCCGGCTTCACCTGGCGCAGCGTGCGGACAGATTGTGTTCCACGCAGACGATGCCCAGAAATGGCATGACGATGGCCACAAGGTGATTATGGTGCGCATTGAGACCAGTCCTGAGGACTTGGCCGGCATGGCTTCTGCTGAGGGTATTCTGACAGCGCGTGGCGGTATGACATCACACGCTGCCGTAGTGGCCCGTGGTATGGGAAAGTGTTGCGTGTCTGGTGCAGGCGGCATCAATGTAGACTACAAGACAAAGACAGTCGAGATTGACGGAAAGGTCTACAAAGAGGGTGATTACATCTCTTTGAACGGCTCTACCGGACAGGTATATGCCGGTGAGGTGCCTACAAAGGCCGCAGAGTTGAGTGGTGACTTTAAAGAGCTTATGGACCTCTGTGACAAGTATACCAAACTACAGGTTCGTACCAATGCGGACACTCCACATGACGCGCAGGTGGCTCGTGCTTTTGGTGCCAAGGGCATCGGCTTGACACGTACAGAGCATATGTTCTTTGAGGACAAGAAGATTGTGGCCATGCGGGAGATGATTCTCGCTGATACGGTTGAAGGCCGCAAAAAGGCTCTGGCTAAGTTGCTTCCCTATCAGAAAGCGGACTTCAAGGGACTCCTCGAGGCCATGGATGGATGTCCTGTTAATGTCCGTCTGCTTGACCCGCCCCTCCATGAGTTTGTTCCCCATGATCTCGCCGGTCAGGAGACGATGGCCAAGGAGATGGGGGTTGATGTGGCCACCATCCAGCGCCGTGTCGCTTCTCTGGCTGAAAACAATCCTATGCTTGGCCATCGCGGCTGCCGTCTGGGCATCACGTTCCCTGAAATTACGGCCATGCAGACACGTGCCATCCTTTCCGCAGCCTGTGAGCTGAAGAAGGAAGGCAAGAACCCCATTCCCGAAATCATGGTTCCGCTAATCGGTATTCTGTATGAACTTAAACAGCAGAAGGAAGTTATTTTGAAGACTGCCAAGGAGGTGTTTGAGGAGTATGGAGTGGAAATAAAGTTTGAGATTGGAACAATGATTGAGATTCCACGTGCCGCTCTCACTGCCGACCGCATTGCCACTGAGGCCGAATACTTCAGTTTTGGAACCAACGACCTGACCCAGATGACTTTCGGTTACAGCCGTGATGACATAGCCAGCTTCCTGCCTGTTTATCTTGAAAAGAAGATACTCAAGGTTGACCCATTCCAGGTGCTTGACCAGAATGGCGTGGGCCAGCTGATAAAGATGGCTGTCGAAAAGGGACGTTCCGTAAGACCCAACCTGCGCACAGGTATCTGTGGCGAACATGGTGGCGAGCCCAGTTCGGTGAAATTCTGTGCAAAGATTGGCTTGAATTATGCAAGCTGCTCTCCGTTCCGCGTGCCCATAGCTCGCTTGGCAGCGGCGCAGGCGGCTGTTGAGGAATAACAAGATAAGCCCTCGTAACTAACGAGTTAGGCGGTAAGTCTCTGATAACAAAGAGGCTTGCCGCCTAAGTTGTTTTTAGTGGGTATGCACATTCTGCACGATAATCATGCAGAATGTGCATGGTTTGCTTACCAAAAGTTGCACCAAATCGGCATGATGCGCTTACCAATGCTTACACACGATTTTTTGAATGACTAAAATACAAAGACAATGACATTGTTCAAACCAGTAATCAGAAGACCGCGTAAGGACGGCTTCTTTCAAGTGTATATTCGGGTGATGCAGAACCGCAAGCCCGGATACATCAAGACCGACAAGGTTGTGACTAAAGACTATCTCGACAAGAACGGGGACATAACGTAACCATCCGAAATGAGCCGTCTTGCATATATAAAAAAGGCTCGCAAGTTT
>ERZ808252.2719-NODE-2719-length-10217-cov-62.087286_pt1 | contig 10217 bp, 19 predicted proteins | sample MGYA00521242_ERZ808252 | MGnify/ENA primary metagenome ERZ808252 (study PRJEB31516, sample SAMN03275581) | gut metagenome | biome: mammalia-associated habitat; material: feces | host: Papio cynocephalus | place: Kenya | collected 2012-08-07 ...
TTCATCATCTTCTTTTATTACTTCAGATTCATCTGTTTTTTCTTCTTCATCATCTTCAGATTCATCATCTTCTTTTATTACTTCAGATTCATCTGTTTTTTCTTCTTCATCATCTGAATCTTTGAAAAATTCAATTGATGACTTATCAGTTTCTTCAACTTCATCATCAGTTTCTTCTACTTCTTTATTGCATTTTTCTTCAATTTGTTCATCTGATTCTTTTACTTCTTCATCTTCTTCAGATTCACGTAGAAGTTTAGCATATATGTTTTTAAGCTTACGATTTTCTAATACGACAGCTTTATCAAATTTTTTCATTATTTCAAGAAATTTCATTTTTATATTTCCTTATTGTTAAATATTTGCACGGAGATCGTCATTTACATTAGTGTTCAACATACGTAGTTGATAATCATCAATGCAAACAATTAACCGTTACATCATATTTATTTACTTTGGAAAAATGTTGTTTTTTTGAAATTTTTTCGAAAAAGTAAATAATAAAATATGTCAGTTATACAATCTACACAACCAGAATTAAGATATATAAAACGAGAAAATCTTGAACAAGAAGCTAAAATTGTTGGAAATTATTATAGAGATCTTATAAGATCATATGGTGTAGATTGCATTTATTGCAAACTTGACACATCAGAATTTGAAAATTTCAAAAATAATATAGATCAAAATACACTTTTAAAACAAGCATATGGTTATAATATATCACCAGATTATTCATTATCTTCTCATATGTTGACATATATGGAAGTTGAAAATGATATATTTTAGCTTAACAAATTTGGTTTAAATCCAAATATGGATGTAAATTTCTATTTTGAAAATACAGATTTTGCTTGTGCATTGGCAACAAAACTTGGTTAGTATAAAGAATATCCAATAAAAGAAACAGAAATAGTATGTGAAGTTCCAGAATATTCTGATGAATATGTTGAATATGATTATGATTTAGATGAAGAAAATAAACCAATAAAACATTATTTGTCATCTTAGATATTTCCATATAATCTAGGTTTAGGAAGAAATGAAAATTTTTATGCAGAAAATCTATCTGGTAAATTATTTGTAGAACTTAGTGGATATGAATTAAACAAAGATACAACTATTGTTTGTTATCCATATGAACATGTTGATTTTAATGTATCTTTTCCTACAAATTCAGATTTGTACAAATCATTAAAATACAAAATAGAAAATGATGATTATCTGGAAACAATGTTGTTTTTGACTTTCAATGTTAAAAAAATATTGAAAGGATATGAAAAAGCTGAATTGCCTAATTTTATTTTTAGTGACATAAGCAAAAATTATAGTTGTAAAACTGCATTAAAAAAACTTTATAGATATTTAAGTTATGATGATAAATATGTAATATGTGCACATTTAATACCAGAAATAACACATGAATTATCTAATTTGTCAAATAAAATAAATTATATATAGAGTTTGTTGAATCTAGAAACAACCTAGAATATAACAGATATTGAAATAACAAAATAGGAAATATCAAAACTTTATGAATATTGCAAAACATTGACAATACAATAGCCTATCTATAAATATATATTATCTGGAAAACTACATGGAAATGTTTTATTTTTTGACATTAAATCATTAAGCAAATATTCAGAAAAAATCCATCCAAATGTTGGAGATGTTGTTGTGATAGATTTTCCTGATAAAAACAATATGGAAAAATATGAAATAACTGAATGTTTTGACAAACAATTGACACAAGATGGAATTTCACCATTATTGCATAAATATATTTGGAAATGTAAAGCTAGAAAATATGTCAATAGTTATGAAAATACAATTCAAAGTGAAGGTGATGAACGTGTAGCTGAATAGATGAATTATCAAGACAGAGTTCATGAAGAAGTAGCTAAGAAAATTTCAATGTACAACAATAAAGAAGATGCTGCATATGGTGGCTATGAATTTGAAGATACATCTGTAAAGAATTATGATAAACAAGATGTAAGAAACATTGAACATAAAAAATATGAAGGCATAGAAAATGGCTAGTTGTTGTCAATAGTTGAATTTGAATGTGGAAGTTCATTGAAAACTGATGGATATAGTCTATTGTTTGAAACTGTAAATCATGAAACATACATAGTTTCAGCTGCAGATAAGAATCTTTTCACTGATGCAATATATGAAAGCAACTTCAAATGGTTGAAAGCTTCTAAAAATCAGATTTGCTTTATAAATGTTGAAGGTTGTGCAACAACATTAGTATACAATGAAAATGCAATAACTGACATAAAAGATGAAATCAATATTGAAAATTTGCATGTTGCAAGCATAGATAATGTTGATTTGAATACTGAAAAATGTTCATTTGTAAAATTCAACAATTGCAAAACTTATATGTTTGCTACACAAACTAATTTATATGCTAAATTAGAATGTGAAGATACACCAAAAACATATCAATTAATTTAAAAAAAAATGGCAATCACTGATGATTGCCAACTTCAATATTTTAAATTTTTATATTTATTTTTTCTTCAAATCTGACATTGAAACTGCACGTGTATCAATTGCAGGTTTTGTCATACTTGCTATTGTTTTTGGATATTGTAATTTAAAATCACTTAGTAATTTCAATTGTTTATCATTTATATTCAATGTTTTTGATTGTGAAAGAAGATCTTTAAAATCAATTTTTCCACCTTTATCTTTATTGAACACTGGATCCCATTTCTTTATTATTTCTTTTATGAATTTTTGACCAATTGCGCTTTTTATGATAGCTTTTGAAAAGTTAAGAGATGGTGTCTATGACTAGTTTCTAAGATTAAGTACACGCCATGTCTAATCGATTATATAATATCTTAATGAATATTTCAAATCTGGATTATTTTTGATATTGAAATCCATCTAAGTTATTACACCTTTGCTGTTTTTGAATGCATCCCAGTGTTTATCAAACGAAGCTTTAATATATTTTCCATGTTTTGAAATCAATGTCATACAAGCAAGAATCAATGCAATTCCCCATGCACCAGAAACAACCATTACACCAATACCAGCAATTGAAAGAATTGGTGCTAATGCTCCATCTTTAAGTTTTTCTAAAGCTTTTTCTGAAAGATCTTTTATCATATTGCGGTATTTTTCAGGAACTTTACTCCAAGCTGCTTTTGCTAATTCTGCACCACTTTTTACAGCTTTCTTTGCAAGTTTTCCTGTAGCTTTTGCCATTTTTTTGATGCCATCAAACAATCCTTCATTTATCAAATACTGTGTCATGCTGTCAATGAATTCATCTGATTCAACTAATGATTCCATCAAGAAGATATTTTTTTGTTTTTCAGTTATTATGCATTTTCCTTCAGTAAGTAATTTATGATTTGTGTATTTTCTTATTTTTCTGTCATAAGATTCTTTTACACCAGTTTTCATTTCTGAAACTTTTTTAGAAATTTCCTCAGGACTTTTTCCAGCATCAATCATTTGTTTGATCATTGGACCAAATGCATCAATTTCACCATCTGACACGCCTTCAATTTTTTTGCTCTTTATTTCAGATTTAAGTTCATTTTTAGAATCAGAAAGTGATTTTGCTTTTTTCTGAATTTCAATAGTGAGCGTTTCAAGTTGTTTAAGAAGATTTTCCTGAGGATTTTTTGACCAAAACATACATTTGTATGTTGTTGATTTTTCATCTATTTCAGTGTTTGTATTGTCGTCTTTACGTGATGAAAGCTTTGATTTTTTGTCAGCTTTGTCATATCCAGGAGAATTATGCAATGTTTCAGCTTCTTTTTCTAGATCTGATTCTGACATTTTTGAAAGTTTTTGTTTTTTGTAAATTTCACATACTGCTTCTTTGAAATTTCCTAATGTGAAATCATCTAAGTTTGAAGCAATCAAAGAATCAGATGCAGAATTCAACATTTTTCCTAGAAATGCACAGACTTTTTTGAATTTAGTTTTTTGTGTATCATCTAAACCAGACAAATGTTTTTCAAATTCACCTTTGTCAATGCCTGCAGCTTCTATGTCTTTGTCATCTGTATCATTTTCTTTTTTATCATCAGTATCATTAGATTTGTCATCATTCGCTTCACTGAGAAGTCTAAAATAGTTGTCAAGAATTCTTTTGTTCAATTCTTCTTGGATAGAGACTGGTTTTAAATTTATGTTTTTCATTGTTGAAATCCTCATGCAAACTGTTTTTTAACTTCATCAAAGTTGTCAGCTAATGTTTTTAATGTATCAAAATATTTCTTGATATGTTTATCGGAAATTTTCATGCCAAGCTTGTCATAATTTTTAATGAAATATGGAATGAATTTATTTGCAGTATCTTTTGGTTGAAGTATTTTTGTCCAAGCATCAATGCATTCTTTTCTGAATTCTTTGCATTCAGGTGCATTTAAAATTTTATCTTTCAATATATCTTCTTTTTCAATTTTTGCTTTTCTGTCATCAAGATTTGTAAGATGCCATTTGAGATCTGATGTATCAAATCTTACACTGAATTTTGTGTCAGATCTATTTGATTTGCTGTCATCACCATTCATAAGAATGAATTTCATTTCAGCTACTACATTTTGATCTTCTTTGAATTTCATCCATTGTCCACCAATTGCATCAACTGCACCTTTGCCGTCATTAAGTATGAATTTGCCAATTTTTGCAACAGCTTTAGCTTGTCCAAAAGCTTTTAGCATTTGTCCAGCTTTTCCCCAAAAACCTTGTGTCAATTCTTTTGTCTGTTCATTGTCAGCAAGTTTTGCTATTTCTTTGCTATTTCCTGCTGCATCTGGAATTCTGTTTGCAACAGCATTAGCTTCATCATTTGACAGCATATCGCCACAATCTTCTTTGAAATTATTGAATTTGTTTGTGACATATTTTATTTGTGCAATTTTTGCTTGTATGACAGGATCATCTGAATTAGCATTTTCTGTTGCCCATTTTTGATATTCGCTAAGCTATGCTTCAAAATTTGAAATTTTCTTGAATTCAGATGGATCAATATTTCCATCATCAGCCATATTATCAAACTTGTTTATTTGTCTTGACATATTAGTTGCATCGAATATACGACCTTTACCATCGACTAATGCAGAACCAACAAGTTTTGTATCACCTGTTGTTGCTTTTTCTATTGCATTGTCAGTTGTAGATTTTGTAGTATCTGAAACAGCTTTTGCTGTATCTGACAATTTATCTATTTTTCCATCAATATTTATACCAGCATTTTTGAATTCTGATACAGCTTCTGGTTTTAATTTGCACATTATTTCAGCATATGCAGTTTTTCTTTCTGGTGGTAAATTTTTAGTTAAAAATTTTATTGCATCAGATGGATTTTTTTCATATTTAACTAAAAATGTTTGCATTTCTTGTTGTATTTTTTCTTTAGCTGATTTTAATGCAAAACTACCACTTTTAGATGTATTTGCAATTTTAATTAATTTATCATTATCAATATTTAATGATTTACGTATTTTAGAAAGTGCAGCAGATGCACTAAAACCTTTAATTGAATTTCCTTTAACTGTATATTCATTCAACTAAGCTTCTTCAATGCTTTCTTTCTTTATATTGTCTTTTTCTTTACTATCATTTTTTGTTTTTTGAGCAGCTTTCTTTTCTTTTATAAGTTTTTCAAGCTATTCAATACTCATTTCTTCATATTTAGGATTGACTTTGACTTTATTGAATTTTTTGTTTACCTATTCAGATTGTTTCTAGATTTTACTGAATTCTTTTTTATTTTCAATTTTCTAATCAACAATTTTTGTCAATTCTTTTCCAGATTTACCTTTGTTCTTTTTGTTGTCAATTACACCTGCAACAACTAAAGCATTATCTGAAAGTTTGTCATTATCTATCTTGATTCCAGATTTTTTGATGTCTTTGCTAAGTTTTTCACTTGATTTTTCAATGTCTTCTTTAGCTTCTTCCATTTGTTTTTTATAGTCATTAATGAAATCTTGAAGCTTTTTGACAGTTTCTTCATCAAATGCATATACTGTTTTTATTGATGATTCTTCAATTTCAACATTGTCATAATCAATTCCAGAAACATCCTCTTTGTTTTTCTTGTTGATGTCTTTGACTGATCCAGCTAATGCTTTAGCTTTAATAAAACCGTTTTTAACAACATATGCTGCAAATGGAAGAATGTTTTTAATAATCCATGCTTTAGCATCTGAATCTTCTTGTTTTGCTATGTATTTAAGAAGTTGACTAGGTTCAAGCTTCATCAGATCATTGACAATAGAATCTGCTGTGACTTTTTCTGTTGATTTTTTGTCTGAAGTTTTTTCTGAACTTTTCACATTGTCTTCTGATGCTTCTACAATTGATTTATGATAATTTTTCATTATTTTTATTTTAAAATTAATTTTTATAATTATTATTTACTTCTTAAAAAAAATGATAAAATAATTTTATTTTTTTTTTGTATATTTTTTTGTGTATATTTTAATTAAAAAAAGGAAATTAAAGAATGAAAATGAAAAAATTGTTTCTAACATTAGGTTGTCTAGGTGTTATAATTGGTTTGACTGGTTGCACTAGTACAACTCTTCCATCAGCAGATGTTCTATATACAACATCTTATAGTGTAGGCAAAGCCGCAGCTTTTGTCTTGAAAAAGACAAGCTTGGATGATAAAGACAAATCAATTATAATTGATATTGCAAAAACTGTAAGTACTTCACTTCCAAAGACAAATTCTACATTTGAAGCAACTTGGACTCCAATTGCTGCAGATAAATTAGCTAAGTTAGTTGAAAATCAGACAATAACTGATACTGAAAGTCAACTTATTTTGTCAATTTTCACAAATGTAGTAAAGACACTTGATTATATTATTGAAAAACGTTATCCAACAGTAGGTCAGAATATAGAATTGCTTGAAGCTGTTACACATGGCTTTACAACTGGATTCCTTGATTCAATTACTGTAAATACAGATATTGTTTCACAAACAACAGATATATATGATAGAGAAGCTTATGATTATCTAATCAAGAGTCTTAAGTGAAAATTATAATTGATTAAAATATATTTAAAGCTGAGATTTTTCTCAGCTTTATTTTTCATGATGCAAAATTCATAAAACAACAATATAAAAATTGTTTTAAAAATATTTCATATGGAATAATTGCAAAACCTTTTGAACCCCAAGACTAACTCCATTGATTATGTATAAAAAATCCAATATTATTGTATCCACATAATACAACTGCATGTCCACCTAGAATATTTCCAGCTTGTCTAATTATATATGATGAATTGTTGCATTCATACCAACCTTCATCAATATTGAATCCACATATCAAAAAATTATGTTTATGGATCAAATGTTTTATATTTACTATTGTTTTGTCATTATTAGTGTTAAAAAATTTTTCTATTGATATATTATTCTTATTCAAAAATGCAAATTTTGAATCATATTTGCATAGTTTCAAGACTGTTTTCAAAGCAATTTCAATATATGTTCCATTTTCTAAAGGATATCCATCAATTATTTTAGCATTTGCATATATCTAATGTGCATCAAATTGCAGCAATTTTCCTGTATATTTCCAATATATGCTTTCTATAAGTTCAGCTGCTGCATATGCTGCACAATGAGGTGTAGTTTTCTAGTCATCAGTTGGAGAAACTAACTGTCTATTGTCTATTTTCAATGGATTGACTATGTCTTTAACATCAATATATTTGTTAGTATTGAAAAACTTATAATAATCCATTATTATTGCATTTGAATTCTTGTATAGATCTATATATTCTTGATTTGTCATTGTTTAATTTCACATTTTTCAGATATGTTTGTTGGGAAGACAAAATCTTCCCATACATATTCTTCAGAATTAAAATCGTTAGTTGGATTGATACAACCAACTAACGCAAAAACAAAAAACAAAAATGAAATCAATTTAAACATATGACAAAATTGCAGTACTTTGAAATATATTTATCACTGTTTTAAGCTTTTCTAAATGCTCTATTTCATCATAATAGATCTAAGTGCAAATAGATGTCAATTCATATGGAAATTGTTTAGAATTTATGACATTTTCATAAGTTTTTATTGAATTTATTTCAGATTTTATAGCTTCATTGATGTAATAAATTGGAGATTCATCATCTTTTATTGTATTAAGTTGCTTTATGCTAGAACTTGAATTTTTTTCAATATCTTTTAAATTTGTTGGAAACTTGAAATTGTATTTCAATGCATATTCTGCTAATTTCAAATAATGATCTTCATATTCATCTTTTGCAATATCAATTAAGAATTTGAATGATTCTATATCATCTAGACCTTTTGTTTTCTGGAAAAGCAACTTATTGTATAAACTTTTATATAAAAGATTAGCGACAAATTCTTCAGATATCAGCTTATTTAAAGTTGTTTGGATTGTTTTTTCTTCTTTTGTAAGTTCATTTTGCATTTTAGTGTCCAGTCTATTTTAAAACTTGTTTTAATGTTATGTCTGACAATACCCAAATTGTTTCTTTTTTAGATAAATCTATGTTTTTAGTCGCATTGTAGAATTCATTTGTGTTGAAATAATGTCCTTCCCATGGTTTTACAGTATTCACATAAATTGCATTTGTGCAACCAGTTAACAAAAACATAAAAATCACACTTAGATATTTCATTTTGTCATTTCCTTAGATTCAAAAGATCATTTAATGTTCCATTGTCGACAACTTCATCTACTTTTTTTTCATATTCTTCTTGTTTTTTCTGCTAAGTTTCAGATATTTTATTGTTTAAAACTTGAGATTTATATGAAAAAAGTGATTTCAATGTCTCTAAAGTTGAAACTATTATTTTTGAAAGATTATTTCCAAAAAGCTTTATTAACAATTCTAATATTGTTTTCCACATATTTTATTATTTACTTTTTAAAACATGTTGTCAAACTTCAATCCTGAATGAAATATATGCTGTTTTTCCAGAAGTCTTATAGCTGAAAGAATACTTAGGATGCACAGTTGTTTGAAGATGTTTGATATATTGAGAAATTGTGTAGATATGATTTGCTTTTGGATCTTCCATGCTCCATGTCAATAGATAGTTAGCAATAGATTTATCTTTGCTGATACTGTTGAATTTTCCTCCAAATTTTGTGTTTCCTGTTATAGCTTCATAAAGCAAATTGTTTTCAAATTGTTTGTTTGATGAAATAAGTTCTAGCAATTTGTCTCTAATACCACTTATTGCATGTTCACCTTGACGTACAATTTTCAGCATTTCCTCTTCTTCTGGAGTTCTATCTGTTTTTCGTTTCAATTCACTAATTTTTATTTTGGAATCACTTTTGATTGTAGCCCAACGAGATGTAGTCAATAATTTTTTGAACATCACTAGATCTTTTGGCCATTTTTCTTCAACACCAAATGTTCTATGAAGTGCAGTGATGATTGTCGCGACAGCTTCATTTTGTTTTCCTGACATCAACTAAGCTCCAGTAGTCTTTTTCAATGAGATTCTAAGTTTATTGTTAGAAGATATGATGTCAGTTTTTGGTGTTTTGTCAGGTTTTATTTTAGATTTGTCATCACCAACAATAGTTCCGATCTTCTGCCATGTCTTAGAAGCTTCAGATTCAGAGTCTAATTTGTCAAGTCTGACACCTTTATTCTGTTTTACTTCAGACGTCTCAAACAACGGTGCAACACATGCATCTAACTCACTTTTATGTTCAAGATAAAACTGTTTTGCTAAATCAGATTCTGAAATTTTGTCTTCAGTCAATTGTCCATTTTTCAATTGATTTTTAATCTCTTCAGCTTCAGTCAAACCTTTAGCTTCAGCTGTATTCAATGCATCATTCTTCATGTTGTAAGCTAAATAAATCAATGATTCATAGTCCTAAGCAGATGGATTCATTGAATTTGGTGAAACAGTTGACTAGCCAGTTCTAAGCATTGTATTATGAAAACCACAGAACAAATTGTTTTTAGTTTTGCTTCCTGTGGATTTATATTGGATTTTAGAAGCATCGAATATTTTCTTGTCAACCTTCATTGTCCAATCACGCAAAGCAAAACAACCTGGTTTTCCTTTATAATCAGCAACAACTGGTTCTGCCCTACCATCAAGATATCGTCTGACATCAGCTTTAGTTTTTGAATGTTCAATGCTATAGTCATGTTATTCATTTTATTAAATTTATTAAAATTTAATAAAAATCTTTAATAGT
>ERZ808252.2720-NODE-2720-length-10215-cov-4.579134_pt1 | contig 10215 bp, 8 predicted proteins | sample MGYA00521242_ERZ808252 | MGnify/ENA primary metagenome ERZ808252 (study PRJEB31516, sample SAMN03275581) | gut metagenome | biome: mammalia-associated habitat; material: feces | host: Papio cynocephalus | place: Kenya | collected 2012-08-07 ...
GATTCAAGCAAAAAACCCAGAAAAATAGTGGGTTTCGGCGTTTATCAAACGCCTATGAAGAATTGAAAAAAGGAGAGATGGACGAGTGATAGATTTAAAAGTTTCAAGAGAACACATTGATGCGATTGATAAGAAGATCGTCGAATTGTTTGAAAAGCGGATGATCGAAGCCAGCGAAGTGGCAAAATACAAACTGGAAACCGGCAAACCGGTCTACGATAAAGAGCGGGAAGACGATAAATTAAAAAATCTGAAATCCATGTCCAGCAATGAATTTAACCAGCGGGCGATCACGGAACTTTTCAGTCAGATCATGTCCATCAGCCGCAAATACCAGTACGGCGTATTGCCGATGACGACAAAACTGTCAGATTTTGTAAGAGCGGACAAACTTCCGGTAGATGAAAAAACGAAAGTATGTTATTTTGGCGTGCCGGGGACACATACCCAGCAGGCGATGGAAAACTTTTTCGGAGAACAGATCAATGGGATCAGCTGTCCGACCTTTCAAAGTGTCATGGAAGCGGTAGAAAAAGGAGAGGCGCAGTACGGTGTACTGCCGATTGAAAACTCATCCACCGGTGGGATTACAGCGAACTATGATCTGCTTTTGAATTATTCAAATAGTATTGTAGGACAGTATGTCAATAAGATCGATCAATGTCTGGTTGCCCTTCCGGGAACTCGGATCGAGGACATTAAGACGGTTTATTCGCATCCACAGGGACTGCTGCAGTGCAGTGGATTTTTGAAAGAACATCCGCAGATGGTTCAGGTGGAATTTTCCAATACCGCCGCGGCTGCGAAAAAAGTAGCAGAGGATGGCGATAAGACGCAGGCGGCGATCGCGGCAAAGAGAGCCGCAAAGGAATACGGACTGGAAGTACTGCAGGAGAGCATCCAGCAGGAGAAGAATAACTGTACGAGATTTATCGTGATCGGAAAAGAGCCGATCTACCTTCCGGACAGCCATAAGATCGCGCTTTGTATCGAGGTGCCGCATGAGTGCGGTGCGCTTTACCGGATCTTGTCACATTTCTTATTTAACGGATTGAATATGCTTCAATTGGAGTCGCGTCCGATTGAAGGAAAAAATTGGGAATATCGGTTTTTTGTGGATATAGAAGGCAATCTGGATGAACCGGCTGTGCAGAACGCACTCCGCGGAGTCAAAGAAGAATCGGCGAGTCTGCGCATATTAGGAACCTTTTAGTTCACAAAACAAACATAAATTACACACATCTTTTTCAACAAACAAACAAAAAGTGCCCACATTCATTTTGTATAGTTGTTCTTGTAAACAGGAAATACAAGAATGAAACGGAGGTAACGACGATGAAAAAGATGATAAAATTAGTAGCAGGCGCAGTGACATTTGGAGTACTTAGTGGTTCGGTATTTACCGGTACGGAATATGCATTGAACCGGGTAACCGGTTCGAGTGTCACACAGACACAAAGCAGTAAAACGACGACGGCAGTAAAGCAGTCTGACGACAGTACGAGCGGCATTACACAGACTTCTGCCACGACATCCGACAGTAAACTTGCAGGTGTTTCGGATGTGGCAGATTATGTTCTTCCTTCCATCGTAGCCATTGATGTGAAAGTGGTATCGGAGACACAGGATTTCTTTGGAAGAACGTATCAGAATGAACAGTCAGGAAGCGGCTCGGGAATTATTATAAAAGAAGACGATCAGGCGATCTATATCGCGACAAATAACCATGTGGTAGAAGGAAGTACAGAAGTACAGATCACATTTTCCGATGAAGCCACGGCATCTGCCAAAGTGGTAGGAACGGATTCGACTTCCGATCTGGCAGTTGTGAAAGTAAACAAAAGTGATCTGAAAGATTCCACATTGTCAGCCATCAAAGTAGCAGATATCGGAGACAGCACAAAGATCAAAGTCGGTGAACAGGCCATTGCCATTGGAAATGCACTCGGCTACGGCACCAGTGTGACGGTTGGTTATGTAAGTGCGAAAGACCGTGAAATTGCGACGGAAAGTTCAAGCAGCCAGCAGGAACAGCAGCAGGCAGACCCATTTGGTGGACGGGGGCAGCAGTCCGGCAGCCAGAACAGCAAACAAAGTCAGAGTAACAGCAGTGACAAGACGACAACGATGAAATTGATCCAGACCGATGCGGCGATCAACCCCGGAAACAGTGGCGGAGCATTGGTTGATTCACAGGGACAGGTCATCGGTATCAATTCCTCAAAATTTGCTTCGGAGGAAGTGGAAGGAATGGGATTTGCAATTCCGATCTCCGATGCGATGCCGATCCTTACGTCCATTATTACAGAAAATGGAAATAATGTATAAAGGGGAATTATTTTCCCCGGAATGGAGAAAATAATGTTTGATTACGAACAGATCGATGCTATGGATATACACGCAGAGGCGCCAAATGAGGAGCCTCTGCGTCAGTATTATTTTATGAAAAAGTGCAAAGAATGGGCGGCAGAGGAAGAAAAACGCCTTGGCAGAAAACTGACGCTTTCGATGCAGACGATGGGCTGCCAGATGAACGCCAGAGATTCTGAAAAACTGGAGGCGATTCTCTCGTATATCGGTTACGAGACGGTCGAAGAACCGGTGGCAGACTTTGTCCTCTATAATACCTGTACCGTCCGTGAAAACGCCAATTTGAAAGTTTACGGCAGACTGGGGTATATGAAAAATCAAAAGAAGAAAAACCCGGCGATGAAAATTGCCATGTGTGGCTGTATGATGCAAGAGCCTACAGTTGTAGAAAAAATACAGAAAAGTTATCCGTTTGTCGATCTTGTTTTTGGTACACATAATGTGTATAAGCTGGCAGAACTGCTCTATACGAGGATTCAGTCCGACCGCATGGTGCTGGATATCTGGAAAGAGGCAGAGGGGATCGTGGAAGATCTGCCAAGCGTCCGGAAATATCCATTTAAGGCGGGCGTGAATATCATGTATGGCTGCAATAACTTCTGTACGTACTGTATCGTGCCTTACGTGCGCGGCCGTGAGCGGAGCAGGAAACCGGAAGAGATTCTCCGTGAGATTAAAAATCTTGTGGCAGACGGTGTCATTGAGATCATGCTTCTCGGACAAAATGTCAATTCCTATGGAAAGACGCTCGATGAGCCAATGACATTTGCGGAGCTTTTACAGGAAGTGGAAAAGATCGAAGGTTTGGAGCGCATCCGTTTTATGACATCGCATCCGAAAGATCTGTCGGACGAACTGATCGAAGTCATGGCAGAGAGTAAGAAGATATGTACGCATCTTCATCTGCCGCTGCAGTCCGGAAGTACAAAGATTTTGAAGAAAATGAACCGCTGTTATACGAAAGAGCAGTATCTGGATCTTGCTGCACGGATCAAGGAAAAAATGCCGGATATCTCACTCACGACAGATCTGATCGTGGGATTTCCGGGAGAGACGGAAGAAGATTTTGAGGAAACTCTGGATGTCGTGCGGAAAGTCCGCTATGACAGCGTGTATTCATTTATCTATTCCAAGAGAACCGGGACACCGGCGGCGACGATGGAAGATCAGGTACCGGAAGACGTGGTAAAAGAACGTTTTGCAAGACTTCTGGATGTCATTCATGAGATCTCAACGGAGATTACGGATGCCAAAGAAGGAGAGATCGTCGAGGCATTGATGGAAGAAGTCAATGACCACGATGAAAATCTGATCACGGGAAGACTGTCCTCCAATGCGGTTGTACATTGTCCGGGGGATAAAAACTTAATTGGAAAAATATGTAAAGTAAAACTGACCGAAAGCAAAGGATTTTACTTTATGGGTGAGATACAATAGATGGATTGACACATATAAAAAGCACGGAGAACGGAACGAACCGGTCTTCGTGCTTTTGAAATTTGGTGCGCCTTATGGCACTCCATTTTGATTTCAAACTAAAGTTTTCGGATTAGAGTTTTTCCGGTTCCGGATACTCTTCGCCAAAGGTGTCAACGCTGATCTTTGTCATAACAACCGGTTCAAGCGGCATATCACTGTAATCGGTATCGACACAGGCAATCTGATCTACGATATCAAGTCCTTCGGTCACTTTACCGAAAGCGGCATACTGTCCGTCGAGATGTGGGGCATCTTTATGCATGATGAAGAACTGGGAACCTGCGGAATCCGGCATCATGGAACGAGCCATAGAGATGACACCGGCAGTATGCTGCAAGTCATTTTTGATGCCATTTCCGGAGAATTCACCTTTGATGCTGTAGCCCGGACCGCCGGTGCCATTGCCATCCGGACATCCGCCCTGGATCATAAACCCTTTGATGATCCGGTGAAAGGTCAGTCCGTTATAAAATCCCTGATTTACGAGGGAAATGAAATTGTTTACCGTATTTGGTGCAATTTCAGGATAAAGTTCAATTTTGATCGGTTCATAACCGGCCACTTCCAAAGTGACGATTGGATTTTTTTCTGCCATAATTCATTTCCTTTCTGCTTTACATGTTCTGTACAATCAAGTATACTAGAAAAAGGAATGGATTTCAAGAGAGAAACGGAGGACTGGCATGAAATATCCAAAATTTTTAGAAAAAGGCGATACGATCGGAATCACTGCGCCATCGGATGGAAACCGCAAAGAGATGGATTATCGGCGGCTGGATCTGGCGGTCAGAAAAATGGAGAGTCTGGGATATGTAGTCCGGGAGACAGAAAATGTAAGAACCAGTGATGGCAGAGGGCGGAGCAGCGATAAAACACAACGCGCGGAACAGGTGATGAGCCTGATCACGGATCCGGCGGTATCCTACATCTTTTCCGCAAAGGGCGGAGACTTTTTGATGGAAATACTGCCGCTTTTGGACTTCCGGAAAATCCGCGAAAATCCGACCTGGTTTCAGGGATTTTCGGATAACACAGGACTTACGTATACGATCACGACATTGTGCGATGTCGCAAGTGTGTATGGAAACCATTTTAATGATTTTTCCATGCAGCCATGGCACGATGCGGTGAAATATAACTATGCCTGTATGACGGGAAAACCGGTGATCCAGAAGACATTTGACGGATACGAAGATGATTTTTATGACAGGGAATCTCCGGAAGAAGGCTATCATATTGACAAAAAGTCAATCTGTTTTGCGAGACAGAACGAGAAAGAATTGGAAAATATTTCCATGAGTGGAAGGCTTTTGGGCGGCTGTGTGGATGTGTTATTGAATCTGGTGGGAACCCGTTTTGATAAGACGAAAGAATTTGTACAGAAATACAAAGACGATGGGATCTTATGGTATCTGGAAAGTTTTTCGCTCGACAGCGATTCCCTGACCAGAGGTCTGTGGCAGTTAAAGGAAGCGGGCTGGTTTGATACGGCAAAAGGGTTTGTATTTGGCAGACCTTGTATGTTTCAGTCGTTTACGGATCATAATTATGTGGAAGCAGTGGAAGTGATCTTGTCTGAACTGCAGGTGCCGATTGTATTTGATGCAGATATCGGACATAAGTCTCCCCAGTTTACGATCGTCAACGGGGCACTGGGCACATTTGACTATCACTCCGGGAAACTTTCTTTTTCCATGAAGTTTGAATAAGTTTTGACGGCATTTGACAAAAACAGATAAAGGCTTTTCTCTATTTTCAGAGAAGAGTCTTTTTTTCTGTCTGTCTTTGTCGATATCAGAGGAAAGATTTTGTGAATTGCCTCCCTTGATTTGACAAAATAATCGCGCGCGATCCGCTATGATAAGACTATGCAAAAGCATAAAAAGAATGAGGAATGACATGTATGAAAGTATACATTGATATCTTCTTTTTTGTCAATTTTCTTATGAATCTGCAAGTATTTCAGATACTGAATTATTGGCGCAAAAAACCTGCATTTACGAAACGGAGTATTGCAGGCGCGGCGCTGGGGGCGCTGCTTGGTGTCATGGTTCTGATGCTTGGGATTCGCACCAGATGGATTCTCTGGATGGTGATCTATGTGGCCGGAACTGCACTTTTGATACGGGTTGTTTATGGCAAAATGACAGTTTCCGGACATTTACGATGCATGATCGGATTTTATCTGACGGCAGCGGCTGTCTCCGGTACGTTATTTGGAATCCGTGAATTATGCAGTTTACATAGTAGTTCCATGGCTTTCCTCTTAATGGGAAGTATGGGAATACAGCTGGCAGTAAGAAAGATACGGAAGATCTGCACAAACCCGATGCCGGAACAGCATATGTACGAAACCTGGATTGTATGGCGGGGCCGGCGTGTACAGGGAACGGGATTTCTGGATACCGGGAACAGGCTGGTGGAACCGGTCAGTGGCGCAGGTGTATCCATTGTGACAAAAGAGTTGTTTCAAAAATTTCTCACGAAGGAAGAGGAAATTCAATTTTCCAAAACACTAAGTGAAGGGATGCTAAACAACAGAGGAACGTTGCTTTTGCGTTATATACCATATCATTCTGTAGGAGAAGAAAGGGGATTTCTCCCAGGGATACTGGTGGATGAGATGGAAATCCGGCTGGCTGATGGGAAACGAATCAGAAAAGAACGGGAATGGCTGGGGATATATGATAAATGCCTGTCAAATGACGCCGGATTTGACATCTTATTTCATAGTCAGATACTTAGTTAAGAGTTAGGAGGTTTCTTATGTTATTGCGCTTGTCTATGCCAAATCGTTTTCAGTTCCGTATGATGCAGGACTGGAAAAATGTATTGTTTCATCAAGGAGGTGATATTCATTATATCGGAGGTGCGGAGATTTTACCGGCACCGCTCGAAGCAGAAGAGGAAGCTGCGTGTATCGAAGGATTGTCAAGTGAGGATCCGGAGGCAGCGAAAAACAAACTTGTAGAACACAACCTAAGGCTTGTTGTCTACATCGCGAAAAAATTTGATAATACCGGCGTAGGAGTCGAAGATCTGATCTCGATCGGAACGATTGGATTGATCAAAGCAATCAATACGTTTCGCGCCGATAAGAAGATAAAATTAGCGACATACGCTTCCCGCTGCATCGAAAATGAGATTTTGATGTATCTGCGGAGAAACAGCAAGATCAAGATGGAAGTTTCCATCGATGAACCGCTCAATGTGGATTGGGATGGCAATGAATTGCTGCTTTCCGACATCCTTGGAACAAGTGAAGATATCATTTACAAGGATATTGAGAGGGAGGTGGATATCAAATTATTGAAGAAAGCACTTTCGACATTAAGCGAGAGGGAGCGGAAGATCATTCATATGCGGTTTGGTCTGGCAGATTATGAAGGGGGTGAAAAGACGCAGAAAGAAGTGGCTGACTGCATGGGAATTTCGCAAAGTTACATATCAAGACTGGAAAAGAAGATCATGAAACGCCTGAAGAAGGAAATGCTTCGTCTGGAGGGTGAACATTAGACGGATGGGGCGTCAGAAAACGGCTTCAAAAAATCAATAAAGGGCTGTCAATTATTGGCAGCCCTTTGTGATGTTTTTTACTTTTTTGTTGTAAACCAGGTGTAAGAAGTACGTCCGGTGCGGATTCGATACAGAACCGGAGTGTTTCCTTTGCTCACCAGTATCGCTTTTGAACATTTGCTTGACTGTCCCGGTGAAAGAGATACATCGCTGAGATCTTCCATCAGTTCAAAGAAGAATCCCCAGTCAATATTTTCCAATTGTTTTGTTCCGGTGGAATCAAAAATATTGTAATAGTAACTAAATACATCTTTGACATCTACCACTTCGGTTCCGGATACATATTTAATGTTAAACTGGAAATAAATGTATTCCTGTGAATTGGTAGGTTTCAGGTTTTCCGGATTGGATAAGATCTTTTCGCTTGCTTTCTCGCCGGAAAGAAAAGAATTTAATTTGATCTTAAATGTTCCAATCTTTTTTCCATCGTCATAATAATTAATGGTATGCTCTTTGTAAGCGGAAAGCGGATTCAAGCGGCCGCCGGCCTTGGTATCTGCGGAAGAACCGTTTACGGTTACATCACAAAACAGTTTCTTTCCTGAAAACTTAGCACAGATACGGGCACTTCCCAGTTTTTTAGCCGTTACTTTTCCTTTGGAATTTACCGAAGCTACGGATTTTTTTGTGGAACGCCATACCACTTTTTCGGTTGTTCCTTTGACACGCAGTGTCGTGCTTTTTCCAATGGTTAATGTTACAGAGCTTTTACTCAAACGTGCGGCAGCCTGTGCTTTCGGTGCGGGAGTCACGCCGGAAACCCCGGTAATAAGGAAAGCCGCGATCAAAGTAAGAGAAACGCTTCTTTTTATCAACTTCATAATCATTATCCTTTCTTAAATTCATGTTTTTGGAAGGTTTTGACATTATGGCAAATGCCTTTCAAACCTTATGGCATCATTCTACATCAAATGGAGGAAAAGTGCAAGTGAAATAAATTTCGCTGTAGAATTTCCTTTCTTTTTATGATATACTTGTCCATAAGAATATTCAATGGAAGGAAAATGGTAAATTATGTCAGAAATAAAAAAGAGTAACATACGAAATTTTTGTATCATTGCCCATATTGACCATGGGAAATCTACTCTGGCAGATCGAATTATAGAAAAAACAGGACTTTTGACAGAGCGCGAAATGCAGGCGCAGGTCCTTGATAATATGGAATTGGAGCGTGAACGTGGGATTACGATCAAAGCACAGACGGTACGAATCGTATATAAGGCAAAGGATGGCGAAGAATATATTTTCAATCTGATCGATACGCCGGGACATGTCGATTTTAACTATGAAGTATCGCGAAGTCTGGCGGCTTGTGAGGGCGCGATCCTGATCGTGGATGCGGCGCAGGGAATTGAAGCCCAGACGCTGGCAAACTGTTATCTGGCGATCGACCATGATCTGGAAATTATGCCGGTCATCAATAAAATTGACCTGCCAAGCGCAGAGCCGGAGCGGGTAAAAGCAGAGATTGAAGATGTGATCGGGATTGAGGCGGAAGATGCGCCATTGATCTCCGCAAAGATGGGAACCAACATTGAGGAAGTGCTGGAGCAGATCGTGCAGAAGATTCCGGCACCGCAGGGAGATGAAAAGGCACCGCTGAAAGCACTTATTTTTGACTCGATTTATGATTCTTATAAGGGCGTTATTATTTTCTGCCGTATTTTCGATGGAACCGTGAAAAAGGGAACGAAGATACGGATGATGGCGACAGGAATGGAAGAAGAGGTAGTGGAAGTCGGTACGTTTGGTGCCGGTCAGTTTATCCCGTGTGAAGAACTGTCTGCCGGAATGGTGGGATATATTACGGCAAGCCTGAAAAATGTAGAGGGAACGCGTGTCGGAGATACGGTGACGACGGTGGATGATCCATGTGAAGAGGCACTTCCGGGGTATAAAAAAGTACAGCCGATGGTATATTGCGGACTGTATCCGGCTGATGGAGCCAAATACCAGGATCTGCGCGATGCACTGGAGAAATTACAGTTAAACGATGCGGCGCTTCAGTTTGAGGCAGAGACGTCGATCGCGCTGGGATTTGGATTCCGCTGTGGATTTTTGGGACTGCTTCATCTGGAAGTTATTCAGGAAAGACTGGAGCGGGAATACAATCTGGATCTTGTGACAACGGCGCCGGGTGTTGTATATCATGTGTACAAGACCAATGGCGAGATGGTGGAAGTGACAAATCCTTCCAATCTTCCGGATCCGTCTGAGATCGAGCATATGGAAGAGCCGGTTGTAAATGCGGAGATTATGGTGACGACAGAATTTGTCGGCGCGATCATGACCCTTTGCCAGGAACGCCGAGGGGTATATCTGGGAATGGAGTACATGGAGGAGACGAGAGCGCTTCTCAAATACGTACTGCCGCTCAACGAGATCATTTACGATTTCTTTGATTCCCTGAAATCGCGTTCACGGGGATACGCGTCATTTGATTATGAGATGAAAGGCTATGAACCGTCCAGCCTGGTGAAATTAAATATACTCATCAATAAAGAAGAAGTCGATGCCCTTTCGTTTATTGTACACGAAAGTACGGCGTATGAGCGCGGAAGAAAGATGTGTGAGAAACTCAAACAGGAGATTCCGAGACATCTGTTTGAAATTCCGGTGCAGGCGGCGATCGGCAATAAGATCATTGCCCGTGAGACGGTAAAAGCCGTGCGGAAGGATGTCCTTGCCAAATGTTATGGTGGTGACATCTCGCGTAAGAAGAAGCTTCTGGAAAAACAGAAAGAAGGTAAGAAACGTATGCGTCAGGTGGGCAATGTAGAGATCCCGCAG
>ERZ808252.2726-NODE-2726-length-10175-cov-3.576383_pt1 | contig 10175 bp, 9 predicted proteins | sample MGYA00521242_ERZ808252 | MGnify/ENA primary metagenome ERZ808252 (study PRJEB31516, sample SAMN03275581) | gut metagenome | biome: mammalia-associated habitat; material: feces | host: Papio cynocephalus | place: Kenya | collected 2012-08-07 ...
TTACTTCAACACTGTTTGTCATTCTGACTGATTCAAGGCTTTTGCAGTTCATAAAAGCATTATCCTCTATGCACTTAACCGTTGACGGAATAGTAATTGCTTTAAGATTTATGCAGTCCCTGAACGCATTTTTGCCAATAACTTCAATATAATCCGGAATAATTATTTCTTCTGCTTCCTTATTGCTGTATTTCTGAAGTGTAGCTTCATCTTCCATAATAAAATAATCATTCTCTGTTTCATCAGCCTCAGCAAATACGCTGATACCTGACAGCATCAAAGCCACTGCAATTAATCCTATAAATTTTTTCATATAAAACAAATCCTTTCATATTATAATTATTTTCAGTCTTTTTTAGTCTGCCACTGAATATAAATCCTGCCGTTATATTCATTACGCATTGTTTTTGGAAGTACAACAGTTTTCCTGCCATTTGAAGTATAAGAAATTTCCTTGCCGTCAAGCAGTTTTTTTATCTGTGTTTCAGTAAGTTCTCTGCCATAAACTTTAGCAATATTCATACCGCATTTTCCGGTACAGTAATAACCGAATTTTCCGTTTTCAACAGGTTTTCCACAATTCGGACAGCTTCCTGTTTCTTTAGATTCAGATTTAAAGGTATTATCATCAACTGTTTTATACTTTTTGCAGAGTTCCTCTATAAAAGAAATTATTTCATTTATAAATATCTCAGCTGAATATTCACCATGTTCAATTTGTTGCAGCTGCATTTCCCAGTCTGATGTGAGCTTAGGTGATTTCACTTCTTCAGGACAGCAGTTAATCAGATTTATGCCTTTTTCAGTTGCAAAAATCTGTTTGCCTTTACGCTGTGCCAATCCATGTGCAACAAGACCTTCAATTGTTGCTGCTCTGGTTGCAGGAGTTCCAAGACCTTTTTTCTCTGAATTTTCATCATAATTTTCAAGTCCTGCGTGTTCCATTGCTGAAAGCAATGTATCTTCTGTGTAAGTTTTCGGCGGAGCAGTAAAATGTTCAGATTTTTTTACTGAAACATTATTAAAAGTCTGACCTTGTTCAATCTCAGGGAGAGCAGAATTATTTTCATCAATATTGTCTTTGTTTTTCAAAACTGATTTTATACGTTCCTCAATCAATTTCCAGCCGTATTCCCTGACTGTTTTTCCATTAGCAGAAAACAGTATATTTTCACAATTAACTGTAATTTTTATGTTTTCATATTTGTGCGGTATACTTGTTGCAAGCAGAAGCTGTGCTGATACAAGCATAAGTATATTTTTCTGTTCTTCAGGCAAGCCTGACAAATCAGTTACTGTTATTTTTTCAGTTGGCAGAATTGCATGATGTCCGGAAACTTTTTTATTATTAATGCAGCGTTTAATATCCGGAGTATAAGAGAGTTCATTTTTAAATTCCGGAAACGCTTTATAAACGTCTGATACAGCCTTTATTGCAGTCTGTTCCATATCATCTGATAAATACTGACTGTCAGTACGTGGATATGTAGTTAATTTTGCTTCATAAAGCAATTGCAGATAATCAAGTGTCTGCTTTGCTGTATATCCGAAAAATTTATTTGCTTCTCGCTGCAAAGTAGTCAAATCAAAAAGTTTTGGCGGATTAGCAGTTTTGAGTTCTTTTTTTATTTCAGAAACAAAAGCATTTTTTCCGTTGCACATATCAGCAATTGACTGTGCTTTAATTTCATCATCAATACGTTCTGAAACTGCAATGAAATTTCCGCAGTTCAAATCGACTGTAAAATATTTTTGTTTTACAAAATTTTTAACATCATTGTCACGTTTGACAATAATTGCAAGGGTAGGTGTCTGAACACGTCCTAACGTCAGCGGAATTCTGTGTCTGACTGAAAACAGACGTGATGCATTCATTCCAACGAGCCAGTCAGCTTTTGCACGGCAGAAACCGGCTTGATAAAGATTGTCATACTCCGAACTGTCTTTTAATTTTTTCATTCCATCACGGATAGCCTTTTCTTCAAGTGATGAAATCCAGAGTCGTTTTACAGGCTTACGACAGCCGGAAAACTTATATACATAACGGAAAATACATTCGCCCTCTCTGTCAGCATCTGTAGCACAGATGATTTCTGATACATTTCTGTCGTTCATCAATGATTTAAGTATTTTAAACTGCTCATTGCAGCCTGAATTTATCTTGAATTTCCATGTTTGCGGAAACATCGGCAATTGTTCAAAACTCCATTTTCCGGACCATTGTTCTCCATAATCATTGGGCATAAACATTCCGACAAGATGACCAAAACACCATGATACTATGTAATCATTGCCCTGCATATATCCGTTTTTCTTTATTGTTGTGCCGAGTACAGGACAAAGTGCCTTTGCAACGCTTGGTTTTTCTGCTATTACCAGTTTCATTTTTGTTTAGCTCCTTTCAACATCATCAAAAAAGTCATACGGCAACTCATAAAGCATTATAATTTTTTCAAGAATATTTCCATATGGAATACAATTTCCATGTTCCCACATTGATACCGAAGACTGCGAACAACCAATCAATTCAGCAAATTCTTTCTGTGTCAGACCATTCCACCAACGCAGACGCTGTAATCTGTAGCCAAAAGAAAAGTTCCTGAGTGCATTAATTTTAATTTCAGTCATGAAATCACCTCGGCTGTTTGACTGATGACAATTTATCATCAGTAGTGACTGCTTTTTTTACTTCATCTTCAGAATGCTGTTTGTTATATGCATAAGTTACAGCGTTCACAACCGTCTGAATATCAAGATTATCAATTTTATCATGAAGCTGTGTGCTGAGTTCAAGAAATTTTTCAACTTCCTCATGAGTCATTTTTTCTTTTTTGAACCACAGCTTTGTAATTTTCTGCTGCAAATCTTCATGATAAAGTTCATTGAAGATTTTTTCAAGTTCTTTTATCTTTGCATTATCAGCCTTGAGTTCAGCTGTAAGAGCAGCAATTTTTTCTTTCTTTTTCTGAACTGATTTTTCAAATTTTACAATTTCAGACTGTACGCTTTTCAATGTATAGGCTTTTTCATCACTCATCTGAATTTCCCTCCACATAAACTTTTTCAAAGAGGTCTGATATTTCTGACGGAAATGCAAGACCTCCGTTTTCATCACCGAATAAAGTAATATCAAAGATAAAGTTTCCGGTATAGATTTCTTTCGGATTATCAGGACTGATTGTATTCTTGTTAATGACAGTCAGTATGTTTTCCTGATAAAAAGCATAATCAGGGGCAAGTCTTATTGTTTCATCATAATCTGAGAATTTTTTATTGCCGATAACGCTGAAATCTGCCGTTGAAACAGTATTCATTATTTTATGACCGTTTTTTTCTTTTCCGTCCGAGCCGATTATTCCGCCGCAATATCCTGTTTTTATCATCTTATTATCTTCAAATATTCCGGAAACCAAAGTCAGTTCATTGGCATAGCAATTAGAAATTACCGCATTTTCAGCATCTGTACTGCTTTCTCCTGCAATTCCTCCGGCTGAAGACTCAGTAGTAATAACTATTTTCCTTGCAGCACAGCCCTGAATATTTCCGCCATAATAATCAGGCAGTTCTTTTCCTGTCGGATTGTACATTCTTGAACCTCCGCAGCTTCCGGCAATTCCACCGGCATTAAAAATATTTCCCTGTGCTGAAAAGTTATAAACCACTGAATTAAAGACATTTGCCGGCTTTCCGGAAATACCTCCGACATATAAAAAGTAGTCACTCAGGCTCGCAGATACTCCGAAGTCAGTAACATAACAATTCTCAATCTGACCTCCCAGACCTGTAATTGCTCCAATTGCATACTCACCATTTTTAGCAGCTTCTATATTTTCAGGTTCAATTACATTGCCGTCCTCATCATATTCCACCAAATCAGGCGGAACAACTGCCGGAGCAGTCACAATCTGAACATTTTCAGTTGTTTCTTCCTTTGGAATTTCAGCATAAATTGCAGAATGTGAAACTGAACAATGCTGAATAAGTGTTTCACCTGTTTCATAAGTTTTACCATTTCCAGTTTCATAACGGTAATTGTAAGCTTTGCACGCAATAAATCCATAATCCTTAAATTCAATGGTATTGATAAATGAATTCTGAATATTCACATTTTTTATTACTGCTCCTGAAACTGTTCCGAACAGAGGATTATCAAGATTCTGAATAGCATATCCGTTTCCGTCATATTCAAAATATTCAGACTGCGGGTCTGATTTCAGTTCATTTACCGTATCAATCGGTTTATGAGATGCCCATTCCGGAAAAACAATATCTTCTGTCTGCTTAAAATATCCTCTTGCCTTTTCTTCTCCCATAAGTTCAAGCTGGTCGAAATAATCAATCAGATACGGGTCTTCTTTTGTGCCGCTTCCTCCGCCATACTTTACAAGCACACGATAGAGCTTGATATTTTCTGAAAAACTGTATGTGTTTCCTCCATAGTACTCAATTTTCTTTCCATCAGGGTCAGTAGTAAACCCCCATGTATATCCGGAAACATGAGTAAAGAAATCGGTTTTATCAAACTCCGGCAGTGTAATCTGTGCTGAACCGTCAATAACTTCACCTTTCAGCTGTAAATCTTCAGTAGGCACAGCCGAATATGAGCGGTCAACAGAAATTGTAATTTGTTCTGCATCAGGTGAAATTTCAGCTTGTACCGGAATAATCATACCATCATCAGTTATTGTATTTTCAGTCGAAATTTTTTCAGTTGAAACAACCTGGGATTTTCCAAGAGTATTGCCTAATCCGAACGCTGAAACGCCTAAAACAACAGCACCTCCCACTATTCCAACTTTAAGTACAAGAGATGATTTCTTCTTTTTCCTGCGACCTGAATGCTTATCCTTTGCACAGTCAACATTTATTTCAGACTGCCCTATACAGGTTGCCTGACCACTTTGTATAAGATGTTCAAAGACATCGTCCTGAGTACTTGCATATATCTCTGAATCAGTTGAATAAACTCTGTAATCTGCAAATACAAGTTTAGGTTTGTACTGAGCAATAAACTCTTTATATGAATTGTTTTCAAGCAGAATTTCTTTTGTTAAATTCGGAAGCTCTTTATCTGTATCCTTTTCATTGTTCAGAACAATAAAGAAACTTTTTTCAGCATCTTTTTTTGACTGAATATGCACACTGCAAAAATAATTCACTGCAATTCCTCCTTTGATTTTCGTTTTTCTTTAAGTATCATAACTGTACAAAATCCACCGCCGATAAATAATATAAATGCATCAACCGGATAAAATCTCCATGTACAATTTTCTGTTTCATCAGTTTCAGTCTGAGAAATTTCAGCTGTTTCATCATTATTTTCTTTACTGAAAAAGAAATCTGAACATAAAAAAATTATTGCAATTACCATCATTACAATAAAAAATTTATTTTTTTCAGTAAAGCCTTTTATTTTCTGTACTCGTTCTTTATGTTTCATGTTTATCCTTCCTATAAAATATCAGAATTATTTTCAAATCCTTTTTCTGTGAGTTCTACCCATTGTTTGCTTATATCATCAAAATTCAGTGCATTCATAACCGTTTCCTTATCAAAAAATACAAGACCAATTGAATGCAAATCATGATGATGTTCGCAGATGTATGTAACTTCTTCTATGGTTTCCGGAACTGTAACCATATAGTCCCAACTATCGGAATACCATGAATATATGTCATTTGCAAAATCCCAGCCGTAATCTGAATAATACGGACTGAAATTATATGTGCTTATCCAGTTATCAATTCTCCGCTGAATATCATCATTAACGCCATCATTGTCATATATCATCTGTGCAATATACGTCCAGTCAGTATATGCAGACCATAGTTTATCCGTTTCATTTACAGCTTTCTCATATTCCGGATTAGGATAAACCTCAACATGACGTGTACAGTTTTCATCAGGACATACCTGATTATTATAAATACTGTCACTATATGCGGCACACTTTGAAACAATGGTATCAAAGACTTCCTGAGTATATGAAACTTTGTAAACTCTATATTTTGTATTGTTTTGCGTATTTTTTTCATTTTCAAGATATACATAGGCAATTGCAAGGAACTCACGTTCAGTAAGAGCGATATTCCATTCAGATTTCAGGGCATTTTTTCTATTGTCATCAGCAAAACTTTTTTCATAAATTGTTTTTATTCCAAGTTCATTTGTTTTTTCCATATATACAAGATTACTGTATGTCAAATCATCATAACTGTAATACAAAGAATCAATTAATGAATTGAAGTTGTTTTGATGATTTTCAAGAGCTTTATTTAAATATTCAACCCCAGTTTTATACTGTAATGGAACATCAGTTAGTCCGGCAGCTGATGAGTAAGCACGTTTAGTCGAATTTGATGCACTTACACCACCTCCTAAAAGCATTACAACAAGTAACGACATCATCATACAAATTATGATAATTGCTGCTAAAAATATAGCTATTGGATTCATAAGAGAAGCGGCAGCATATATTACTGCATTACCAACAAATCTGGATACTGCGACTGCTGATTTCACAGTAAAAGCAGTTGTTCTGTATATTGCAGTTCCGGCTTTTTTAACAACAGTTCCAGTAGTTTTTATTGTACGATGCGTGGTTTTTATTGACTTCTCTACAGTTTTTACAGCGTTTTTTCCTTTTCTGACACTTGTATATGCAAGACGCATACTTTCCATACCTGTATCTGAAACATTATTTTTATCAATGTTTTTGTTAAACGGATTAACTTTTAAAATAATGTTTTTGGCTGTAGAAAAAGGTGCTTTTACTGCTTTTTTGATACCTTTAGACTTAGACAAATTTCTCACCCCATTTACAGACTGAAAAAGAAAATCAACGCTTTTCTAAATTCTCACCAAATTTCGTTGATATGATTCTGTATATACTTGTATCTGACGGAAATTTATTTTCAAAAGGAATTGTTCCGTATTCATCAGCATAAATCAATCCGCTTCCTGCACTTGAATTAGTGACATACATCATAGTTTCATGTGAAATATTCAGGAGTCTTGAAAGCTGGTCACGGTCAGTTGCATTCTGTGCCAGCATTAAAACAAACTGTGTATTTGAAAGCATTGTTCTTGCCAGTTCAGAACGAAGCAAATCGTCTACATTCTGGGTAATTCCTGTAGGAATGCCTCCCCATTTCCTTGCTCTTTTATAAAGTTCATAAAAAAAGTTTGCAGACTGTTCAGACTTGAAAAGCAGATACATTTCATCTATATAGATTCTTGTTCCGACACCTTTTGCACGGTTTTTAGCAACTCTGTCCCATAAATTTTCAAGAACAATCATCATTCCGAGAGTTTGCAGATTTTTTCCAAGTTCTTTAATATCATAAACAACAATACGCTTGTTTATATTTACATTTGATGGATTTGAAAAAACATTCATTGAGCCATGTACATATAAGTGAAGTGTCTGACGAAGATATGCAACAGCAGATTTTGTTTCATCAGCCACTGAATTTTCATAGCTTTCTAATTCTGCATAATACTCTTTAAGAGTTGGTTTCTCATATTTTTTATAGGTTTCATGCATAACATTGTCGATAATAGTTTTCTGAATAGGAGTGATTTCCTGATTTCCGAGAATTGCAGAAAAGAATGAAAGCATAAAATCCAGTTTTGCTTTAATCGGATTATATTCCTTATCATCTTTATCAGGATTTTCAGTCAAATCCATAGGATTTATATGTGTCTGCGAATTTTCTGAAATATATATCACTTCACCGCCTAAAAGTTCGGCAAGTGCAGTGTATTCACGTTCAGGGTCAACAATCAGAATTTCATCATTGGTGGAAAGTATTGAAAAAATCATCTCCAACTTTGCGGCAAAACTTTTACCGCTTCCGGGGACTCCGAAAATAAAACCGTTCGGATTCTTTAATTTTTTTCTGTCGAACATTATTACACTTTTTGTAAGTTTATTCTGTCCATAAAAAAGTCCATTTTCATGGAGAAGCTCACGGGAATTGAATGGCATAAAAACTGCTGTACTTTCTGATGACATTGTACGTCTTGTCTGAATGTTGTGTTCCTTATCAAATGAAATTGAATTTCCTACCGGCAAAATGCTTGAAAAAGCCTGTTCCTGACGATAAGGGGCATTAATTGGTTCAATCTGATACTTTCTGAGAATAATTTCAAGTGCTTCAGTATTCTGCTGAAGTTCATCAAAACTATCCGCTGTCAGCATTACAAGGAACTGGCATAGTGTCATTTTCTGATTGCGTTCCTGCAAATCTTCAAGAAACTCCTGAGCCTGTGCTTTGTCTATAGCCAGCTGTGTACCCTCAATTGGGTCTACAAATGCTCCGTTTGATGCTGATGAAGCTTTCTTTACCTTTATAATTTCCTCCTGTTTCATGTCAGTAATTTTTCTGTGCAGAAGTGTCAGAGCTTCTGACTGCTCAACAAATTCCACATTTTTGCTTATAATCAATGACTGATTCATTTCAATGATATCTTTGAAAATGGTATCCATAACAGACTGGGGAAGCTTTTTGAAATAAAGACATCTTGCATATTTATCGTTATACATAAAATAGTCTTTTTTAAATTCAAAATAATCAGGACAGCAAATCATTTTTTCAGAACGTCTTGCAAATTCTTCACGTGAAACAGGATAAATTTTTGAATCAACATCACGCAGAATATCTGAAATCAGTCTTACACGATTATTTGCATTAAGTGCAATCAACTCTGTTCCAAGCCGTCCAAGACAGTTTATCAGATGTGACTCAATATTGAAAAATCTTGTGCTTGCTGCATCAAAATTGATTGCTGCAACGGTAACCGTTATAAATTTTCTGCACTGAATGCCATTCTGACCATGCATAATTTTATCATGCAGTATTTCATTGAATTCCTGTCTTTCAGCATCAAGACCATCATTTTTATTTTTCAGAAGCAGTTTATCTTCAAATTCTTCCTTATTGATTTTGCTGTTAAGCAATGTTATCTGCAAACTTGCTGTACTGTCGAAACCATTCAGCAAATCTATATAAATCTGCATTTTTTCAAGCTGCTGTTCTTTTGTAAGTGCAGAATAGTTTATATCGGAACGAGATAAGTTTTAGAATAAAGATTTGTTGTTTCTCTGCCGACTTTGACATTGCTTTTCAACAGCATAATGTAATTGCTGACGAAGCACTCATAAGGCATAGTCTGAATTGTTGTATGCTTGATTTTACGTTTTTCCCTGACCTCTTTCTTTTTTACCTTTTCTTTTTTCAGTTCTGATTCACGTTTTTTATCGATATCACGTGCAGATTTTTTCATAGTTTTTTCTTTTCTGAACATTGCATTGCCTCCTTATTCATCTTCATAATCGCCATTTTCAATATGCTGATTTACAATCTCATTTTCAGCAATTTCTTCATGCAGGGAACAGAAAAGATTTATGTCTGTATCTTCATAAACTCGTCTTTGCGGAAGAAAATTCATTGATAAAAATGATTTCATAAAGACTTCAAATTTCATATCTTTAAATGTAAACCAACCCCATCCGGCAAATGGAGCGACAGATAAAATAACCAGCCATGACAGCGTATCTCCTGATATACGACCATATCCGGCAACACCCAGAGGAACTCCTACAGCTAAAGCTCCGGCAATTGCAATAATCTGACGTGTTGACATTCCGGCAATTAATTTGGATTTATACTCCTGTATATCTTTTGGAATTTTTACTTCAATCATATATGTAAACTCCTCAATTACTTACTTTTCTGAAAAAGAATATTCATATTTATCCTATACCGCATACTTTCTTTGACCATGCTCCACTTTTTACTACACCTAAGCCCAAGGCAGACAATTCAACAAGCTGTATCAGTCTAACTGCTTTTGCAAAGTCATAGCTTGCGAAATAATGATTAACAGCAGCATAAACAACAAACATTACTACAATCACTGCTATCTGCAAAACAGCAGCGATATAATTTTTGATGAAGTTTTTAGCAACATCATGAGTAGTATCTGATGCAAACGTTACGAGCGGCAAAGGTGCTAAAATTGTATATACCGCCAATTCAAAAACACGTCCTATTACTATTACAAAAATCATTATTGCAAGAGCTTTCAGAATAAGAAATTGAGGTTGAAGAAGGAAATTTTCCAATAATGGAATGAAATTTGAACTTGTTGTTGGAGTAGCAAACGGTAAT
>ERZ808252.2727-NODE-2727-length-10168-cov-3.068328_pt1 | contig 10168 bp, 11 predicted proteins | sample MGYA00521242_ERZ808252 | MGnify/ENA primary metagenome ERZ808252 (study PRJEB31516, sample SAMN03275581) | gut metagenome | biome: mammalia-associated habitat; material: feces | host: Papio cynocephalus | place: Kenya | collected 2012-08-07 ...
AAAGGTGGATTTCTCTATATGGATCGAAAAAGATGAAACCTCTGCAGCAGGAACAGTCATACTCACGGCGTTCCCTGTAGATCTCGTTGGTTCCTTTCGGGAAGCTGTCAAGATAGAGATTTACCATTTCGTCTTTGTTGACCTGCACTTCAAATAAGTGCTGGACGTTCTCAACCATTTTGGTAAAATGGTCATTCAGCATGTCTCTCATTTCTGTAAACTGCATAATACTGGTTTCCTTTCTTGTTTGAATTATTCATAACGGGTTTTCTGCCCGATTTGAAGCGTTTTTTTTTGTAACAATGGTGCGTATTCCCAGATTTATCCCACACCTATCCCAATGACCGTCATGTTTTTCGTCAAGCGCTTTGAAGTCACACAGCTCTGTCGATTTAACCATGTGACAGGATGACGGGGCGTTCTTTCAACAGCCTGTTCACCGTCACGCGCAGTCCATATCTGTTTCAACCTAAGTTACGTCTGCCAGGATATTTGATATTCAGTTTTTTATAATCTTCGGTACACAAAATGCCGGTTATAATATGTATATCCATTGGCTGTGAGATATTCCTTTGCCTTTTTCTGGATATACTCTTTTTCTTTGTCTGACAGATCCCATTTTTCCGTGTGTGAGCTGCCATCTTCGTTTTCAAATAACAGCCAGAACCGCCATACTTTGTCAGCCTTACAGGGAACGTCTATACCGGGATAGATGTCATTGCCGTCGGTACCGTCGATCTTACCGAGCAGAAAATCATATTTTTCACAATGCAGGTCGAATTTGATTTTGGAAATATCAAAGTTGATTTTCATGATTATTGCTCTCTTTCTCAGCTGTCATACTGGCTTTTTAAACTGCCACGTATGATTCTGTCCTTGTCATCATATTCACACTCATACTGGTTTCCACATTTCCGGCAATGAAGTCGTATCTCATAGTCCGAGTCATCTATTCCGGTTCCGATCTTTATCACTCTGCCACTTAGTTCACCATCGGCCGTGATTGCTCTTTCGACAGACCAGTATTCACTTCGTCTGGCTGTCAGAAAATTACCGCAGTCACATTTTGGTTTTCTATACTTTTCCATTGTGATACCTTTCACGAATTGTCAGATTACCTGAATGGCTGTGTTTAATTCCTCTTCAATAGCTGTCCAGTTGAAGCCGCCAGCATTCGGCACAATGGTGCCGGGTTGTTTGCCGGTGAGGACAGGACTGCCGTACTGTTTCAGGTAACTGTCAGTGATGATCTGGCCATCTCCGTCAACAAACTCGCTGAGCGTTGCTGTGCTCGGCACCAGGAGATTGTTTGCTTTGTAAAGATTGTACAGCTGCATGAGATTGTATGGTGCATTCGGGTTATACAGATTCAGTTCGGAACCAAAAGCGGATAACGTATCGCAGTTCATGACGTTACCTTTGATTGGAATATAGGCTCGCAGATCCGTTCCATCATAGTAGATGATGTAGAACAGAGGCTCTTCCCAGTCGCCACCTGCAATTGCTCCACAGAATGTCAGTCCGGATGCAATGGTACGAAGACCACACAAATCTGTTCCCTGGTCGCCGGCATATCCCATGAAAGGTGGTGTGGTCGCATCTATATTCTCAAGATCAAAGTCAATATTGCTGCGGTCCTGTGAAACCTTTGGGTTATCATAGGAAAGAACGGCCATAAGATCTGTGAGTGCATCGCCGATATTGCTGTAATCAGCTGGGTTAAAGGAATATGCACATTGTTTTACAGACGCAGTATGATTATACTCATTTATCATGATCTGTTTTAACTGATCAGTTGTAATACGCGCAGCCTGTCTGATGTTAGGCGTGACAGGTGCATCGTCGTTGATGTAGCGTGGCATGTTGGAATCTCCTTCTTTATTAGTCTGTCAGCTCTTCGCTGGATTTTGCGTCACTCATATCTAAGAGATTCTTGTAACGCTCTTTTGTGGTCTTTATATTCTTATACCCCATATTTTCTGTAACGAGTTCTATGTCACCTGTTTCTTCGTAGAGTTTGGCAGCATAAGTCGCTCTGAGCTTATGGGGTGTAACATTCTTGTTTGGAATAACCATCCGGGCATATTTTGTGATCATGTTTTCAATCGCACGCATACTCATGCGGCGTTTCTGTGATGACAGAAACAGAGCAGGCTCATGCTCTGCACCGGGTATGGTCTTGCGATACTTCAGATACTCTTCCAGATAGGGAATGATGTCTTTTGAGAAATCAATGGACATCTCATCGCCATCTTTTCTGACGATCCGCACACAGGCATCCTTAAGGTTTATATCCGTAATGTCCAGTTCTGCACATTCGGATACACGGATGCCGGATGTCAGGATGAGGAACACGATGGACAGGTCACGGATGGACTGCAATTTGTGGTAGTCCCTCTGTTTTCTGGACAGGCCTGTTCCATGGATGATGACGTTTTTCAGTTTTTCTGTTTCTTCTTCATCCAGATAGATCACGTCGCTTTCCGGAATTTTCGGAATGGGAATCTTCCGTATTTCTGTGTTTTGTATCTTTCCCTCCTGATACAGGTAATCCATAAAGCTGCGTACTGCGACGAGCTTACGTTTGATGGAAGCGTCGCCGTTGTACACATCTTTTCCATTCTCTTCATAATGTGCCAGATGAGAGACGTAGTCCTCGAATTTGTCTTCGGAAATATTGTCTATATCTGACAGCAGGATGTCTGTCAGTGGTTTTCCGACAGCGAGGTAGAACAGCAGATGCCGGATGTCCAGTGCGTATTCATACTGGGTTCTTTCAGAGGTCGTATTTTTGATTTCACGAATGAAATCAGCTACATAGTTCGGCATATCCTGTAACAGGGATTCTGTTTTTTCTCTGTAATGTTTTGTGGTAACTTTGTGAGAATCGCAGCTCATACAAACCTCCTTATTTTTTAGCTGTCATATTTTACATCGGACACATAGGATGCAATGATCAGCAGCATTGCGTCATCGGAACAGATGTCATTATTACAGATTTTGACGGTATAATCGCTCGCAGCATAAAGTGATTCATACGAAGCGATGATATTATCATCATTATCCGTGACGTAGCCTTTTGTATCAAAGGAATTACAGTTGATGGTAGCAAGAGCGTTTCCGTCTTTATCTTTCAGCGTGTAGACGTTGCCGAGCAGGCTTACATTGCCTTCCATGTTGATCTCGAATTCACCATTCACATAGATACCGTGGGTGTCCTGCGCAATAAATCCGTAAGTATCGCCGGCATATGCAATTTCATTACCGTCAGCATCGTACATTCCAAGTGGATCCGTGATTTTCAGTTTTGCTATGGAACCACCTTTAATGACGATGTCTCTGCCGTCAATCACGGTTTCGATTCTTGTCTGTGTGATGGATGAGGATTTGTAATCACATTCGTAAGTACGGTAATCATCACTTGCGAGATCTTTGCTGCCTGCAATGCCGGAAGCAACGCCCCATATAACAATTATGACAGCCACAACACATTCAATCAATACAAGTTCATCTCTTGCTCTGTTCACGATATATTCCCTTTCTGATATGATTCTACGTCTGGCTGTTATCTTGTGAAATCAGCCAGAAGTCTTGCATACTTCGGATGGCGCATTTTACGAAGGACTTTTTCCTCGATCTGACGGATACGCTCTCTGGTAACTCCGTATTTCTGTCCGACCTCTTCCAGCGTATGAACACGTCCGTCGTCGAATCCGAAGCGGAGTTTAATGACGTCGGCGTCCTTTTCTGAGAAGTTGGACAGAATGTTCATGATCTGTGCATTCAGTGCCTGCATTTCTGTAGCGGCTTCTGCGTTTCCGACGAGAGCACCGTCCTGTACAAAATCTTCTAGGCAGGAATCACCTTCTTCTCCGACAGGGGAACTTAAGGAGACAGGCGCTTCCATGAATTTCAGGCACTCGTTGATCTTTGCAACAGTCCATTTCGGATCTTCTTCGCACATGCGTTCCGATATTTCTCTTACAGTCGGTTCACGGTTATACTCTTCCAAGAGCAGCTTTGAGGTACGTTTGATCTTGCTGACGTTTTCGACCATGTGAACCGGTACACGGATGGTTTTACCCTGATCCGCAATCGCACGGGTGATTCCCTGTTTGATCCACCACGTTGCGTATGTAGACAGCTTGAAGCCTTTCTTATAATCAAATTTGTCAACAGCTTTCATCAGGCCAATATTGCCTTCCTGAATCAGGTCTGCCATATCAAGACCGTTATTCACATAATGTTTTGCAATGTTGATCACAAGACGTAAGTTTGCTTCAACGAGTCTTTGCTTAGCATACGTGTCGCCATTTTCCATGCGGATGGCGAGGTCCAGTTCTTCTTCAGGTGTAAGCAGTGGAATTGCCCCGATGCTCTTTTTGTACTCATGAAAGCTGTCCACGGCTCCTTTGTCGGATCCGGCTTTATCATTTGCGTCATCCATGAGATTATCTTCGCTGCTGTTTTCAATGTCCTGAAGTTCTTCGGCATTAGGCTCCTGGATGCCTGATTCGACTTCCTTATCAAAGTCTTCTGTGGTAGTTTTCATAGCATTTGTTCTCCAATCATCTAAGGTGGAGCTGTTATGGCTCCTGTGTTTTTGTTCCGGACAGGATATGTGCCTGACTTTTTTGGAGCCAGGCACATTATGTTTACATTTCTGTCTTAATGTACAGACCACAGTGGCAGGTCTCACCCACCTGTGTCTGCGTACGGAACTCTTCGCACGGGCATTTGGTTGCCGGTGTTTTTTCGATTCTGCACGGACAGTATCCGCCGGTTTCTTTCAACCCCTTGCGGACAGCCTCAACCGTGGCTGTATCGTCTGAAACTTTCATTTTCATAGCAGTATCCTCTTTTCTGTATTATTCTTCTTTCTCATCCACGAAATCACAGGAAAGCTGTCTTACGCCGACGATCATGCTCTCAAATTCATCACTGTCATATTCGATTTCAACGCCGGAGCCAATCTCATCATACATGGTGAAGTAAACCTCGCCATCTTCGCCTTCGTTGAAGTGCTGCATGATGTCCTCATCACGTTCATCAATGCCATCCTGGATCATATCCATGAGGTCTGACAGCCAGCTATACATGGAGATGTTGACGCTTTCTGTCTCAAACACCATACGACGGGTATACTCTTCTGATCCGAGAAGTACCTCATATCGGCATTTGTAATACCCATTTAAAGGTGTGCCGTTGCCGCAGGAATTTTCCGTGTAGGTGGGTTCCTGCTTGCTGCTTTCCATTACGTCAAAGATGATGAAATAATGAGGTACATTCTTCAGCTCGTTGTTCGCTGCTCTCTGGCAGAAGATCTTCGTGATAACGATACCTGCATCAATGTAGGCACGCAGCTTGGATGCATCATCGTCACCTTTGATATTGGATTTTAAGGTATCCGTGTCCTTGTCGACGCAGCCGATACAGAGTCCGATAGTATCAGATACTTCATTACCTTCACATTTGGCAGCGAGCTCGTCATCAACGATCAGCGGATACAGATTGTGTGCCTTCGCTCTTGCAATGGTTTCTGCAGGTAATTTGCATGTACATTCTTTGCTCATGACTTTCCTCCTATAATGTGACATATTCAGGGTGATACTTGTCGTTATCAGGTTCATCTGTGTATGTCTGTACGATTTCAGGTTCTTTTGTGATGGCATAGCTGCCATCAACGTATTCTCTGTATGCAGGAATCGGCAGCTCGTCCAGATGTTCTTCTGCCAGTTCGATTGCTTTTTCGGCGGAGTCAGCTTCGATGGAGATCATTCCGCACATTTCAAACGTGACGGGAATCATATACTTCTTCTTTGCCATAATTTATATGTCCTTTCTTTTTAATCTTTTACGATCAGGTATTCATACTGTGGCCGTCCGGATCCAGCAGCGGGCATGTTGACAAGCTCACCTTGTAACGCCATGCTGACGTTGACTCCTGTGGTCAGTGACTGCGCCATGGTACAGGATTTATCCATCAGGATTTCCTGCATGTCCTTGTATGTGACTTCATTGATGTAATCTCCGTCACTCACGACCATGAAGTAGTATTCTCCGGGAGCAACCATGCCGATCGCAGATTTGCATGTGTAGTTTGTCGGAACATCGTCTGGAATGTCCGTGGCTTTTCCGTTCTCTATCAACACCGGTGTATTACAGAGGACTGTCCATTGAATTTCAGCAAGGTCAGGTTTTTCGGCAGTGTTTAACCTGTACAGATTACCGGATTTATCAAAGGCAAGCTCTGTTCCTGCAGGATCTGTGGTGCTGCCGACTACGGCATAATCACTGATATGCAGTCCGTCAAGGAAGTGCATATAATCCTTTAAACCGCTTGCACTCATCACGAGGACCGCATCGTTTTCTTCATATGGTGCGGTAGACAGCCGTCTGTCCGTCGTTATGATATTTACGATTTGCGACGGATCCTTTACAATCACATGTGCCAGACAGTAAGGACTGTCATTTACAGAAGCCTTTGTAACTGCAACATAGGTTGTATCAGACAGATATGTCTGATACGAGGTTTTGATCTCTTCAGAATATTTGTCTTCGTTTTGCTGTCTGAATGAAGGTTCCGGTGTTTCGGTCGGTGCCGGTTCTTCTGTTACCACTGGCGCCGGTGTGGCCGGTTCTGTTTCGGGAACCGTTTCTGCTTCCGGCTGTGTCTCAGAAGAAGCATAATAGGTGTCGTCCGGCACGTTGTCATCACCAAGAACATATTGTTTGATGGTGATTGCATACACGATGCCGGTGATTATGAACACAGAGACAATCACGCAGAGAATTGCGATCTGCACTCTCATACGTTTGTTGGGTTTCTTATCCATTTTTTTAATCTCCTTATACAACTGGCACATTGGTCAGGTGATGTTTCAGATACTGCTGCACAGGGACATCAAAGTTATCTGAGTTTACAAAGATCAGATACTCTGATTTGTTTGCACGGGACAGAGCAATTCTGTACAGGTTCTCATCCACGTTGTTGGAAAAGTTCTTAAGATATACGACAGTGTTATCACATCGGATGTCTGTTGCTGAATGGATCGTAGAAAATATGATATTCGCTGATGAAAGATCCAGCGTGACATTATCGCGGATATACTGGTTATAAGCCTGAATCTGTCGGGATTCTGCATCTATGACTTCCTGAATACGGGTGATAACAGGTTTGTTTTCCCAGTCGTCCTGTGTCCATTCAGAGTTCGCTATTTTTGCGAGATCATCTCTGCTCTTTGCGTATAACTGTTTCATGTGTTTTGATACACCAGTTTCGATTTCATAACAGAGCAGGATCCACAGTTGTCTGTACAGTTCTATTTTATTGATACCATACGGATGCGTTGTCATAATGGTGGCATGGTATTTTGAGAGAACTGTCCCCCACAATGACGCCGGTGGCTGAATTGCTGTGAGATCTGCAATATTGAGTCCCGGATATTTTGCACCGTAATAGTCCGTGATGACAGGCCGGATTTCAGCAATTTCCGCTTTTGACCTTGCAAGAACGAGGATCTGTTCGTGGTTTGCAAGTTTGCTGTCAATGTAGCCTGGTCCGGGAGCGAACAGTTGCGTGAGCATATCGCCAGTGCTGGCAATATGTCTTAAGTTTACGTTTGCTGTTGTCACAAAAGCGGTTCTTACAGGTGCTCCATCTTTTTGCATCAGTGTGTTTTGAATGTCCTGATGCATCCGTGTCGGCGTTAATCTTACAATGCTGATGTCCAGCTTGTTTGTATATCCGGACAGAATGTTCATTGCTTTTCCGTATGCCATGTTGAACTCATAAATTGTTTCATCCGGCATTCCGGTCAGATACAGATTACATCCGTACATGGACGCATATTCCAGCACGCAGCAAAGCGTATGCAGCGGCATGTTGTGAACGCCATTGATCAGGATCTCATCCAGATGAAACGGATTGTTCTCGAACTGGTACATCCTGTTCTGGCAGACCATGCTTTCCAAAGTATAATCAATTTTGTGGATTGCTGCAAGTTCTGCTTCTACTTCATCCAGGTGATTATTCACAAATACTGTCAGAAGACCAGCTCTGTCCTGCGGGTTTGCAATGGAAAGCCTGTCAAGGAATGTCTGTCGGAATGGTGTCTGATTACACAGCCTTAGTGTGTTTATAATGCTGTTCTCATCCGAAAGCTCATATCCTTGTCTGTTTGCTGTAAATATCGTGTGTGTGAAGTCGCTGAATGTCATACAGTTGACGCCGGGCATTTCCAGTTCTGTCTGCTTGACCTTTGCAATGTTCATGGACAGAACGGCGATGTTGGATGCCGGGATGTTGCTTTTCATAAGACCTTCTACTCTGTCCTTTATGAGTGCTGATTTGCCGGAACCTACTGGAGTGTATGCAATGGTAATCGGTGAGCAGCTGGTGACGGCACTGACATAGATAGGGTCTTTGGGTTTAATATATGATTTATCAATAATGTGTCTCCGCATTTTGTCCGTCGTAATATACTGCATTGTTTCGGTCAATATGCGGTCGCATAATAATCCATACTCATCTGGCGACATATTCATTTTCCTTTCGATTAAACTGGTTTTTCTCCACGGTAAAAAAAGGAGCCTCACAGAGCAGGTCTGCGAGACTCTTCTGGGGAGAACTTCGCTATGTTAATAGCATATCGCAACTGGTATGTCTATTGTACCAATTGTTTGGTACAAGGTTCATCAGATTGCATGGAAAAAGGCTTTTAGCTTAAGAATTAAAACGCATCCCCTGACATTTCTGTCAAGGGATGTAATTCATAACTTATTCCTCGTCGTCATCATCCTGTGCATCGCCGATGGCAACACCTGTTGCAGCATCACCGACAGGTATGGGTGTGAGGGCACTTGGATTCACAACGGTGGTTTTTGCTGTTTTATCAGTATCGTCATCCGTCGCAGCGCCGATTGTGGCCGCATTTGCAGCAGCCTGTGCATCAAGGTCCTTGATGATCTTTTCATAATCACCACAGATCTTAGGATAAGCCAGAGTGTCATATGCAAAGATGAACTCTGCTTTCTTCGCTCTGGTGAAGGCGACATAGTACATACGCTTTGTCGCTTCGTCGATGGAGCTTTCTGATTCGTTCTCGTAAACTACGAGTACATTGTCAAACTCCAGACCCTTCGCACTGTGGATTGTTGACAGGACGAACTTGGCCTTTTCAATGCACTGAGCCTTCTTCTCTTCCTCATTGCGGGCAGAGATGACAGACTTTGTGATGGCATTTCTCTTGATCTCGAAATCGATCATCAGCTTTTTGATTTCATCCAGCATCTGTGCCGTTGTGATAACGGACATGGATACCTGATTCTGCCAGTTCATGATGCGTGCGCCGTACATGTTCTCGAAGTCGCCGAAGAGTCCGCGACTTACACCGGGTCTTCCGAAGACATCGTCTCTTGCCTTCTGCAAAGTCGCCTGGCTCTTGTAAGGCATGATCCAGTCAAACTTGTCAGAGAGCTCACGTCTGATCGTTGTGATGATGTTCATAGGCGGAGCATACTTGATGTTCTCCCAGTATCTTGAAATGAACTTGGAGAAGATTGCGTTATCACGAGGTCTTACCGGTACAAGGCTGACAATGTCAGACTGTGCGCCCGGCGTCTGAGGTCTCGGAATGGAATAGATCTTACGAAGAGCGTCTTCCACCTTTGTGAGGGTGAATCTCTTAGGTGCAAGGATTGCAACCTGCTCACCCTTTGCGAGCTTATTGTCCACCCACTTCTTTGCATCAACAGCAATCATGTGTCCGATCATGTTGTCAAAGGTGACAGCACTCTTATTCTGCATACGCTCGTAGTGCAGCGTAACAGCATCTTGGAAGCTCTGCTTGGTCACAGGCGCCAGAGAGTTTGCACGCAGCTGGATGTTTGCATACTGGTTCGCTTCGATGTTTCCGAGCAGGACATTCGCAAAATCAAGGATCTCCTGATTTGAACGATAGTTTGTCTGTAACTTGAATGTCTCAAAGACGCCGGATGCTTCCAGTACGTTCAGTGCTTTCGGGTTTGATGCACGGAATTCATACAGCGTCTGCGAGCAGTCGCCAACGATGTACATGGAGCACTGATGCTTGTCCGTATACTTGATGCTGTAGATGAACTCTGCAATGGAATTATCCTGCACCTCATCAATGATCAGGTGCTGTGC
>ERZ808252.2728-NODE-2728-length-10167-cov-6.328817_pt1 | contig 10167 bp, 4 predicted proteins | sample MGYA00521242_ERZ808252 | MGnify/ENA primary metagenome ERZ808252 (study PRJEB31516, sample SAMN03275581) | gut metagenome | biome: mammalia-associated habitat; material: feces | host: Papio cynocephalus | place: Kenya | collected 2012-08-07 ...
GACAACGACATAGAACTTACAGACAACGAGGCTGTAAGAGTTAACGGAGAGAAAGTAAGAACAGCAACAAAAGGTTCTACCATAACTGCATACTATTGGAATCTGCCTTACAACAGTAGCAACACTATCTCTTTGAAAGCAAATAGCGTGAAAGATGCTTTCGACAACAAATACGACAAGGACATCACACTAACAGTAAAAGTTGGAGAAAAACCTGCTGTCGAAAAGAAGGTATATGACTATGTTGTAGGTAATGCTGATGAACTCGACGCTGCAATCAAGGAACTTCAAACAACAAATAAGACTGCCGATGCAAAGCGAAAAACAATATTCCTGAAGAACGGCAACTATACATACGGCACGTTGACAGGTTCATATCAGCACAATGTCTCGCTTAACATCGACAATTGGAACAATATCTACAATGTGTCACTTATCGGCGAGAGCAAGGACGGAGTTATCATCGAAGGAATTACCGACGGTATCACATCATCAACATTCGAACTCGGTAAAGGAACAGGCAACTATCTGCAAGACCTTACAATCCGCAACAAATATGACTTCCGCGCTGAAACTTTCAAAGGCGTAAGCTGTGCTGTAACCGGCGGTAACAAGGCTATATTGAAGAACGTGGCGATGCAGGCAAGTCAAGACACTTACGTAACAGGAGACAGAACATACCTTGAAGACTGCGACATCTACGGCACGACAGACTTCATCTGTGGAGGTGGCGACATTTTCTTTGAACGTTGCAACCTTATACTCGGAAACAAAAGCGGCAACATCATTGTAGCTCCTAATACGGATGCTACTAAGGAATGGGGCTACGTGTTCCAAAACAGTACAGTGAAAGCCGATGAGGGAGCAACAAATGTAGCCGACAAGAACTGGCACCTCGGAAGACCATGGCAGAACGAACCGCGAGCTTACTTCCTTAATACAAAAATGGATGTACTATGTTCCGATGCCGGCTGGACAAACATGGGCAATCTTACAACTCATTTCTACGAATACAACTCAGTTGACAAGGACGGCAAGACAATCGACCTATCAACGAGAAAGAACTCCCCCACCTCACTAAACCAGTACACTCCTGTACTCACCGATGAAGAGGCAAAGGAATTTACAGCACACAACGTTGTAGGTGGAACTGATGCATGGGACGCTCCAAGTTACACACAGCAGACTGCAAAACCTGAGCTGAAATACACCGACGGAAAACTGACTTGGATATCTATAGATGATGCCCGTTGCTATGCAATATTCAAAAATGGCGAATACATAGACAATACCACATCTTGCGAATATCCTGTCGACGATATCACAGCCAATTGGTCTGTTCGCGCCGCCAACGAGATGGGCGGACTTGGCGAGGCTGCCGAGGCTGTGGCTATAACGGCGAAACTTTCTGCCGGAGGCATGGGAACATTCTGTTCGGCTACAAGCTGCAAGGCTCCTGAGGGACTGAACGTATACACTGCATCGGTTAGCAACAACAACACCGTTACGCTGAATAAGGTAAACAACGGCATCATCCCTGCCGGCGAAGGCGTGGTGCTCGGCGGCGAGGCAAGCAAGACTTATTACATGACTCCTTGTGAGGCTCAGGGAAAACTCGAAGGCAACAGCTTGAAGGGAACCATGGAGCGCACGCTGATTGAGAACGACTACTCTTTCGTGCTCGTTTACGACAAGACGGAAGACGTGTCATACTTCAAGAACTTCAAGAACGGCGCTTATATCCCTGCCGGCAAGGCATACCTCGAGATACCTACTGCATTGCAGGGCGCACAGTTGAAGGTGGTTATCAACGGCGGAACCAACGGCATCAACAGCTTTAATGCCGACGGCAACGACGAGGGCGCATACTTCACCATCAGCGGACAGAAGACTATGAAGCCACAGCGTGGACTCTATATCCACAACGGAAAGAAGATTATAATAAAATAATAAGGAACAGACAGATAAAAAAGAAATATATCGCTCCCGCGATTACAAGTATGAGAATGGACGAACAACCACTGATGGCTGGTTCGGATAAGTTTAACGGCAAACCAAAAGTTGCCCCGGAAGACCCAGCAGGCGAGTTTGACGTTACATCAAAGCGGCACAGTCTGTGGGACGAAACTTGGGACGATGATGAAGATAATTATTAATTGAAAAATCCTCTATAGGATAAAAATAATCCAAATTAGGGGAATATCCTCCAAACCTCTTATAATAAAGGGCGTGCGCTACAGGCGTTACGCCCTTTTTCCTTACCTTTGCATCAGTTTTGAGGGCATAAGACTGAGAAATCAAAGTACCAAACGGACTTTCTGATTTACATTCTTCCCCTCTCCCGTCTCCCCTTCCAGTGGAGAAGCAGTTACTCAATAACGAAATGTCGTTAGCTACAGGGGAGAAGCAGTTTCCCAATAACGAAATGTCGTTAGCTACAGTGGAGAAGCAGTTACTCAATAACGAAATGTCGTTAGCTACAGAGGAGAAGCAGTTACCCAATAACGAAATGTCATTAGCTGCAGGGGAGAAGCAGTTACCCAATAACGAAATATCGTTAACTACAGGGGAGAAGCAGTTACTCAATAACGAAATGTCGTTAACTACAGGGGAGAAGCAGTTACTCAATAACGAAATGTCGTTAGCTGCAGGAGAGAAGCAGTTACTCAATAACGAAATGTCGTTAACTGCAGGGGAGAAGCAGTTACTATTTCTGCATGAAGACAGATACATTTGTTAATAAGAAATTTGCCTGTCGGAATATTAACGACTGGCTTATCGAATAAATAATGACAAGTATGCAACCTTTATAACAATCAATGGTAACTGCTCCGCCCCCGGAGGGGGAGGCGGGGGAGGGGAAGAAATAAATCCGAACTTGAATAATTTACTAACCAAATAAACAAAATGAAAAAGCAAGTATTACGTAGCATGCTCATCATGCTCTGCATCATCTGCGGTCTGCCGGCAATAGCCCAGACTTTCAACAATGATGCCGCAAGCGTGACGTTCCCGCTCAACGGAAACATCACCGACGATGCCGTGGCTGCTCCCGACGGGGCATTCACCACAACATCCGTAGCAACAGGTGCTAACATTCCTTATGACGCATCGAAGAAAGACGGCGACATTACCTATGCCGCCTTTAAACCGAGCGACAAGGGAAGTGCAACAAACGACGAAAATGCCGTGGAATTTAAGGTTGTACCTTCAAAGGGCATTACGTTCACCGCAACAAAAGTGAGTGCAAACATCATCCGCTTCGGTACCGACGGCGGACAGATGGCTGTGAGGGTGAGAAATGCCGAGGGAGAAGAGGTTACTCTTGCCACTGGCATCAAACCGAGAAGGAACGGCAAGACAGGCGACATGTCGGAGTTTGAATACGATGTTCCGGCAAGTCTCGCCACTCAGAAGGGTTTCTCGCTGCTCGTGAATATCTACGACAACAGCGGAAAGCAGTATGGACTGAACAACGTGGTAATCACCGGAACCGTGAACGGCTCTAAGCAAGAGGTGGCTCGCTATACGTTTGCCGCTACATGCAATCCTGCCGAAGGCGGAACAGTATCGCAGAACCCTGCTGGCACGGAGTTTGATGCCGACACGGAGATAAAGCTGTCTGCTAAGAAGAACTTCGGCTACAGCTTCGTTAACTGGACCGACGACAAGGGCAACGTGCTGGGCACGGAGAACGACCTCAACGTTGTACTGACAAAGAACATGGAGGTAGAGGCTAACTTCCAGAAGCTGAACACATATTCGCTCGACGTTACCGTAAACGCTCCAGGCAAGGACTATATGGTCAGTGCCACTCCTGCCGCTACGGTGGTTGACGGCAAGAACATGTATGAGGAGGGAACGAAGGTAACGCTTACTGCCTCTTCTAACAAGATTGTTACTTTCAACTCCTGGAGCAACGGCGAGACAAGTGCTGAACTTACATTCGACATGACGGAGAACCATGCCGTTGCAGCCAACTATTCTGCCGTGGACTTCATCGCCGGATGGGACTTCGTACTGAAGGGCAACAACGGCAGAAAGGCTGACTTTGCTGCCGAGGACAACGATGCCGACGCTCTCGTGCTTCGCGATGCCGACGGCAACACTATAGGATGGCTCGACAAGAGTCAGAGCTCTGGCGGCTACGAGGGCAAATGGGCTGCCGTGAACTGGAACACCGAGGGCCTTGGCAAATACTACTGGCAGACGATGGTGAACGCTTCGGCTTTCACCGACGTGAAGGTTTCTTCTTCTATGGTATACAACTACAATGCGTATACTAAATACGACGTGGAATATTCGCTCAACGGCGAGGCTTGGACTAAACTCGGAACCTTCGTTCTTGAGGGAGCAAAGAACTGGAAGACGGAGGAATTCCCTCTTCCTGCTGACGCAAACAACCAGAAGACGGTCTACATCCGCTGGATTGCCGACAAGACTTCCGACATTCAGGGTGCGACCTCTAACAACGACGGTATCGGTATCTCTGAAATCTTTATCACCGGAACGGCAAAAGTTATCGACGACGGCAAGGCTCCTGTTCTTGTAGAGTCGGTTCCGACAAACAATGCCGAGAACGTATCAGCTAACGGCAGCATCATCCTTACTTTCGACGAGAAGGTGAAACTTGCCAACGACAACGTAACGGCTACTCTCGACGGCAAGGAACTTACTCCTGCTGTATCGGGAAAGACGGTTTCGTTCCAGTATAAGGCTCTTGAATATGACAAGGAATACACATTCTCTCTGCCGGCTAACAGCATCAGCGACCTGACCAACAACAAGCTCGCCGAGAGTGTCAGCATTACGTTCAAGACAAAGACACGTCCGGTTATCGCCAAGGCGATGTACGACTTCATCGTGCCTACCGACGGCAGTCTTCAGGAAGCTTTCGCCGCAGCAGCAAAGCGCAGCGATAACACAAAGCGCTACCGTATCTTCATCAAGAACGGCAATTATGTATTGCCGGCAAGCACAACGGCAACGAAACACAGCGACAACGGCAAGGATTATCCTGATCCTACCACTTATCTGAACTCTCCAAACATCTCTATCATCGGTGAGAGCCGCGACGGTGTTGTCATCACAAACACGGTGCCTAACGAGGAATGGGATAATGGTTACGGAATGGCTAACGTGCTTGAGGGTATCGGCAGAGGCGATGTGCTGTCGCTACAGAAGAATGCCACGGGCACTTACTTCCAGGACCTCACGATGAAGAGCGCAATGGGCGATGCAAAGGGTCGCGACATCGTGTTGAACGACCAGTCGAACAAGACGGTTTGCAAGAATGTTTGCCTCTGGGCTTATCAGGACACCTACGTGTCTAACAACAACAAGAGCCGTTTCTACTTCGAGGGCGGCGTGCTGCGCGGCAACACCGACTTCCTCTGCGGTAAGGGCGACGTATATTATAATAAGGTGGACTTGCAGGTTTGCAACACCGGATATATCGCTGTTCCGTCTTTGCCTACAAAATACGGATATATCTTCAAGGACTGCACTATAAAGGCTGAAAAGAAGGGTATCGACGGCAACTTCACCCTCGGTCGCCCATGGGGCAAGGGCACTCCTATCGCCCTCTTCATCGACACCAAGATGGAGGCTCAGCCTTCGGCTATAGGATGGAACGAGATGAGCGGCGGCTGGCCGGCTCGCTTTGCTGAATACAACTCGCAGACAGCAAAGGGCAGTCAGATTGACCTGAGCGGAAGAAAGAAGACCTTTGGCGACGGTCATGCCAACAACCCTGTTCTCTCTAAGGATGAAGCTGACTTCTATACTATCAGCAACGTGATGGGCGATGGCGACGACTGGGATCCGACGGCTCTCACAGAGCAGGCTTCAGCTCCGCAGAACGTATTGCTGAGCGAGGGCAAACTAACATGGGACGACAGTCATTATGTTCTTCTCTGGGCTGTTTGCAAAGACGGCAAAGTGGTGTGTCTCAGCACTGAAAACCACTACGACAATGCCGACTCTACATCTAAGTGGAGCGTTCGCGCTGCCAACGAGATGGGCGGACTTGGCGAGGCTGCCGAGGCTAAGAATACATCAGCAGTGAAGGAGATTAACAGCGGAAAGGCTGTAGCTGCCGTTGCTTACTACAATATGGACGGTACTCGTGTCAGCGAATCTTGCCGCGGACAGGTCATCAAGGTTACTACCATGACCGACGGTACTGTAGAGACTGTGAAGATTATGAAATAAACATCCATTAGTTAAGTTATTTGATAATAGCAGAGAATCCCCGGACTACGGCTGGCTTTTGTCAGCAAAGTCCGGGGATTTGATGTAATAATATATATTATATCACACTATGAATTATACATGTTAAGACAAATGCTTACATCACATGAGATTATACTAAAACAGAAAAAAAAGATGCAATTATTTTGAACATAACGTATTAATCGATATATTTGCAAAATAATAACAACAAAAACCTTAAACAAGACACGACTGCTAACCAAAGAACGAAACACGGACAAGACAACGGACTACGTTTCTTCACGACGCATCAACAATACAAAAACAACATATAAATAAACGGTAATATGAAAAATGTAAAAACTAAACTGGCAACAATTGCCAATCTTAAGACTAACGCAGGTAGATGCATGATGACCATGCTACTGACACTTGCGGCAGGAAGCGTGAACGCACAGTGGCGAACGGCTGACGATGCTGCAGCTCTGCTCGGCAGGTATGCCAACAGCAGTAACACGGCGACCATGAAAAAAGCTAAATGCAGGGAGGCTGCAAACGAGGCGCAGCTGCTCTACACCATGCAGACCAACGGCAGGAACACCATCTATGTGATGGGAACTAAGGGCAACGGCATGGTGCTCGTAAGCGGGTTTGAAGGTGATGACATCATCGGATATACCGACAGGGGGAACAGCTTCGATATCGACAGTATTCCGCCGGCTCTCAGACAGATGATGGAGGATTACTCCCTGCAGATGATTGAAGCGGCAAAGAACTGGACTCCGGAGAGGAGAAACGCTGCAAAAGTACAGCAGAGGGCGGCAAGGCAACCTATTGACCACCTGATTCAGACTAAATGGAACCAGTCGGATGCCTACAGTGCAATGTGTCCTACAAACTATACAGGCTGCACGGCAACGGCTTTTGCCCAGATAATGAAATACTACAACTATCCGAAACACGGAACGGGATCAAACTCTTATACATGGAACGGACAGACGCTGACAGCTAATTTTGCCGATACGGAATACCAGTGGGACAAGATGCTCGACATATATAAAACCGGATGCTACTCGGAGGAGTCTGGCAATGCCGTGGCTACGCTGATGTATCATCTGGGCGTGGCTCTCAAAATGAACTACGGCACAGAGGCGTCGAGCGCGGTGTTTAATGCAAAGGTTTTATCAACATACTTCGACTATAACTCTAACTTCACCAACCGCAAGATTACTGGAACGGAGGAGGACATCAACCTGATGTATGAACAGCTGGAAAAGAAACAGCCGATACCATACAGAAGCAATGGCGACTTCTCTGACGGTCATGCCTTTATCGTTGACGGATACAGCGACGGACTGTGGGGCATAAACTGGGGATGGGGCGGTGCCTGCGACGGATACTATGCCTTAGGAGCACTTAACCCGACCGACAACTATCACTTCAATACCGACAATACGGCTACTCTGAACCTCGTGCCTAACGGCAGCTATACTGCCGACAAGATGCCTATAGACGGCGAATTCACCGTTTCGACGCCCGGCTCGCTCAAGGCGATGCTCGGAAACACAAGATACAAGAAGCTTACTGTACACGGAAGTATCAACGGCACGGACTTGCGCGAACTGCGCTCACGCTGCTCCAGCTATGATGACGGATATTACCCCGTGGCACAGAGTCTGAGGGAGCTTGACCTCTCCGACGCAAGAATCGTGGAGGGCGGAGTGTACTATAAGGAAAACAACTCTTCTACGGATGAAAGCACTGAATACACGGCAAAGGCTGACGTATTGTCGACTGGAGCTTTCAACGGGTCGGAACTTGAAACTCTGCGTCTGCCAAACAGTGTGAAAACGATGGAGAGCAAGTGTATCCTGAATTGCAACAGCATCAAGAATATCTCTCTGCCGGCATCTCTCGAAACATACAAGCGAGGGGCGATATGGCTATGGAACCAATACAGCGACGTGGACGTTACGGTGCCGGAATCGTCTTGTCTGACGAAGAAGGACGGAATCGTTTACAAGAAGGACTTCAGCGAACTACTTCTCTGCACTAACAACAACACGAAGATTATTGTTGACCCGAGATGTAAATATATTGACTATTATGCCTTCGACTACTATAAATCGAAGATTGAAACCTTTATCGCTCCAGGCGCAACAAGCTTTACCGCCAACGTAGGATATGATGTGAAAAACCTGTGGCTGGGAAATTTGAGCAAGTTTAATCCTAAATACCTCAGCAACGAAACGACTCGAATCTTCCTGCCATCGAAGAAAAAGGCTGAAGCTGCAACATCGGCTGATTACAAAATGTGCGAGAAGCTGTATGTGCCGAAGGCTCTGGTACAGGAATACAAGGACGACTCCAACTGGTATCCGATGAACAGAAACACGGAGGCGATTGAAGACTGCGGCATCGTGCTCGACGACTGTGGTGTGATTATGCCGGAGAATGTGGATATGATGAGCAACAGTTTCGAGAACATCGCTCCGCAAATGGTCGACACCAGACTGATGAACAGCACTGCAACGTTCACAAGCAGCAACACGAACATCGCTGCCGTGAACACGAACAACGAACTGATGTCGTTCTCCGCCGGCAAGGCTGACGTTACGCTGAAGGTGGGAAACATCACAAAGGTTTGCCACGTGAACGTGACCGACTGGCCTACTGTTAACGTGGAGCAACCGGGATCTTTCCAGAGTCTCATCGGAAACAATACATATAAGTATCTGCGCGTGACGGGCAACATCAACGGCGACGACCTGAAACAGATTCGCTATCTCTGTAATGCGGAAGACATATCATCAAGCGGATATTATGTAGCAACTAACAGCAATCCGGTATTGGAATATCTCGACCTGAAGGATGCAAGACTGATGAAGGGCGGAGCCTATGGTTCATACTGGAACAAAGATTATACGCTCGAAGACGACAAACTCGCAAGCTACATGTTCTGCGTGTCGAATCTCGTGCAGCTGAGATTGCCTGCCGCAGCAAGCAAGACAACGGAAAAGACTTCCGTTATGGTTCACAACTCTAAGATGACGTATCTTGAAATCCCTGAAGACCTGTCAACGTTCTCTACCAAGTTGATTACAAAGAGCGACGGGATTAGTGCTGTAGTCTACCGAGGGGAGCAGTTCCTGCAGCCGGCATCGAGCGGTTCGTATGACTATTTCCACAATGCCACACTCTACGTTCACAAGTCGCTGCTCAGTGCTTTCCGCACCAACAACACTTACAAGGCGGCATTCAAGACGATTGAAGCTATCGACGACTTCACTACCGACGGCATCAACAGTATTGACGTTCAGCCGGCTACTGAAAATAATGCTATATACAACATCATGGGACAACGGATTCCATCGCTCCAAAAGGGCATCAACATCGTTAACGGAAAGAAAATTCTTATCGAAAGGTAAAGAACGGTTATCAGCCGATATAAAATCGGACACTGAACAATAAAAATTCAGACACTGAACAATAATAAATCGGACAGAAGGATTTGTTTCACCTATTCTTCTGTCCGATTTATTGTTAATTCAAGTTTTTCTTCCCCTCCCCCGCCTCCCCCTCCGGGGGCGGAGCAGTTACCTTTAATTGACATAACTTTATATATTAGTCATTAATGTTTCGGATTTACATCTTCCCATCCACGTCTCCCACTCCGGGGGCGGAGATGATACATTTAATTGACATAACTTTATATATTAGTCATTAATGTTTCGGATTTACATCTTCCCATCCACGTCTCCCACTCCGGGGGCGGAGCAGTTACTTTTAATTGACATAACATTATATATTAGTCATTAATGTTTCGGATTTACATCTTCCCCTCCACGCCTCCCCCTCCGGGGGCGGAGCAGTTACCTTTAATTGACATAACATTATATATTAGTCATTAATGTTTCGGATTTACATCTTCCCCTCCACGCCTCCCCCTCCGGG
>ERZ808252.2730-NODE-2730-length-10159-cov-3.115697_pt1 | contig 10159 bp, 5 predicted proteins | sample MGYA00521242_ERZ808252 | MGnify/ENA primary metagenome ERZ808252 (study PRJEB31516, sample SAMN03275581) | gut metagenome | biome: mammalia-associated habitat; material: feces | host: Papio cynocephalus | place: Kenya | collected 2012-08-07 ...
TATTGGACTTATTAATTGGCTTATTGTTTTTGGCATTGGGCTTGTTGTGTTTGCATTAAGTGAAATAATAAAATTATTTGTAAGAAAAAAAGAAAAATCAAAAAATTAAAAAATAATAATAAAAAAACGACAAATTTGTCGTTTTTTCTTTGTTTTTTAATTTATTTTATTAAAATTGTATTCAATAGTTTTTGTTCAACATCTTTTGCTTGTGATAAATCTTTCGCATAAATTTTAAATATTTCATCGTTTATTTTTACTTTTTCACCAATTTTTTTTGTTGTTATAACGCCCAAATTATAGTCAATTTTGTCATTTGAATTTCTGGCATTTGTACCCATTTCACAAACAATTTCGCCAAGGTCTTTTGTGTTATAACTAACAACTTTTCCATTAAGATTTGATTTTACAATAAGTGTTGGTGTTGCATATTCTTCGTCAAATAAATCCAAACTTCCACCTTGTGCTCTTACCATAATTTTTAATTTTTCAAGAGCTGTTTTATTTTTTATTGTTTTGATTACTCTATGTTTTGCAATTAGGTAAGGAATATGTTTATCAAGTGCAACACATAACGATGCCAAACGAACGGAATCTTTATACAAATTGCCTTTTTCTTTTCCATCAAGGACTTTGATTGCTTCCATTGTTTCAAGTTTTGGCCCAATATTATAACCTAATGGTTGACTCATTTTTCCATAAACAATTTTAATTTTTTTGCCAGCAAGTTCGCCAATTCGTTGCATTTTTTTACCGAGTTTTTTTGCCATTTTTAGGTTTGGCATAAAAGCGCCGTTCCCATATTTTACATCAAGAACAATAATATCTGCACCACTTGCAAGTTTTTTACTCATTATACTTACGCAATAAGTGAAACATTGTCAACAAGCCCTGTCTTATTTCTCAATGAATATATTTTTTTGTCAGCAGGGGCAATTTCAAGTGAAGATGTCATCATACAACCACCATTCTCTTTAACAAGTGATATTGCATCATTTAGGTCAATATCTGTTTTATAGCCAGAAAATGCTTCAAGTTTATCGCAAGTGCCACCAGTAAATCCAAGTCCACGACCACTTAATTTTAACATTTTTGTTCCAAGTACTGCACAAATTGGTACTAAAATTATGGTGGTAGTATCGCTAACTCCACCTGTTGAATGTTTGTCAACAACTTGACCAAGTTCTTGTAGGTTAAGAGTGTGTCCACTATTTTTCATTGCATCAGTTAAATAAAACAAATCTTGGTCAGATATGTCATTATCATAAATTGCTTTTATGATAGGTAAAATTTCATCATCACTTATTTTATTATCACAATATGATTTAATGAGATTATCAATCAAATTTTTCCCAAGTGATTGTTTGTTTTCAATTTTGTTTACAATTTCTTTTGTGTCCATAATATCTCCATATATTTTATTATACATAAATCAGTAAAAAATAAAAAGAAAAAGACAAATAATAATCATATTATCTGTCTTTTTTCTAACTTCTTCTATTAAGCGAAGAATTTTGGTCTTCCAAATAGGATTGTGCTGATAAGGTCAACAAGCCAACCAATAGCAATTCCTGGAATTATCCAAAGGATTCCAAAAACAATCATTAAAACATTGTTTGTGCTAACGCCTTTAACAAGACGATAGATTGCCCAAACAATATCAAGAGCTGGAATACAAAGAATAAGTTTAAGGATGAATGGAAGACTATCCATTGCTGAAACAAAACCATTTTTTGCTGCCATTTTTTTCTCCTCCACAATTAATTATACATTGTTTAACCAAAAATTCAAACAAAATCTTCCAAATTATTTAAAATTTTGCAAAATTATCAATTTGTTACAATTTCGGTTTGCATACTAATATATATTCGTATATAATCTATTTTAGAACAAAGGGAAATTATGGAAAAGATAGAAATTTTGTCAAATCAAAACACAAGAGTGCTAAAAGTTTTGAGTGAAAATTTGCCGAAATATAAATATTCATCATTTGAAAAGGCATTAAGAAATAAAGATATTTTAGTAAATAAAAAGCGTGTGAAAGAAAATGTTTTGGTAAATGTTGGTGATATGATTACAATTTTTTTGGACACATCTTCAAAAAAAGATTTATATCAAGTCTTCTATCAAGATGAAAATGTTATTGTATTTTATAAAGATAAAGGTATTGAAGTTTGTGATGGACAATTTAACATCAAGCAAGACTATGAAGAAAAAGCAAAGGTAAGCATTTATCCAATTCATCGAATTGACAGAAATACTATTGGTCTTGTACTTTTTGCAAAAAATATTTCCACACAAAATACATTAATTAATTTCTTTAAAAAGGGGTGTGTAACAAAAGAGTATTTTGCTGTTGTTCTTAATTGTAAAACAGATGAGAACAAATTAACTAACTATCTTAAAAAAGATAGTGCAAAAAGTGAAGTTAAAATTTTTAACTCAAAAGTGCAAGGCTCGGTTCAAGTGGAAACTTATTACAAAAAATTGGAAGATTATAACAATGAATTGTCGCTTTTAAAAGTTATAATAAAAGAAGGCAAAACGCATCAAATAAGGGCACAACTTTCATTCAATCAAATGCCAATACTTGGTGATGAAAAGTATGGAGATACAAAACTAAATCAAAAATACAAAAAGCATACTCAATGCTTGCAAGCATATAAGATTGTATTTAACATTCCGCAAAATGAAAAATTGACTTATCTAAACAATATTGATTTTTGTGCAAAACTTGATAAGTACTTATTTGTAACAAACTAAAAAATATTGTCATATAAAATGTATGTGAATATTTATGGTGTAAGCAAAAACGAATATGAAACAAAATTGGTAAAAGAACTATACTCAGGAGACAATGGTCAAATTTTTCAAATGATGCAGTTCTTTTATTTTTGTAATGCTTTATATGATATTGATGAACTGAATAATTTTTTTGAGCAAATGTTTGAAGATTGTAAAAATAATAGCCAAATATTGGCAAAAATATTATTTAAAAATAGTGAAGAACCATCGTATATTTCAAGCAAAAATATACCTATTTCTGGCATTAATTTTGAGTACTATAAAGGCATAAAAAATATATTAAATTATACTCTTGAAATAAAAGAAAAATCAATAATTAACTATAAAATTGTGCTAAATAAAATTAATCAAAAAAATATCAAAAAATCACTTGAAAACATATTAATTTGCGAGCAAAATCACAAGCAAATAATTGGTAATTTAATAAAAAAATATGTCGATTAATGGCATATTTTTTATTTTATTTTTTGTGCTGAATGGTAAGGTATTTATTTATAATAAATATTTTACAAAAATATGTGTATTTTATTTGATAAAAAATGTTAAAAAGTGTTAGAATAAAAAAGAAAAATAACTTTGATATAAAAAAGGGGTACTTTATGAAAAAAATATTTCCATACATATTTGGCATTTTAAGTATTTTTTGTTTTGGTATAATTGCTGGTTGTGGAGAAAAACCACAATACAATTTATCATTTGAAAAATCTTATATTGAGATGTCTATTGGCGACACTCTCGATTTATCAACATCTGTAAAAATTGATAATGCAAAAGTAAAAGATATAAAGTTTGCAACTCTTGATGCAGGTGTTGTTTCAATAAGTGGACAAACTATAACGGCAGTAAACTATGGAACAACAATGGTAACTGCTGAATATGACACTGCTTATTCATATATGGAAGTTAAAGTATTTGCAAAGCCAATGCAAAGTGATACCCCAAATGGAATTGTTTATAACGAACAAACAAACTCAATCTCTTGGAACAAAGTTATGGTAAAAATTGAAGATAGTATTCAAGAGATTACTTCATACACATTGCTTGTATCTCACAACAATGAACAAGCAAAAGAAATTTCTGTAAAGAACTCAAATTCCTATGTTTTGGAAGAAGGTGGACTTTACGATATCAAAGTTAAATGTGATGCAATAAAAATTAATGGACAAGAAATATACAGTGGTTCAAATTACTCTGAATCTTATGTTGTAAGAAAGTTGTCTAGTCCAAAAAATATAAGTTACAATGATGAAACAGAAATTTTATCTTGGGACTGCGATGAAGATGTAAGCGAATTTGAAGTTGTTGTAAATGGTGTTTCATATCCAAAGACAACTGAAAAACAATTTGCGATTGATTTGTATAACCCAAATGAAATGAATGTTCAAGAATACAAAGTTCAAGTAAATGCAGTTTCTTACAAAAACCCAAATGAAAATGTTGTGGTAAACAAAGTTGCAGTTGGAAGAAGTGCTGAAGTTGTTTGGAAAAGATTATATGCTCCACAAATTTCAATCAGCAATGGACTTGTAACTTGGGATAATTCTCTTGTTGGTGATTTCCATTATGTGATTATAACAAAATCAGGAAATTCAACCATATCAAGAGATGTTGAACAAAATAACTTTGATGTTTCAAACATAATCACACCAGGACAATACAATGAAATATCATTAAAAGCTGTGTCAGATAGCAAAGACTATTTGTCAAGCAAAAATGAAAGCAAAGTTGAAAACATCACAAAGTTAACAGCAACAACACTTTCATTTGACCCACAAACAAAAACAATCAGTGCATCAAATTATCTAGATAAAAATATTGAACTTAGCATAGTGTTTAAAAGCAAAACAGAAAAAGTTTCACTAAATAGTGATGGTAAATATGTTTTTGACAAAACAGAAGAAGGAACATATGAAATCAGTGCAATAGTAAAAGCACAAAATGATAATGAAGTTCAATCAAACGAATCAAATGTTATTTCTCTTACAAATCTTGCAAAACTTGATGTTAATACAATTACACAAAGAGTTGAAGATGAAAGATATTATTTAGACCACAGCGAATCAGATGATATTGACTTGTATGAATACTACATAACATTCAATAACGCAACAACACCATTAAATAGATTATCAAATGGAAGTTTTGGTGTGATAGATGTGTTGTTCCATGATGTTGGAGAATATACAATTTCTATTAAGTCATTAAAAAATCAAGACCTAGGAAATGGTAAATACTATTTATCTTCATATACAACAGTTAAAGTTGTAAGGCAAGAAGATTTAACCGTTACAAATAATGTCGATGACAAAATAATAAGTTGGGAAACAACTCCTGTTGCATCAGGTTATGAATATTATATCAATAAAGATAATCAAGCTTTTGAGCAAATTAAGCAAACAACAGAAAATCAATATTCTTATTCTTCTTATGAATATGGCAATTATGATTTTTATGTAAAAGCAAAAGGTTCAAACAGTGTTGGGTGCTTATATCTTGACAGTTTGCATTATGTAAAACAGTCTTTTGAAATGTCATACAAATTACAAAGCCCAGAGATTTCTTTTGACAGACAAACAAAAATTGTAACAATAGCAAAAGATTCACTTGCAACAGACTACGAAATTCAATTTGATGATGTTATCTTAACATATGATGATAGTGCAGAAACTATTTTAATAGATTTAACTGACAAAATTACAACAGCAAAAACTTACACATTTATGGTAAGGGCAAAAAATGAAGCAAATGCTTTAATTAAACCTTCTGATTATTCAACAATTCAAATTACAAAACTTGTAAGTCCAACAAATTATTATCTTTCAAAAGATGGCGTTCTTCAAGTAACAACTTCTGTTGACCCAAGTTCACTCGCAGAACAAAAAACATATGTTACAATAAATGATGAACAAACATTGACATTAGATAAAACAAATTCAAATTTTGTTGTAAGAGCAAAATTCTTGGCAAATCCAAACAGAGTAAATGATATGTATTATCTTGATAGTGATTTTGAAACATTTAATATTTCAAGATTACAAACTCCACAAAAACCAACTCTTGATGATGCGATACTTTCTTGGGATACAATAAATTATTCAAACTTCATCTACAAGTTGACATTCACTCAAGAAGATATAATCAAAATTGCATCTGTTTCAAAGGCGATTGAGAGTATTGATGTTTTGACTGATGAAAATTTGAGTGGTATAGACAAAACAAAAGATTTTTATGCAAACATACAATATGAATATCAAGGTGGAAATTTGGATTTGAGTGGAACAAGAGATTTTAAATTCTCATCACTCACAAGCGAACAGGCACTTATTCACAAACTAAAAAGTGATAAAACAATGGTTGTAAGTGAAAACGAAGGCGTTGTTAAAGTTACTTGGGAAGCAAGTGAAGTTGAAGGTGCAACTTATGAATTAAAATTCAAAGCAGACACAGATGAAGATTTTGTTGTGCTATACACAGGTACAAACCCAGAATTTATTATCACAGATAAAGTTCAAGAAGAAGGTAAATATACATTAAGATTAAAAATTACAAAACAAGGTTATATTTCTTCTGAATTTGTTGATGCGTATGTTGAAAGACTAAAAAATGTTGAACAAATTTCTATTGATGAAAACGAAGAAATAAGTGTTCAAACAGATTACACAAAAGCTGAATATGTTGTTGGAGATGATTCAAAACTCCACAAAGTAATGCAACTTGACAAAATTGAAATTATGTCAAATGGACAAGAGATAACAAATCTTAATAATCAAACAGGAAGATTTGCTGTTTCTGTAAAATTAATTGCGGCAAGATACACAAGTGGTGAATATTATTATCTTGATAGTAAAGAAAGAGTATTTAATTTCTCAAGAGTAAGTACATTAGATGCACCAATAGTTAATGACAATCAAATTACATGGGCAAAAGTTGAAGATAATAAATATATGTTAAAATTCACTGCAGGTGATTTGGTTGAATATTTGGAAATATTAAACAATACAATTTCAACAAACGATACAAAAATACAAGATATTATTACAAAACTAAATAGCAACACAATTAGTGTATGTGTTAAAGTTGATGTTGACCCATTTGTTGCATTGGCAAATGGAGAAGAATATAAATTATCTTCAAATTACTCAAATAGTGTTGAATTTATAAAACTCGAAACAGTAAGTAATATTGTGATTTCATCAACAGATGATGCAGTAAAACAAGAAAGACTAAAAATTTCTTGGGATTATGATGATTCAAATGCTCAAGTTAAACAATATATAATTAGTTTGTATAAAAACGATACATTGGTTAGAGATAATATAACAAGTCAAGAAAAATTCATCTATATTGATGATGCAAAAGAAGATGGAAAGTATTATGTACAAATCAAAGTCGTTGGACAAAATAATTATATTGACTCAAATTATGCAAAATCTGACATTGTTACAAGATTAAAATCACCAATTAATATCACAATCAGTCAAGATGGAATAATCTCATTTACAGGCATTGAAAATGCAAAATCATATTATATAGAATATTATCATGGAGATGACTTTAAAGGTAAAATTGATAATATTTCAACAACAACCTATGATATGCAAGAACTTTTATATGGGAACACATTCTTTGGTGATGTTTCAATTAAAGTTATTGCAGTAGGTGGACAAGGAATTGATGAATATCAAACACTTTCAAGTACATTCTCAACTGAATATGTATTCACAAAAGCAAAAGAAGCAAATGTAAGAATATTCGTAGACAAACTTATTGCTGGTGGAGAAAATGCTGAAGAAATTGATAGCGATAGTGTTTACTTAATAACAATTTCAACAAAACAAGGCAGAGTTGTAAAAGAATTAGAATTAAAATATGGAAAAGAATACTATTTTGAAGATTTTGCTTATGTAGATTCAAGTACATTGGTTGATACAAGTATTGAACAAACATTTGTAATTAAATCTGTAAGAAGAGTTAATTTGGAAAATTATGTTCTTTCAAATTCAACAAGAAAAGAAGTTACAAAATTAAGTGATGTTCAAAACTTTGGTTTTATAAGAAAAACAAATGGAATAGATTCTTCAATTTATATTCAAGGCAATATTGATAATAATGCAAATAAATATATCTTAAAAATAAAAGATTTAGATGATGTAATTAATGATTTTGTTTTGGGAACTGATAAATTTGAAAAATTACTTGATATAGATTTATTACAAAAATTACCAGAAAACTTTACGATAAGCATATATAAGCAAGGAATGATAAATGAAAATGTAACAAGTTATATTAACAGTTCAAGCATTGTTATTTCTGGCAAAAAGTTAGCACAAAACAAAAAACTTGAAACAAATAATGGTAAACTTGTATGGAATCAAATTGATGATGCAAGCGACTATGAGTTAAGAGTAAAAGACTCAAAAGAAACAACAATACTTACAGGTTTTGTTAATAATAATGTTCACACATTATCAAGCGAACTTGCAGGAAAGGTTGGACCACTTAAAGTTAATATTAAAGCACTTGGAAATGTTGGTAGCACATTAAAAACCGAAAATATTATTCTTGATTCAACATATATCTTGGCAGAACAAGTAGATGAAGAAACAAAAGAAACAACTACTATTGAAAAAGATTATGATTGTAAGAAATTGTCTATTCCAACAAATTATAAGGTAATTGAAGGATATATAACTTTCAAAGCACCAGAAAATGATTTAAGTTATGTATCAGTTGTTGACGGAAATGAATATGAATTATCTTTTGTTCCAACAGAACAAACAGATTATGTTGTAACATATTCAGATAGTATGTATAACGAGTTGTTGGAAAACAAAGCATACAATGTAAGCATAAGAGCAAAAAGTTCAGCAAAAGATATAATTTATTCTGATTTAACAAGCACTTTAAAGATGAAGATTATGGCAAATAATTCAAAAGATTCTTTAGCAGTGAACTTTAAAACACTATCACAAAATCCATTAAAATATGATTACACAATAAACGAAATTACTTGGGATAAAGATACAAATGCTCAAAACGGATATATCTTGAACTATGGTAATGTAATTTCATATTCTAATGATGAAATATTCCTTCCAAACAAAGATACATTAAAAGAAGGAATGTATAATTTTAAAATGGCAGTAAGGGGTAATTCTACTGCTGATAGTGATGGTTGTTATCATCTTAATTCAAAATATAGTAATACATTACAAGTTTACAAACTTGGCACTGTTGATATAAGAGTTAATGGTGGGAAGATAACATGGAAAACAGTTGTAATGGCAACAGGATATTTAATTTATCTTGACGGAAATATATATTCTGAAACTCCACTTGATGGAACAGAAACAGAACTCGAAAATTGGAGTGATTACAAAGACCACAAATTGGAGATGAGAGCAATTTCTTCAGACTCAATGTTTATGTGTGGGAATATCGCTGAATATACAATAGAGAAAAAAGATGATTCTGGAGAAATAACAGAAGTTGTGCAAAATGTTTCAAAACTTGAAGCACCTGAAAGCCTTGAAGTAGAAAATGGTGCATTCGTTTGGAATATAAAAAATAAATTCTCATTAAGTGAATTGTTAAGCCTTTCAAAGGGTAACAGAATAAGAAGACAAGCCACAATATCAGTACAATCGTTATATAGCGACAAAGTTACATTAAGATTTAGCGATATGGCAAGTGGTGCGACTTACGCTTATACTCATGATTTGGTAGACTTTATTAATATATCACAAGAAGTTAGAGATCAAGTGAAATCTCTTGCAAGTACTGTTGGTGCAGATATTAATCTTGATGATTTTCAATATCTTGGTTGGCCAACTGTTGAAAATGGATATTATGAAGTTGGTAAAGATTTACCAAGTGGGACATATAACTTATATTTAAAACAATCTGGTGATAATGTAAGTTATATAACATCAAATTTTGGTTCAGCTCAAGAAATTTATGTCCCATATGCTCCAAGAATTAAAATGATTTATGAAAATAATAGTTTTAAACTTACTTGGGATAAAATTACAATTCCTTCAAAATATGGCATCAATAATCCAACATATAAAGTTATTGTTGAAGGCAAAACAAAGAATGAAGAAGGAAAAGATATTGTAAGGCGTAAAGTACTTGGACAAACAACAGACCTTAAATTTGATTTGTCATCATACATTCAAAATGGTGAACTTACAAGTGATTACACAAGAATTTATGTGTTTGTTTCAGGCGACAATTCAAAAGTAATAAATGGTAAACTTTCAAATGTTATTGAAATGAAAGTTCTAAACAAAACCACAGCATATGTAAGCAATGGTGAAATGTATTGGAACTCACAAGAAAGTGCAACAGAATA
>ERZ808252.2732-NODE-2732-length-10158-cov-2.828566_pt1 | contig 10158 bp, 11 predicted proteins | sample MGYA00521242_ERZ808252 | MGnify/ENA primary metagenome ERZ808252 (study PRJEB31516, sample SAMN03275581) | gut metagenome | biome: mammalia-associated habitat; material: feces | host: Papio cynocephalus | place: Kenya | collected 2012-08-07 ...
CCCGAATATCTTAAGTGTATGGTGGATGAGTACTTTGATTCTTGCAATGGTCCACTGATCGATAAGTACGGTCAGCCTGTATATGATAAAGCAGGCAATCTTATAAGAGTTCAAATACGTCCGTGGACATTGTCGGGTCTGGCTCTCTATCTCGGTCTCGCTACAAATTCTATCAAACGGTATGAGTTGTCTCAGATCGATACGATCCTGGATGAACTTCGGGTCAAAACAACTGATAAGCTGACGTTTGCAAAAGTCTTAGCGCAGGCTAAACAAAAAGTTGAGATGGGTGCTGAGACGAGATTGTATGATAGCGATGGCTTCAGAGGAGCTCAGTTTGTGCTTAACAATGGTTTCCGCTGGATGTCTCAGAAGGAACAGGCTGATATAGAGCGGGGTATTGAGGATATCAGGCTAAGGGCTCAAGTCCTTGAGCTGAAGAAAAAGCTATTGGATGATGGAATTGATGATAGCAATCTGACTATCAACATCGTTCGGAAGGAAGACTGACATGAACCCGGTGAAATTCCGGGTTTGCAGGTCTCTAGATCGACATGATCACATAAGGGAATACTTCAACACGTCCGAAAAAGGGGGCGCGTTTCCCGCCCCCTTTTAACTAAATGAAAGGTGAAATACACCCCCCGATCGGGGGGGGAATTAAATGAAGGAGTGCATCATGGATATCGTAACTTATCAGAATAACACATTTGGCAAACTTCGTCTTATTGAAATTGACAAAGTCCCTTGGTTTATTGCTGCAGATGTGCTATCCGCTCTTGAACTTTCTCATCCAGAAAGAACCTTGCAACGTTGGGTAGATGAGGAAGATAGAAGAACTTACAATCTTCAAGATTCAATCTATAGCGGTAAACGAGGAAATCCAAATGTAACTCTTATCAATGAATCAGGTGTATACAGCCTGATCTTTACAAGTAAAACAGATTTTGCTAAGGCTTTCAAACGCTGGGTAACGACAGAAGTTCTTCCCTCAATCAGAGAAAAAGGTTACTACATTGACAGAACAGCTGAAAGACTTGAAATGATGGAAGACCTTCTTTCCGGTTATAAAGAACTCCAGCCTAACAAAGCAATATTTCTTCATGAAGATCTGATCAAGACTCTCAAGGATCAGAATAAGATGCTTAGAGCTGAAAACAGCTCCTTGAGAAGATCCTTAAAGATCTCTGCTGACAGAGCAGATGACCTTGAGGCTAAGCTCACTGATGTAAAGGAAAATCTCATCAATCAGCTGCTTGGGATTGAAATCAAGGAGAAATGATCACAGAGTGGAAGGAAGAGGGTGATTAAATGAATATCACCAAAGAAGTGAATCCTCGTTTTGAGAGCTTTCTTTGGGATTGGTGATGGGACTATAAAACGTACCTCCTTGTCGGAGGTTATGGAAGTTCCAAGTCATATCACATTGCCCTTAAATTGATTCTTAAGCTGTTGAAGGAAAAGCGCAAGGCTCTTGTGGTCAGAGAGGTCTTTGATACCATCCGAGACTCCTGTTACGATCTGCTCGTTGAGATTCTGGACGAGTTCGATCTCGTTGGACAGGGTAAAGACAAAGTGCATTGCACTACGAGTCCGATGAGTATCAGATTCCCTAACGGGTCAAAGATTATCTTTAAAGGAATGGATAAGCCCTCGAAGCTCAAATCTATCAACGGTGTGACAATCGTCTGGCTGGAAGAGTGCTCCGAGATCAAATACGCCGGTTATAAAGAGCTCCTCGGTCGTCTGAGACATCCTACACAGACAATGCACTTCATTCTCTCCACAAATCCAGTCGGTACCGAAAATTGGGTATATCAGCATTTCTTTAAGCGAGTCGATGAAGAGGGCGTGGAACACGTTACTCTGGATGATCAGCTCCTATACAAGAAGCGCACCATCGTCAAGAACGGTGTATACTATCATCACAGCGTAGCCGACGATAATCTGTTCCTTCCACAGTCGTACATCGACACTTTGGACCAGATGCGAGAGTACGATCCTGACCTGTACAGAGTCGCGCGCCTCGGTCGTTTCGGGCTGAACGGTAAAAAGGTGCTGCCTCAGTTCTGCGTGGCAAAAAGTCACACAGACGTCCTGAGAGAGATACAGAAAATTCCGGACAAGCTCAAATTCTGCGGTATGGACTTCGGTTTCGAAGAGAGTTACAATGCAGTTGTTAAAGTCGCTGTGGATGATACTCGTAAAATCTTGTATATCTACTATGAATACTACAAGAATCACATGACCGATGACAAAACAGCAAAGGATCTCCTGAGAGAAGGGCTTGATAAGGTACAGATCATTGCAGACTGTGAAGATCCTAAAGCTATTGCATTTTACAGACAATCCGGCTTTAGAATGCGAGGCTGTTACAAGTATCCTGGGTCTAGACTCGCGAATACTCGTAAATGTAAGCGTTTTTATAAGATTGTCTGTAGCCCGAACTGCCCGAATACCATTAGAGAGCTCAGTACTCTCATCTATGCAAAAGACAAACAAGATAATCTCATCTATGATGAGTTCAATATAGACCCGCATACGTTCTCAGCAATCTGGTACGCACTTGATACCTACGAGGTCGCAGATGTCAAGTATATGCCAAGAAACAGCCGAAAGGGTGCATGACATGAAATACATCTGTCCTTGTAAGGATTGTCTTGACAGAACAATAACCTGTCACGCTGAGTGTGATAAATACTCTAGGTGGAGAGAGGACCTGGACGAGAGAAATAGACAGAACAAACCTAACATGGATGCTTTGTCTTATACTGTTGAGCGCGTTTACAAATGCAGAAAGCAAGCGAATCGTTTAAAGAGGAGAATCAGATATGGGCAATAAAACAACAGAGATCACAAATCTGCTCAATATCCCGGCTAGTATCATTAAGACAGAGATCTCTGGTCTGTACGGAGCGAATGTGCTCCAGGATATGTACGAGGTCATCAAGCTCTATCAGGTTTATGAGTCTGGTGCAGATTATGTACGAGAGAGTAACTTGGACTATGTACCGGCTGATCTCAGATACAAGACGACTAGAGCACTGGTGGACAAAGAGGCTAGATTCCTGTTCTCTAAGAGTCCGGAATTCTGGGTAGATGTGGACCTCGGAGATACCAAGACAAGCAGGAGGAAAGGCAAAGAAGCCTCTTCCATCTATCAGAATCTGGTAGACAACGTTCTTACAGCTAACGAGTTCAGGTCAGCAGTCCTTAAAGCAGCTAAAGACTGTTTTATCTCCAAGCGGGTAGCACTGATGTTCAATATCAACGAGGATACAGGTATTCAGATCAGTTTCCTGCCGAGCCTGGAATTCGTTTATGACGTAGATCCCAACAATGCCAACGTACTGACTAAGATCGTCGTTTTCTACGGACTGAACGACGAGAAAGCCAAAGCCGATCAGCGTATCTATAAGAAAAAGTACTGGCTGGAAAATGGCTTCTGCTGGTACACAGAAGAGATCTATGATGGTATGGGTTCTCTTGTGGAAACAGTGCAGGAAAACGTCCAGACCCGTTTCAGCTTTATTCCGGCATGGGTTATCGTTAACGATGGGCTTACAGGTGATCTAATCGGCACATCGGAAATTGCACAGCTCCTGGACTACGAGGCATGGTACAGTCGTCTCGCAGCTGCTGATATGGATGCTGAGCGTAAGGGTATGAATCCTATCCGATACACGGTGGATGCTTCTCCTGAGAGTACAAAGAGCTTGAGTATTTCGGCTGGTGCTTTCTGGGATCTTGCTACAGATCAGAACTCTGCACAGGAGCGTACAGCTCAGGTCGGTGTACTGGACAGCCCAATGTCTTATACATCTGCACTGAGTACCACACTGGATCGTATCAAGAATACTATGTATGAGCAGTGTGCTGTTCCTAATGTCAGCCCTGAAGCTCTGAAAGGTGTCGTTTCTTCTGGTAAAACACTCAAAGCGATCTATTGGGATCTGATCGTTCGTTGTGAGGAGAAGATGCTGGCTTGGCGACCTGCTCTTCAGTTCCTTGGTCGCTGTATTATCGAGGGCTGTAGATTATACCCTGGTGCTATGCAGTTCTATTCAGACGAAAAGCTTCCTGATGTGGATTACACTATCCGAGTAGATAATCAGTATCCTCTCCCCGAAGATGAGCAGGAAGAAAAGCAAACCGATTTGGCTGAGATCAACGCTCAGACGATGTCCAAAAAAGCCTATATGAAAAAGTGGCGCGGGCTTACAGATGACGAAGCCGATGAAGAGCTTAGACAGATTGCTCTGGAACGTCAGATCCTGGAAGATTCCTACGTGAATCCTGAGCCCAGTTATGAGTCTGATAAAACTGATGAAGACGATCAGAATCCTGAAGATAACCTGAATACCGGAGAGGAGGATAACGATGATTCAGAAAATTGAGAACGTTATCTCTCTTAGAGTAAAATCCCGCTCCTGCAAAGGTCTTCTGGAGCCTATCGATCTGTCCAAAGCGTCCAATATTCTGTTGGTCATTAAGCAGAAATTTGGATACTATGTTGAGCTGACTGCAGAACTGAGAGAGGACTCGATTGTAGCAGTTCTCCCTTATAAGGAGGCTATGAAGCTCACAGATTCTTCAGCAGAGCTACAGCTTATGTGGACAGATGAAAACGGAAATAAGAGAGCGACTAAGGTAAAAACGGTTCCTGTTCAGGAACTGCTAAAAGAGGCTGGCTATGATTGAACTGTTTTTCGATTCTCAAGAATATGAACTGATTCTGCAAGATTCCGACTATATTCTTGAGGTCGAATCAGCAGTTCTAGTTCAAGGACGCAAAGAGGAATATCCTGGTCCATATCAGGTATCACCGAGATTATCTGGAGATGTTGTCTTACCCACAAAGGATACTCTCATGACGGACGATGTCACAGTTAAGAAAATCCCTCAGTATGAGGTAGCAAACGAATCCGGAGGAATCACATTTATTATCAAGGAGGAATAGTGTATGGCTAACAAGTACGTAAACAAAGTAATTATTGGGGCAGATGTCAAACTCGATCTTACTCAGGACGATGTAACTCCTGATAAGTTAGCGAAAGGCATTAAAGCTCACGACAAATCGGGTGCTCCTATCGTAGGTACAAGTACCAAAGATGCGGACACTAGCGACGGTACTGCTGTTGCTGCTGAGATCCTTAAAGACAAAACAGCTTATGTCGCCGGTAAAAAGCTCACTGGTACGATGCCCAACAACGGGGCAAAACACTACAAGATCACCGATAAAAGCACTCCAATTCCGGTTGATATGGGCTTCCATGATGGTTCTGGTGATGCAGCAATCGATGAGGACGAAGCTGCTAAACTGATTCCGGGTAACATCCGCGATGGTATTACCGTCCTTGGTGTTACTGGTACTATGAGCGGTACCGAAGGTGCAAAACCGCAGGCTAAGAGCGTTACACCGACGTTCGCACAGCAGGAAGTTACTCCTGACTCTCCCGAGTATAACTACCTGTCGTCTGTAACAGTGGCAGCTATTCCCGTATCGTACACGGATAATGATCAGGGAGGTCAAACTCTGAAAGTAGGTGCTTAAAGATGTCTGTTAACAAGGTGGAGATCAATAACAAAACTGTTTTAGATCTTACGACGGATACAGTAACAGCTAATGATCTCACCTTTGCTAAAAAAGCACACGATTCAGCCGGTTTAAGTATTGTAGGCAAAAATCCCATCGGTTACAATGGATCCAAGTTGATTGTAGTAGACACTTCTAAAGTGGATGAGGGAATCGATATCACTTATCCAGGATATCCCACAAAAACTTTAACTCTTGGATCCATTGAAGGTAACTGGATAAATACTTCTTTACCAACATCAGCTCAATGGTATTCCGTTGCTTATGGTGCAGGTAGATTTATTTCTTTAAATCACGGAACTGGTTATGGGAGTTCTAGTTTTATATACTCAGTGGATGATGGTATCACATGGAAATCAGGTACTCTACCTATTTCTGGAAACTGGTATCTCATAAAATACCTAGGAGGAAAATTCATATCTTTTAACCGAACTAATGGTTCTAATGTAGGTATTTATTCTCTGGATGGTATCACTTGGGTTCAATTTTCTTTACCAGAAATATCTACGTATTCTACATGGGAAGACATCGATTACGGTAATGGTATTTATATCGCTGTTACTAATACAAGTACTGGAAATTCCATAATTGCACGTTCCACAGACGGTATCAACTGGACTTCGCACGCTGCACCTGTTACAACGGGAGGGCATATAGCTTTTGGGGATGGAAAATTCGTTGCCAAAGGTGCTAATGGAGAATTGTTTTACTCTGAAGATGGTATTAACTGGACACTGGAGTCACAAACACTTACATCTGCTACGCTCAGATTTGGTAACGGTATATTTGTCGCACCTTCCGTTGATACTTATGGTTCCAATAAGTTTGCCTATTCTGAAGATGGCATTAACTGGACACAAGGAACATTTCCGAGCACAGCACGTTGGTACAATGTACACTATGGAAACGGTAGATTTATTATCACTATCGCTGGAAGTAGTAATACCGCGCTTCAGTCATTCAACGGTATTAACTGGGATATAATTAGTATGCCCGGAAATTATTCCTGGTACGCACTTGCTTACGGAAAGTCAAACTTCGTCGCTTTAGCTAATCAAAAAAATATAGGAGCGTACAAGAACAGTGAATCAGGCTTGATTCTCACATAGGAGGAGACTATGACAAAATACCTCATCTATAATAACACTACAGGTAAAATCTGGCGGGTTCTTGATCAATATGAAGTGGAGCTGGGTGGAACAATCTATGGTGGCGTAGACGGTGTCAATACTTTACGATATCCTTCTAATACTGGTGCTGCTGTATTGGAGCTTACAACAGAGCAGTTCGAATCCTTGGATGTAGATCTTTCTAAGTATCTGGTTATAGGAGGTCAGCTTGTAGACAATCCTAACTGGACACCTCCTCCTTCAGATCCACTGGGTACAATCCCTGTAGAGTATGACGAAATGACATCGACTGTCAATGCTGTAAAACTAATGCTTGTCTCAGGAGATATTCCAATTACGACTGATGATGCAAAAATCACTGTGAGTGGGCTGTATGCAGACTGGTCGGCAGGAAATCATACAGTGGGCGAGATCTATAATGCAAGCGGACAGACGTGGGAATGTTATCAGGCATACGATAATGCAGTGTATCCGGATATTACTCCGGAAAATTCTGCATGGCATACTTTTAACCGTCCATTGCATGGCAAATCTCGTGAAACGGCAAGAGTATTTGTACAGCCGACAGGTGCGCATAACATTTACAGAACGGGTGAATGGATGATCTTTGCAGATACCTATTGGGTATGTAAAACTGATACAGCCTACAGCCCGATAGATTATGCTCAGGCATGGGAAAATAAAGGATAGAAGTATGAATCCTATGTATGTGGCTGTCGGATTCCTGATGATTGCTTTTGCACTTACAATTCTTTTAATGCTGCGGAGGAAATGACCGATGGGTAAGCTGAATCTGAATACTGCTGAAGAATATCGGGTTCAGCTTACCCAAAAGCAGCAGAAGCATATCGAACAAATTTACAAGAAAGTGGCAAAGGATATTGATAAGCAGATCAAGAATCTGCCTAATGTACCCTCTGCTGCTCTACAGAAGTCCTACCTTGAAAACCTTAAAAAACAGGTGCTTGAGGAACTCGATAAGTCAACAGCAGACCTTAAAGATACAATTGAAGGAAATATGAAGTCTGCTGCGCAGTCTGTACTAGACTCCACTTTGGACTTTACTAAAAAAGTGGGACTCTCAGTTGAGGGTTTGTACTCTCATGTGCCGGATGAGATCGTTAAGATGGTCGCTAGCGGCAAATTGTATGAAGGTAACTGGACACTGAGTAAAGCTCTGTGGAAAGACCACATGAAGACTCAGTACAATATAAACACTATCGTAGCACAGGGTATCGCACAGAATAAGAGTGCCTACGATATTGCTAAAGATCTTGAAAAATACGTCGATCCATCGGCTCTTAAGGAATGGGACTGGTCAAAGGTCTATCCTGGAGTCGGTAGAAAGATTGATTATAACGCACAGAGGCTGGCTCGTACGATGGTATCTCATGCGTATCAGCAGGCTTTTGTACGGTCAACAAAATATAATCCTTTTGTAACTAAATACAAATGGGATGCTTCTAATAGTGGCAGGACTTGTCCAATATGTGAAGAAAGAGATGGAAAACTGTATGATAAAGACGATCTTCCTCTTGATCATCCGAACGGTATGTGTACTTTTGAAGCTGTTATTCCGGATTCTATGGAGGCTATTGCTGACCGGATTGCTAATTGGGCTTATGGTGCTGCTGATCCAGCACTTGACAGATGGGCTGAGGATCTTACCGGGTTAAAATGGGAGCCCTCCTTTGATAAGGATCAAGAGAAATGGCTTGGCTCACATGGCTGGTCTCCTACGAATATGCCACCTGATTTTAAGAGCTTTGCTACCTCGCTCAGCTTTGAGGAGCAGGAGCAACTTCTTAAACTTGCAGGAGGGTCTTGGAGTGATGCTCATCCTTATCAAAAGATGGAGCAGTACTATCTCAAGAATCTTGCTTCTGTAAGACAGGTTGCTAAACCTACTGTTCCGTCAATTTCTACTCTTACCAATCAGCATAACTTACCGAATATTCCAGATTACAATACTTGGATTAGCCTAATGCAAAATCAGACAGAAGAGGCTATGCTGGACTGGGAGTCAAGAGCTCTTGCCGGTATGACTAGCAATGAAAAAGATGCTCTTAACCTATATACAGGTTCGGCTCATAGAAAAATCAACCGATACCTACGTGATAAAGCTGCTGGTAAAGATGTAAGTACTGGATACCTGAGTGAGATTAACTTTATAAAGTCTGCACTGAAAAAATCTGGTACTGAAGACGCTCTTATTCTCAGACGAGGAACTGACTTCGGTGATTTGGCTGGTCTCATTGGAGGGGATTTTTCTTCTCTTAAAGATAAGCTAGAATCAATGTCTGTAGCAGAGCTTCGAGATAACTATGTAGGTCTAAAAGGTGCATACTCCGGATTTACTAGCACTTCTTCTCTATGGGACAGAGGCTTTTCAGAACAGGTAGAAATGATCTTTTATGCACCTAAAGGAACTCAAGGATCTTCGATCATGAGTATTTCTAGGTTTGGTACAGATGAAGGCGAAACTCTTCTGAATGCTGATACTCAGGTTGAAATCATTGGTATTGAAGACTCCGATGGTCATAAAGGTTCCTCAGTGAGAATATTTTTGCAAATTCTCGAAAAATAGTGCTTTACTTTTCGGAGATTCCGAATTATAATTGCACTTGGAGGAGAGGATCCTTACACTAACTAAAGGAGATTGTATCATGAGTACCCTTAGAGATCGGATTGAGTCCGAAGCTCGTGCCTGTAGGCGGATTACAAATAATGATCTTGTTTGTAAAGATTGCATCTATCGGTTAGATGATTCCGTCATTCTTGGCAACACTTCCAGATGCAAGAAGTATTCTTGGAAGCCTAACAAAGTATCTGTAGGAGGTGAATGTGATGAGTACAAACCTGAAAGATAAAGTACTCGGTTCTCTCGTTGGATTTGCAGTCGGTGATGCGATGGGTGCCACGACCGAGTTCATGACCAAAGAGCAGATTCGTAAAGAGTACGGTTACATCACAGAGATCCTTGGAGGCGGCTGGCTTCATCTTAAAAAGGGTATGGTCACTGATGACACACAGATGATGCTTTGTGTCGGCTATGGAATGCTGGCAGGTCATCCGGACGAGGACACTCGGCTTAACCTGATCTGTAAAAACTTTGTGGAATGGCTCGACTCCAATCCTCCCGATGTGGGGAACTGCTGTAGGGTGGCTATCTCCAGCAACAGATCTAAGGGTCACTGGTCTCGTTGGCTTATCGAGAATTCCAGAAGACAGCACTATTACTGTAAAGAAGATCTTGGTAATGGTGGTCTGATGCGGTGCTTGATACCCTGTCTTACAGGAGATATCACTCTTGCTGTAAATCAGTCAAATCTGACTCACTATAATCCTACCTGCATCAAAGCAGTTCAAGACTATTTCTGGGAGATCCAAGATTTTCTTGATGATTATCCGGTTAGTACTGACAGACAGCAT
>ERZ808252.2734-NODE-2734-length-10155-cov-13.880000_pt1 | contig 10155 bp, 9 predicted proteins | sample MGYA00521242_ERZ808252 | MGnify/ENA primary metagenome ERZ808252 (study PRJEB31516, sample SAMN03275581) | gut metagenome | biome: mammalia-associated habitat; material: feces | host: Papio cynocephalus | place: Kenya | collected 2012-08-07 ...
ATATTTCACCTATTTAAAAAGTTTAAAAAAATACAAATTTAGAAAGGCTCAAACACTGATGTTCAAAAATACAGATTTGTAATTTAATTTTTGCAATGTTATTGCATTGTATCACATTTATGTTTAGAAATTGTTTAATTTTTTGCCCATACAATTTTTTGCAAACCAATGTTGAATTTTTGTGATGTTATATTGCTTAGATTGCAGAATTTATGTGACTATGTTTAAGTTTAAAACGACAAATCAACAGGGGAAATATGCCTTATTAAAATACTACTGATAAATATTCTTGATAAATACAAAAAGTATAAATTTATTTTTGGCAATAGAGTTTAGAGATAAATTTATACTTTTTTATTATATGAGATTAAAAATCAACATACAAATTTAATTGTTTGCTATACAAATTACCATTTAAGAAAAAATGCAAATTATTTTAAAACTAGAAACATCATTCTTATTTGCAGTTTAAATTGGATGTTGTAGCATTTGAACTTGGTGGAATTAACAATGTAAGGTTCTCATTGCAAAATTTTTGATTTGCTATTTAATTTAGTGACAAATAGAATTATAATTATATAATGGAAAAAAATAAAATTAGGTATTGACCATTAGAAATTTGTGTGGTAAAATTACTCAAAAAGGAGGGTGGGTAAAATATGAATAAAATGGTAAAGTATTATTGTTCGGCGAATCTTGATCGCTTGGATACTTCAATTACAAATTATAGGGAAAAATGCAAAGAATTAAATCGAAATGATGTAAAATTCGTCTATTTATTTGAAGAAGAGGACTTAGATTCTGGTATAGCCAATAAAGTTGAAGATATTTACAAAAGGCTAAAAGATATAATTGATGAAAACAATATTATTATTTCATTTAGGCACACTATTTCAAAAGAAATTGACAACAACCAAACTTGCAAAAAATTATATGAATTAACACAAAAATTTCCCAATATAAATATGGGACTTGAAGATAACAATAAGACATGGAATGTCTATGACATCATAAAAGCAAATCAAAGATTGGATGACATTGCTTACAAAATAAAAAAAGCAAATTTATCTCCGGCAGAACAACTGCTTATGGCATATTTTGAAGTTACGAATCTGCAATATATTGAAGAAGGTAAAGATGAAAATTGGGCGGATTCAAGGGCTATATATTCAATACTTAATTCAGGTAAAATTGTATGCGTTGGTTTTGTTGAGCTGTTAAAAGAAATACTTACACGAGTTAATAGTGATAATATAGAAATTTTTAGAAATGTAACAAAAATGAAAGATGGTGGACATCAAACAGCAATTGTGTATCTTGAGGATTCAAAATACCAAATTCAAGGTTATTATTATCTTGACCCAACTTGGGATACAAGAAATGATTTAAAATCACCAAGAGAGTTTGGTTTGGCGTGGTTTTTAGTCCCATTTGAACAGTTAAAATATATAAAATCAGACAGGCAAGTTGATAATAGGGGCGGCGCTTGTAAATTTGTTAAATATACTATGGGTAATTTTGGAACAACAATCGTTTATAATTTCAGTGAAGAAGCTCGTTGTTCGGTTGCATATAAAGGGGCAAAAGTAACTCAAGAAATGGCAATAAGCATGATAAAACATTGCAAGAATCTTGTATCTAAATATAGAATTGAGTCATTATATAGTGGCGAGTTTGATGATGAAGCAAGAAGAAAGAAGGTTATGGATGAGCTTATTAGTGACGAGTCTAGGGCATTTGATGCTTTAAATGATCAAAGTAAGCCAATAAAAACAGTTGATCTTGTAAAAATAATATTGAATGTGTTGAAGGCTGAAGATTTTGAAAAAGATGAAGCCATTTTGAGAGTTAAAAGAATTTTAAGGAACAATATTAAATTGGTAAATTCAAAGTTTGAGGAAAACGATATATCATGTTTTTCATATAAAAATGTTAAGGAGTTTTGTGAGAAAAATCCACAATTTAATATTTTCAAAAATGTTGATGAAAAAGAGATGAATAGAAAAACACAAAAAAGCAAAACAATTGAAAATTCTTATGTCAACTATATGATGAATTTTTAGCAATTAAAAGTTAGGCACAACGCCTAGCTTTTTTGTTGACATACAAATCAAATTTTAAAAATACAAATATAAACAACATATCTGTAAAATTTTGCGTTTTGTTGTAAGTTGTTTAAGGAAGAGTGTCAAGAACTTATATTTTGTGCCAATCACTTTTAGGCGTTTAGAAGTATATTTGACAAAGTGGTTCAAATGATGTAATATGTTTATATCCATAAAGAGTGTGCGAGGGACAGCCCCGTTGACCACACAGCAACCTGCGTTTGCAAGGTGCTAATGGCTGACCGATGGGAACCAAACAAATTTCATCCCATCATGCGTGATGGGATTTTTTGTGCTCTCTTTGTGGAATTTAACAAGGGGAAGGGAACAATGAAAAACAAAATTATATTAAATATTCCACATTCATCTTTGCAACTATCAAAAGAGTTTTTACAAGCCAAAAAGGTATTAAATGATGATGAAATTGAAAATTTTAATTTGCAAATGACAGATTTGTTTACCGATAAGCTTTTTTCTTGCAAGAATTTTAGTCATATAAAGGCTAAATACTCAAGAATTGTGTGTGACGTTGAAAAGTTTGTTGATGATAAAAAGGAGATAATGGCAAAATATGGCTTGGGAGTAATTTACAAAAACAACTTAAAGCAGAAACAAATTTTTTCAAACTTAGATATGGCATATAGAGAAAAAATACTGAACAAATACTATTTCCCATATCATAAAAAACTTGACAATGTAGTTGGCAAGTATCTAAATGGCATGACGTGATTTTGATTGATTGCCATTCATTCTCAAAAGAAATTGTTATGGATAGCGTTCAAAAAAATAATCTTCCAGACATTTGCATTGGTTATGCCCCAAAGTTTTGTTCAAAAGAATTGGTAGATTTTGTATGCCAATATTTTAAATCTAACAAATACTCAGTGCAAATAAACTACCCATATTTTGGCACAATGGTTCCAGATTTTTTGTTTAAAAAAACTGATACAAATTTTCAAAGTGTTATGATTGAAATAAACAGGATAATATACCTTACAAAAAATAAACGGAATAAAAATTATAATACACTCAAAAAACAATTAAAAACGCTTTTAAAAAAATTGCAATATTTTAAATTACAAAGCAATTCAAAGAATTGGAATAAAAAACCGAAGCCTAAAATGGTTTCGATTTAATTTTATATTGCGTGTGTGCGACAAAATCTCGTTTTTGAGCCGTTTTTCGAGAGTGTATCGGACGATAAGTTCTTTTTATACATAAAAAACAACAATTAAAAGTCCTTTGCTATCTTTACTTTTTTACTACGGCATACATCAAGCTATTAAAATTCGGAAGCGAGCTTGTAATGCCTTTTTCTATGATAGTTAATCCGTTTCGGGCAAGCTCTTTTTCAAATGTATTAAAAGACACCATTCTACATGAAGTTTCTGCGACCATCATTTTACCCAACTCGTGATTTCTTTCTTGCAGAGTAAATGCCGTTGAAATGTCGCTTTGTTTTTCAAATTCACCATCACCCATCGTGCAGATAAGTGCGACTCCACCTTTGGTTAGGTGATTATGGATGAACTGATAGAAGCCATTTCTATCATCGTCCAACACTAACATATGAATGACTGCAATTCCAAAAATGAAGTCAAATTTCACATCCAACTTATCAGATAGACAATCTAAAACGCTGAAATGATTCTCAAATTGAGGCATTAGTTTTTTACAATATGCGATAGCTTCTTTTGAAATATCGGTTGCCATCAACTGAAATCCGCGTTCCAATACGCGCTTAGAATCTCTGCCTTCGCCGCACCCGATTTCCAATAGCTTGTGTTCTTGCGTAATATTGTATTTATCAAGCATTTCCATCACGATGGGGGTACTTGCATCACTTGACCAACTGACCCCATGCGCATGAGCCGTCTTGTAACGTTCCTCATAAGCTTCGTAATACTTTCTATTTTCTTTTTTCATAATGTACCTGCTGTTATTTACCGTTCTAACAATCTCAAAGTCAAGTCTTTGGTAGAGAGAAACGGCTCTTTGATTTTTAATGAAAACATAAAGTGTCATCACCTTGTCATCCAATGCATAACACTTTTTGATTATCTCCGAGCCGACACCTTGAGAACGTCAATATCTCCGTACAGTGTTCGCCTGTCGCACTCTATGCCCATAGCGGCGAGTTTGGACAGTATTTCCATAGACTCTATGTAATGGTCTTCGTCAGAATCTTGGCGCAGTATCTCAAGGATTTTTATGAGTTTTATTTTGTACGCTTTATCTTGCTTCATTGACTGACTCCTACACCTATCCCATTTTAGTTGACCATATTATAGTATAAATCTATACAAATGTAAAGAACAAGGTGTACAAGTTAAGTGACACCACGATTTTGACCATTTCTCACGATTTTTGTTCCCTTTGTTCGAGGTTCAAGTCCTGTTGGGTGGTGCTTATCGTCCGACAGACTTCAAAAGTGAAATTACGCTTTTTTGGACATGAAAAAGACCGAGCAACGGGTTCTCCGTTACTCGGTCTGGTGATTTGCTATGAAATTGCTCAAAAAGGGGCAAAAATGCCACTAAAAATGCAAAAATGATGGTCTATAAGAAAAGACTTATAGACCATCACACTTGGTGCGTCCATCAGGGCTCGAACCCGAAATCTAAGTTCCGAAGACTTATGTGATATCCATTTCACTATGGACGCAAAGTTGATTATTTTTTTGGTGGGATAATCAAACCCGCAACCTTTCGGTCCGAAGACCATTGTGATATCCACTTCACCATAGGTGCATGTTTTGTTGAATTTGTGATGTCGGTATTTGTTGCTGGCTGCAACGGCAAAGATGTTTAAATTATGTTGTGGCAATTGACCTAAAACTTAATTTGCGTTTAACATCACTTAATTATAATCTAGCTAAAAGCAAACAACCTAACAGATATTTGCTGTTAATTTAATAGTGATGTCACAATTTGTTGTGGGGATTGAAGTAACAACAATAATTTGATTTTTTAAATTGAACATCGCCTAAATTATATTATCGGAAGCCAGAGGCAAGCAGCCTGAAAGGATATTTGCCAATGGCTGATGTTAATTCAAACTGTGATGCTGTTAGTTATAACAGATTTGCGGTAGCAAATTTGGTTTGCGAATGCAATGAGCAAAACAACATCACATAGATTATATTACATTTTTTTAAAAAATTCAATCAAACAAAAAAAGTTTTAAATCTTATTGCTGATGTGGTATAATTTTGTGTATGAACAACTGGAAAATTATAATAAAGAATAAAGCGCTAGATGAAAAGACATATAGGGTGGCAAAGCCAAAACTATTGAAATTGTTAAAATCTATGTCGTTTGGCATAGATATTGAAACCGTTGTTAAGGTTGTGATTGTTGACAGAATTCCAACAGACCCAAAGGCAGACCCAAAAGATGATGCTGGGGCGAGTATGAGACCATACCAAAATTCATTTTTGATTGAAGTTAATGCAGAGGCAGTTAGGAATCTTGCAAATAATGATTATGGCATTCAAATGGAACTATATCACGAATTTGCCCACATATATGACCTTGTTGAAACTGCACGAATTGGTGGCTATGACAACAGAAATGATGCCAAGACAAAAAAAGAACAATTAACAAAATTGGGCTTTGAATACTGGACAGAATTTTTTGCCTACAATTTGACTTTTAGAGATTTGAAAATTTCATTTGCGCCAAGCGAATATGAATTGTATTTAAGATATTGCAAAATTGACACGCTAAATGACAAATACATTGACACCGGCAATAAAAAATATATTAAATTATTAAGCTATGCGATTTTTCAATTTGTATATCACAGTGCAGAGTTTCTTGCTGGCTACACTATGGGAAAGGCAAAAGAGAGCAAATTGTCAAGGTCCATAACAAAACGAAAAGAGTTTGAACAATTTGCCAAGTTTTTGAGCACAATGTCAAAATATAGTGTTAAAACTGCAAATAAGAATCACAAAAACATTAGGCATTTGCTTTACAAAATGGGAAAATATATTTATAAAAAATTATATAAAAAGTATAGATTTGTGCTTGCAAGTGTGTGAAAACACACTTTTTTAATTGTTTTGATTGCCAATTATGGCAGTGATTATTTCATAAACTTTGTTTGCAAGTTCATTTTGGTCAATTGAGATTTTGCCTAGCAAATTATCAATGTAAATTCCCGCAAGTCCGTCAACAATAAAATAAAGCTTTGTGTCATCAATGCCAAGTTGCATTTTTCTCATTTGTTTAACAAACTCAATTTTCATTTCATCAATCAATTCACGCGGAATGCCCTTTACAATAATTTTGTAAAATTTTTCATTTGTCTTGAAGTTCTCTGACAAAATGTTTATGAATCCCCTCAGATTTTTGTTTTCGGCAGTCATCATAATTTCATTTGAAAGCATTTCAAAAAGTTCGGATTTCATTTCTTCAAGCACATCAATCAAATTGTTGTAGTGATTGTAAAATGTTCCACGATTTATGTTTGCCGTTTTAACAATGTCGGAAACCGTTATGTTTGTTATGTCTTGCTTTTTTTCTAGCAGTGTTATTAGGGCAGAGCGAATTAACTCTTTTGACCTTACTGAATTTCTGTATGTTGCTTTCATATTATCTCCTTATTTCAAACTTTTTTCTTTAATTTTAAACACAAATTTGAATGAGTGTTCAAAATTGAACAAACAGCTTTTTTGTGTGTGAGCTTTTTTTGAAAATTTGTAATATTATTATTGTGTAAAGAAATTTTTTGAATTTGAATTGCCATTTTAGGATTGCAATTTTTTGTTTGAAAAAATGTCTTTATATAGGTTGAAAATTGACAATAAATTTCATTTGCAAATCAATTTTCAATGATATGATAACAAATTATTCAATTTTAGTCAAATGTTCAAAATTGAATAGAAGGAGAAGAAATGAGCGTTATTGAAGTGAACAACTTAACGAAAGACTATGGCTCTGGCCGTGGCGTGTTTGATGTCTCCTTTAAAATTGAAAAGGGAGAAGCATTTGGCCTTTTAGGACCAAATGGTGCTGGAAAGAGCACAACAATCAGACACCTTATGGGGTTTTCTAAACCAGATAGTGGCGAAACAAAAATTTTTGACAAAAACACTTTTGATAGATATTTTGAAATCTTGAACAAAGTTGGCTACATACCTGGCGAAATTGCCTTGCCTGCAGGACTTACTGGTTGGGAATTTATCAGGATGATGCAAAATCTAACGCACATTCACAACGAAGAAAATTTGAACAGGTTGCTTAATCTTTTCAAACTTGATGATGTGGTTTTGAAAGGCGAAACAAAGCGAATGAGTTTGGGTGTTAAGCGAAAACTTGCAGTTGTAACTGCATTTATGAGTGACCCAGATGTTTTGATTTTAGATGAACCAACAAGTGGACTTGACCCAGTTATGCAACAAGTTTTTATTGACTTTGTTAAAGAAGAAAAGGAAAGAGGCAAAACAATTTTGCTTTCAAGCCACATTTTTAGCGAAGTTGATGCAACTTGTGACCGAATTGCAATTATTAAAGATGGAAAAATTGTTTCTGAATTTGTTGCAGATGATTTGAAACACAAGTCAGCAAAATTTTATGAAATAACTTTTAAAAACAGCAAAGAGTTTGAAGAGTTTTGCAGTAACAACAAAAATTCAAAATACCTAAAAATTTTGAATGTTGATGCAAAAAACAACTATGTTTTTATTTCAACAGATGATAGTTTGATTAACAAAGTTATTGCAATTTTGTCAAAGTATGAAATTGAAGATTTCAACAACAAAAAGGAAACTTTGGAAGATTACTTTATGAAATTTTATAAAGAAGAAAAAGATTTTGGAGGTGCACTATAATGGAGACAATTGAACTTAAACACCTAACAAAAGACTATGGCGAAGGCAAGGGTATTTTTGACATTGACCTAACAATTAAAAAGGGCGAAATGATTGGTTTTGTTGGAACAAATGGCAGTGGAAAAACAACGACCATAAGGAATATGCTTGGTTTTGTTAAGCCAACAAGCGGGCAAGCGTATGTAAATGGTTTGGAGTCTTGGAAAAATGCGAGTGAAATTGCAAAAAACGTTGGCTATGTTCCCGGAGAAATTGCTTTTCCGGACCTTGCAACAGGAACAGAGTTTTTGAAATGTCAAGCCGACTTTTTAGGGCTTAAAGATATGACTTATGCAAATTATCTCATTGAAAAATTGCAACTTGACCCAAGGGCAAATTTAAAGCGAATGAGCAAGGGAATGAAGCAAAAAACAGCACTTGTTGCTGCGCTTATGAACAACCCAGACATCATCATTTTGGATGAGCCGACAACCGGTCTTGACCCACTTATGCGTGATGCATTTATGGAAATTATCAAAGATGAACACAAGCGTGGAAAAACAATTTTTATGAGCAGTCATATGTTTGAAGAAATGGAAGGCACTTGTGACAGAGTTGCACTTATCAACAACGGTCACATTGTTGACATTGCTGATATGAATGCCATAAGAAACAGACCAAGCAAAGATTTTAAAATTGAGTTTAACAACTCAAAAGATTATGAAAACTTTAAAAAACTTGATTTTAACATCATTCGTGACCAACATGAATACAATCAAGTTACTGTTAATGTTAAAAAAGAAAATATTGATGATTTGTTCAAGGCACTTACAAACTTTGACGTCAAGTTTATTTCTGGCGTTAAATACACCTTGGAGAAACACTTTAAAGAAATATTATTAAAACAAAAGGAGAATGGAAATGTTTAGTAAAGCACTATTTAAACAATCTTGCAAAGCAAACGGCATTATGTGGATTATTATTACATTTGCTGTTTGTTTAATGCTCAGTTGCGTTATGCTTATCAGCGGAAGTGGCAACATTGGCAAGGTTAAAAATTCATTGGAAGATACAATTATAACCGCTGAAATAAATGCAAATATAGAAAAACGTTCAATTAACTATTACTCAATTGGAACAGATGGTTTGAAACAATATGATAAATTGTTTGTTCAAAACTATCAGAGCCTTTCAACTTATGCTGAAAGCGTTGACACTTGGTTTGCTGGTCAACCAAGCGAGGAGCAATTTCCTGCATACACAAACACTGTTCAAGGTTTGTATGCTCAAACATTTAACAACTGGCTTGCTCAAAAGCCAACAAAAACTGGCGAAATGACAGAAGAGCAATATTCACAATTGCTTGCCGGCTGGATGGCAAAAAAACCATCACAATCAAGCACAGATGTTCTTGCAAAAGTTTGCTATATGGCAACTGCAAGTGACCTTCAAACTTATGAACAACAAAAGGCACTTGAAGTTAACAAAGACTATGTTGCTGGTTCAGATGAATCAAATGAAATTGTCGGTGCAGCTATTTGTGCACTTGACCCAACTTTGAATGAAAGCATCAGTGAATTATACACAACAAACAATATTGATATTCCTGCTAGTTATGATGTTCAAAGTTTGCTTGCACATTTGAGCGCTGGTGACATTGAAACATATCTTGCAAGCAGTGAAAGAGCAGAATATATTCAAAACAGAACTCAAATTGCAAGTAGTGTTTACATTGCTGGCAATATGACAACAGAAAAAATATCAATCAACTTGTCGAAGCACTTTCTGGTTATGGCGTTACAAAAGAAAAATATGACACTTTTGGCTATACATTTGAAAACATCAATCACAAATCTCAATCAACACTCATTTCTTTCCAAGGCAGATATGACTACGAACTTGGCTTGCTTGATGAGAAATATCCAACTCCAGAACAAAAAGCAAGTGAAGAGTATGCAAATGCCGTTAAAACAATGGTTGCAGATTTAACTGCCGACCTATCTGACAGTTTGCTTGCATCACTTCCACAAGATGTTTCTAGTGCACTTGAAGAAGTTGGCCAAATGGACTTGTATAGTTTGATTGTTGGTTCAATATTCTACAAGATGGCAGGTTTGTTGCTTCCAATCATCTATATGATTATGGCTTCAAACAACCTTATCGCTGGTCAAGTTGACAGTGGAAGTATGGCTTACATTCTTTCAACTTCAACAAAGAGAAAACAAGTTACATTCA
>ERZ808252.2735-NODE-2735-length-10154-cov-6.154867_pt1 | contig 10154 bp, 6 predicted proteins | sample MGYA00521242_ERZ808252 | MGnify/ENA primary metagenome ERZ808252 (study PRJEB31516, sample SAMN03275581) | gut metagenome | biome: mammalia-associated habitat; material: feces | host: Papio cynocephalus | place: Kenya | collected 2012-08-07 ...
TGTGTTTCTGATTGAATCCGGCATTTGCCATTTGTCTATGATTGTATATACCTTATAGTGCTGTTTGTTCTCAAGCGCTGTAATGAAAGCATCAAGTTCAGGCTTTGCCGCCTCCTGACTGGCAGGATCTATGACTATTGCCAGCCCTTGCCTGGCTTGAACCTGCACTACTGCCACGAAGAGCAGTAATAAAAGCAATATCTTCTTGCTGTATGTCTTCATTTGTTTAAAAGTTTAAGTATAGGCCCATGTCGGCCAACGTATATGATGTAGATTTCAGTGGCTGATAATATTCGGCATCGTCATTATATATAAGGCTCTTCACCTTGGCATAAACACCGGCTTTCACCTTATTTACAACGGGAAGACTATAATCAATCATGCCGCCCAAGGCTATGCGCTTAGATGTTGCATATTCAAATTGAGGAAGGACATAAGCACTTGTGATATCAGTTGCACCGGTTACATTTGTTCCCGTAGCGAACTTGCTGTCCTGCAACGGCATGGCATAGCCTCCATTGACCGATGCCGCAAGCTGTCCTTTGCCGAGATTGAAAGTCTTTCCTGCCGATATATTAACAGACAAAAGGTTCCACTCTTGCTTATGCAACCCGTCATCGCTATAATGTTTCAGCTCATTTCTATTCACAGCTGCGTTGACTCCGGCATAAAAGTCTGTCTCTCCGTCTTTCAACAAGTCTAGCCTGTATTCGGCAGATGCGGTCATTGACTGTGACTTTTGTACACGCGACTTGGTTAGTATTTCGTAATATACGAGGTTTCCATGTTCAGTGTCTTTCATTCTTTTCTGGTCATACCAGTCTGCATCTCCCTTTTGGATTTGTCCGGAAAGAATGATATTGTGACGTAAACTTTCAGATTGGTTCCAGATAAACCTATCTGTTGCCTTTATTTTAGTGAGATAATAATCGCCTCCTTTGAAGACATAAGAAGAACCGCCGTCGGTTGCCTTTTCATTTCCTTTGCTCACGGCAACTTCAATAAAGTTCTGTATCATCTCGTCTTCGGGTTGATAGACGGCCTGCAATGCTCCGGTAAGAGTATTGCCCTTATAGTCGCGTTTATAATTATATTCAGCGCTTGTTGATGTTCCATAATAATCGCCCATTCCCTTCATCAGGAAAAAGCGGTGGTTATTCAATGGGTTAACGACAGCATAGGATATATTGCTGCTTAACAACCTTACCTGTGCAGTCAGTCCTACAGACCATGGCTTGCTGATGTGATAGTCAAAGCCTGCAGTTATCGGGAATACCGATGTATTGGTTTTGGGACGCGGGTCTGTCTGGTCACTCAGACTTCCTGTTTTGAGTCCCAAAGAAAGGCCTCCTTTTATGCGATCGTTAAAGTCGTAGGATAACGTTGCTTCCATCTGGAAGGCCTCGGTTATTGCATCGTTCATTACGGAATCACAAAGGATAAACGGGTTGTTTTCATCCAGATAAAGCGTTGGATTCCAATGAATGTCCTTTGATTTTGTATTATTATATTTCAGATAGCCCGCCAAGTTCACCTTGCCGAGATGTTGCAATCCGCCAATGTAGACATTAAGATCATTGGTTTGTTTGGGCGCATCAACGGCATGATAGTCTCCCCTACCATATTGATAGCTAAACAAGGCCGTGCCGACAGTGCGCATTTTGTTGTATGACAATCGAGTCGGGTTGATGCTATTGTAGCGGATGTTATATAGTTCGTTGACATATCCCTCATGCCATTTGTTCTGGCTGTTCACGAATGTCGATTGGCCATATGCCGAGACGGCAAAAAGCAAAGCGCATAGTGTTCCGTAATATTTCTTACTCGATTTCATTGTCTTGTTGTTATAAAGACAGGACTCCGGCCAGGTTTATCCCATCTGTCCGGAGTCCTGAAGGTTAGTGTTATTATTTATCCACTTGTGTCGGAGTTACTCCGGGAGTGCATTCCTGATTATTCAGGAAGTCAGCTGCCGAATTGTTCGTATCCTGATAGTAAGGACGGCCGTTCTTTATTTCGGTTACCTTTCTTCTGATGCACTTGCCTTCCCACGTTTCAGAAGCGAGTACGCCCTGAGCATCGTCTTTGGGAAGGAATGTGCCATAGTGAGTATCGTTTTTACCATTCCAGATATCAACTGCATCCAGCACATATTTGCTTGGAATCATCAAGTATTGCATAGTTCCTGTAGAACCGGGCTCTGTTTGAATATTCGTTGAGTCGGCTGCATACTCTTCGGGGGTTGTGCCCTCGGGAAGCTTGGCAAGGATGTATCCGCGCCCCATGACTCCAAGTCCGAATGCCTTCATATAGGTATTGTTGGTGTATATAACTTTCAAGTTGGGAGCCGGGTAGTCTATCTCTCCATTGACATTGTCCAGATATACTTCCCAGTCGGCATTTGACAAATCGGGGCAAATGTTTCCTTCGGGAGCTGCCTCTTTGTGATTGGTGGCGTTATTGGCAATCAGTACGCTCTTGCCGGGCTCCAGCGGATAGTCTTTGCCGGTTCCGGGGAATGCGAGTACTGCACCTTGGCCTGAGGCGTACAGGTCTGTAACGCCGTTTGCCTGCCAGGCATTGGCTTCGCTCTGGTTTCCTTGAGGAGCAGAAATGATGACACCGTCCAGATACTGCACTTCGTCGGAGTTGTTGACGATTTCAAAGTAGCTGTCCAACATGTAGTACTGATAGCCACCGGTGGTGAACAACGACTTGAAGATGAGCGACGACTTTGTCACTTTGCTCAAGGCAACTGTTACAGCTTTCTCGCTGTAGATGTCGGCCGAAGCCTTTCCTGTGAGGTAGGCAGTTGCCTCATCCTTGACTTTGCCGGTTACGGTGAAGGTGTACTGTCCTTGGGGCAGTGTAATCTCGGTTGCTGCCGGATTGGCAATGTTCACTGTGTCGCTTACTGTTCCTTTGGTGGCTATCAGCTGCAGTCCTTCCACATTGTCGGCTGCCACTCCCTCGGGAAGGCCGATAGTCACGTTCACTTTAAAACTCTTCACGCCCTCATCATCGTCTGACGAGCATGAAGCCAGAGGGGCTATGGTTGCTACAACCAATAAAGCCCACAGGGTCTTGAAAATTGTTTTTTTCATTGTCTCAATCTTTAATATTGGGTTGATTATAGTTTAATCTTTAGTTCCGCACCGAAATACATGTCGGGGTAGAGCTGGCGTTTTGCTTTAGAATGTTTGTTGACGTGCCATTTGCTGGTGTTGGTAAAGTTGTTGGCGATGAACGAGAGCTCGCCGACATTTCCCAGTTCTTTGGTAAATCTGAAGTTGAGCAGTGCCCAGGGCTTTACCACATCCTTCTCGAATGCATAGGTCTGGTAGCGATCCATCAGGAGAGCCAGTTGGGCATCTTGAGCCATTTGCGGCTGCCATTCAACATATTCTCCGCCACGTGTGTAGTAGCCGAGCGGCGCAACGGCATAATAGTCTTTGCCTTGGTAGCTTATCATTGTTCGCCTGTCGTTGCCGTTTTCATCAAGGTATCTGGCTTGTTCGCTCTCATACCATACCACCTGTACCGTAGTGGTGAATATCATTCTCACGGCAGGTATGTGGGTGATAAAACGGAAGTTGGTGTTGATGCGGTCCTGTACGTTGCCGTAGCCTGAGGGTAATACGGACACGTAGTCAAAGGTTTTGTTGATGTAGTTCAGGCTGGTTGTTTCGTGACGTCTGTCCACATGAAACCATGCGCCGTTTATGCTTAGCGATGTTTTCAGTGGCTCAAAGGTGCCGAAGTCCAGTCCGTATTCCACTCCGTGCTTGATGGAGCGTGTGGTGTTTGACGGCTTGCCCCAGGTGTACATGTCGGTCATTTGCGTGGGGTTAGCGGTAACAGTCATGCCGTTTTCCTTATAGGTCACTTCACCGGTCGTTTCATTAAACAGAGGTTCTGTGGCTGTGGGAGGCAGGGCGTATCTCATGTATTTTGACCAATAGAGCTGGGAGCTGAATCCGAACTCGTTCCGGTGGTTCTCGTTGAAATAGGTCAGGAAGCCTTTGGTCTTGCCTATGCGGAAGGAGAGTCCCAGTTCCCATTTGCGTGAGTGTGCCGGCTTGAGGTTTCTGTTTTTGGTGTCTGTAATGACATCTGTCGAGATGAGTGCCAGGCGATCCTTTTCGTTGTCGCTGTATTTGCTCAGACTGGGATTGTCATAATATACGTAGTCGGGATAGAGGTAGAGCAAGGTGGGCATTTTGTTGCTCAGACCGAAGCCTCCGGTCAGCGACAGGTCGTCGAACAGGGTGTTGTTCTTTTTGTTCAACAGGCTTGCGGAGGCATTGATACGGGGTTCGGCAACGAAGATGCCGTTGCGTCCGTCACTTTTGCCGGCATCCAGGAAGAGGTTGCTCAGTCTCACACCGCCTTCGATGTCAGTCCTGACGGTTCCCAATGTCAGAGACAGCTTATCGCTGACAAAGCCCGATAGGGTATTCAGCGAAGGAATATCCTTGAATGCGCGCGGGCGCAGTGTTTGTGCACCCATCGACTGGGGAGGATTGGCCATGTCGAATGTAAGGCCGTCACCCTTGTTGGCGTCATAGTCGATCTCGGCACCCAACTTAAAGGTGGTGTGATTGTCTTCACCCAGCTGCAGATATTTGTTGGCTATGAGTTGTGCATGTGCGTTTACGGGAAGGCCGTCAATCTTGTATTCCGAATGATAGCTCTTGGTTTTGAAGATGGCCTCATGCAGTCCGGGCACTCTGACATCGGTGATGATACCGTCGGGGTTGGACACCAGGTCGTAGTGTTCGTCAGAGGTCTTGGATACCTGCATCGACAGGTTGTAGTCGAGACGTGTGATGAAGCTTTTGTCTGAACGGTAGCTTCCGTTGAGAGAGAGGCGGGCTCCTATGTTCTTGTTTTTGTAGTGCAGGTCTTGTTCCTCGTATTGCGGGTCATCTTTCCTGCTGTTGATGTTGGAATAGAATGCCCCTTTTACGTTGAAGGTCAGCGGACCGAATATGTTGGAATATCCGGCAGTGGCCGTGATGCGGTCATAGCCCAGATAGTGTTTCCGGGTATCTCCCCACGACTGTGACCAGTCTACGCTGAAATTGGTTGCGCCGCCTTTGTTCAGTGCAAAGCCTTTTCCCACATATACCAGCTTGGAGAAGGGGTCGGCCTGCACTTTGGCTTCCCACGGTGTCTTGCCCGACTTGGTCTTCACAATCATCAGGCCTGAGGTGAGGTTGCCATATTCCACAGACGGAATGCCCCTTACCACTTCAATCGATTCCACGTTGCCGGCACTGACGGTGCGCAGGTCTACACCTCGTCCTGCCGTGGTCTGATCCTCCATTCCGTCGTAGCCCTGACCCGACGATTTCCCGTATTTCGTGGGAGCCAGTGCCTGCAGGTTGGCATCGTTGCTAAGAGGTGTGCCGTCGACCACGACACCTGTGCCCAGCGAATTATTGTCATTCTGATCGATTTCCCTTATCTTTGCCTGCGACATATTATTGAGGTTGGGGTTCTCGGTCAGGTTACCCGGCACCAGCTGAAGCAAGTCACTTACACTTTTAGGCTGTATATGTCGCACTGCATCTTCACCGACAACGGACTTTGAACCCATGGCTACCTGATTGGCAGTTACCACGACATCCTTCAACTGAAGTCCACGGCTCACAAGCCGCACATTGTAGGTCATGTCGCCTTTAATGTCCAAGGTGTCTGTCACAGTCTGGTAGCCTACATATGAAACACGACACACATACATGCCTTTGGGCACGTTCTTTATAGCATACGATCCCTTGATGCCCGAGTGTGTACCCAGGTCACCGTTAAGGCTGATTGCCGCAAGCTCGATGCCCTGCCCTTTCTCGTCTGTGACGGTGCCCTTTATGGTGAAGAGCCTGTTTTGCGCCATTAATTGCAATGATGTCCCTATGAACAGCGCAAGAAGAATTAACCGATCTTTCATGCTTTGGCTTTGATCTAAAGATATGACATTTACTTTATACGCTGCAAAGTTCGCACTTTTTTCTTGCTTTTGCAATGCTATTTGTACATAAGGGCCAGTTTGCAGCCCTAAGAAACTGAAAAATTCATTTTCAGAATATCTTTTTGTACTGTCTTGTGTGCAAATCTAACGCATTTCTGACACATTGGCTCTTTTTGCGTCTTTGGCGGATGTGCAGACTGCAATGTTTCAGCGTGCAGGTTGCAATGCGGCACATCGCAACGTGTTTCCTGTACAGAGAACAATGTGTTTCCCCGCATGAAACAATGTGTTTCATGTACATGAAACGACCTCTTCCCTGTACAGGAAACAACTTGTTTCCTATACACAGAACAACCTGTTTCATGCACATGAAACAGGTTGCAATGTATGGGATCTGCCATTTCTGTCAGGCACAGCACTGTTGCAGGCCTAAGGGCAGAGGTCATAGTTCACCACGGGGAAGCAGCAGTCAGACTCGAAAGGAACGATGTTGGTGCCCTTTTCGTTGTCTTCGTTCAGGCCTCTCATGACGATGCGCGACGTGGCATTGGCATTGGTTCCCCCGGCCGACATTGACAGCGAACGTTCTATCTGGTCGGCCATCTGCCGGTAGTGTGCCTTGGTCATTGTGTCGCTTACGGAGGCTGCTGCAGCCTTGGTGCGCTTCTGAAGGTCCTTGAGTATCATCAGTGTCACGGCAATCTGGTCGCTCGGGTCATCGGCCTTGTAGGTGTTGAAGTTGCGTGTCAGACTGTTGACAAACCTGCGCTGGAGGTTGCGACGATAACGTGTGACGGGCTTCTTTGTGTCGAGTTCGCGGAAAATCATCGTGGTCATTTCGGGCAGGAACTCCTGCACCGGATAGTTGGAATTGAGACCTTGCAGGCGTCCGCTTATAGTGAGCATATCCACTGCAAAGTTGCCTATGCGCTCCATCACAGCCTCTTTGTCGTCGGTGATGCGGCTTATGTAGGGTACGTCAACCAACCATTCGGGGGCCGTGAATACATACTTGTCGAAGAACGGCAACACGGATTTTTCCTTTTCGCGCGGCGTGGGCGAATACATGTTGCCCGGCTCATCGGGGGTCTTCACCTCATAGTAGGTACCCGAGACATAGTTGGCCACATGGCCGCAATACCTGAGAAACTGATTGAGAAGCTGGTTATAGATACCCTTAAGGTTGCGCTCCTCGGTGTCGTTTCCCCAATAGTTCCACTCCTGAAGATGGCCAATCTCGGCCTTGAGGTTCTTGATGCCATATTCGCCGGCCTTGACGGCATCGTCGCCAAGGTCCTCGGTTTGTCTGCGGGGGTCGCTGCGGTAACCCTCTCCATCGCCCCACCACAGGCGGCGGTTGGCAGCAATGCTGTCGGTAGTCACCTTGCTCAGCATGTAACGGTCGCTTTCCGAATCGGTGGCATCAAAGACAGGCATGTAGCCCCACTGTATGGCCCACATGTCATAATCGTTGATGCGCGGGAACAATTCATGCTCGGTCATGCCGTCTTCGGGCTGGGCCACATAGTTGAAACGCGCATAGTCCATAATGGAGGGTGTATGGCCATGGGCTGCCACCCAGGCTTTGTTGCGGAGCTTCTCTACCGGAACGGTGCTGCTTGACCCGAAGTTGTGACGCAGTCCCAAGGTATGTCCTATCTCGTGAGACGACACAAAACGGATGAGCTGTCCCATCAGCTCATCGCTGAACTTGGCACTGCGGGCACGCGGATCCACATTGGCCGTCTGCAACATATACCAGTCGTGAAGCAGCGTCATTACGTTATGGTACCATCCGACATGGCTCTCCAGAATCTCACCGCTGCGCGGGTCGTGCACCTGGGGTCCATAGGCATTAGCCACCGGTGATGCTAAATAGCGTATCACGGCAAAGCGAGCGTCCTCTAAGCTCATATCTTTACACGAGTCGGGCCATGGCTTACCTACAATGGCATTTTTAAAGCCTGCACGCTCAAAGGCCCTGTTCCAGTCGTTGACACCCTCAATGAGATAGGGCACCCACTGCTTGGGCGTGGCCGGATCTATGTAGTAGACAATCTGTTTTTTCGGCTCGACCAGCTCGCCGCGCTTCATCTTCTCGATGTCCTCGTCCTTGGGTTCGAGACGCCAGCGTGTAATGAAACGCTTGACAGTCATCTTTTGATCGTTGTCGCTGAACACGTTATAGGCATCCGTGAAATAGCCTACACGAGGGTCGTATATGCGGGCACGCATGGGCTCCTTGGGCAGAAGCAGGAACGAGGTGTTCAAGCCTATCGATATCGAATTAGCGATGGCCGAGGAAAGAAGCTTGTCGGAATTGCCCGAATAGGTACGCACCGTTCTCACCTCTGTATTGATGGGATAGCTGTGAACGCTCTCGATGTAGGAGGCTCCTCCGCCAATCATGCCGCCAAGCTCCATGTCACGACGGGTGTCTTTGTCAAGGGAAAAACTGTTTTCTCCCAGTAACAGGCTGCTCACATTTATCTTATAGTGACCCTTGGGGGCACCGCTTTCCAGCCTGAACGATTGCAGGATGGGGTTGGCAGTGCTGCTGTTTACAGCCTTGTTGATGGCATCGAGCGTATCTGAACGACTATAGATAATTTCCGACTTCAAGAATAGATTGCGACCGTCGGGAGACAGTTCGAAGTATACGGTCTGCTCTCTCACTTCCTCACCTCCGTATTGGTCGTAGCCCGCAGGAGTTGAGGTGAAACGTGTCACAGCCAGGATGAGACGTCCCAAAAGCGAATCGGGAAGAGTGAAATACCAATTGTCCTTGTCCTTGGAAACCTGAAACATGCTCTCCTTGTTGCTCACAATCTGACGTATGGAGGGGTTGACAGGCCCCTGCACATCCTTGGGCTGCACGGGCTGCCCGGGGGCTTCTTTGGTCTTGGCCGCGGTCTTTGCCTTTTTCTTCTTGAAGATGAAGCCGGTCGCATCGGCTTCATCACCGGTGACATTGGCCGGCAAGGGGTTGGAGACCAACAGACCGACACCGGCAAATACGGCCACTAAAAAGTTTTTCTTCATGGGATTGTTTGTTTTATTGATTCAGACCTTCCTTGAACGCACGACAGACTGCTTCCTGCTCTTCGGGAGACAGATGGGAAAGCTCCGTCTGCACAACATGCCGAAATACAGTCTCGGCCTGTCTGCGTGATGCAGCCTGGCCGGCACGGTATCCGCTTTGATAGTCCGTGCGCGGCAATAGGCTTCGGTTAAAGTGTCCGTCACTCATATCTGATTATCTGTTAATGTAATGTATTTTCTTGCTACAGTTTTTCCAAAAACCGCTTTCTGTCTACAACGAAGCGCAGATGCTTTCCCGACCCTATCAAGGTTTCACCATCGTAAGCCTCGATGGTGAAAGTGAGTTTCCTGCCATCCGTCTCGGTCAGAACAGCCTTGGCAACAACTGTGCTGCCTATCTTGCTAGGCCGCAGGTGGCTGCTTTCGATATAGCCGCCCACCGTGGTACTGCCTTCGGGCAAAGCACCTGCTACGGCTGTCATGGCGGCATGCTCCATCAGGGCCAGCATGGCCGGAGTGGCCAGCACCGGCATATCGCCCGAACCCATCGACAGTGCCGTGTCCTTGGACGACACAACGAGCGTTGCTTCGCCCTTGAGTCCTTTTTCAAGTTCCATTGTCATCATATCTTATTATCACTTTTCTATATTATCGTCTTGCCGCTTCGCTGCAGCTCGCGCATGGTCTTGCGGGGTGCATCCACTACTTCCATCTTGTAAAGAGGTGTACGGATTGACCTTCTCACTTTCTTATAGGACGGCTGCCTGAAAAAGTCATCGAAGGGTCCGAAGAACGGGTCTGCCCTACGCTCCCTCTCGTCTTCCTGCTCGACAAGCAGGTTGGCCGTGAGCGACAGCTGCGGAAAATGAATCTTTCCTTTCTTGTCGGACGCCACGGAATACAAGGCTCCAAGCACTGTATAATAAGTCTGCCCATTGATGCGTGTAACGGATTGGCGTTTGCGGGCATAAAGCTTCCTTACCTCACATCCGGCTATGTGCAGACGCTTGTCTTCTATATCTATGCTGCTGATGGGAGACCTTGAATAGACGTAAATCGACACAACTGTACTGTCGCCCTTATACAATCGTCCGCTGTCGGGTGCCACAACTTTCGCGAAGATGTCGCCATCCGATTTTGC
>ERZ808252.2736-NODE-2736-length-10154-cov-3.616200_pt1 | contig 10154 bp, 10 predicted proteins | sample MGYA00521242_ERZ808252 | MGnify/ENA primary metagenome ERZ808252 (study PRJEB31516, sample SAMN03275581) | gut metagenome | biome: mammalia-associated habitat; material: feces | host: Papio cynocephalus | place: Kenya | collected 2012-08-07 ...
ATTAATTTCATATAATATTTTATTTTTTAATTTTATATTATTTGTTTTATAATACATACTTTCTAAATTATCTATTATATTTGAACTATTTATATATATTTTATTATAATCCATTTAAAAACACCTATATTTAGTATAGGTATTTTTAAGTAAATTATAAGTTTATAAAAAACATATTTTTTATATTAATATCCATTAATTTTTAAATGGATTATTATCAGCAATAAAAAAGGCTTAACTTTTTGTTAAACCTCTTGAACAACTGCGATAATCATTGGCTTACATTCAGTTTCTTCGTATAAATATTTGCCTAAATCCTCTCTAATCTGAGATCTAATTAAATTATAATCAACATATTTAGGAGTTATATTATCATTAATAACCTTTTCACATATCTTTTTAATTTCCTCAATCATTTCTTTTGAATCTTTAACATAAATAAATCCACGAGTAACTATTTCAGGTCCTACCAAAAGAACTTTTTCTTTTTTTGATACTGTTGCACTAATTAAGACTATTCCATTTTCCGCTAAAACTTCTCTGTCTTTAATAACTAAATCACCAATATCATCAGAACTTTTACCATCAATAAATATATCATCAACATTAAAATGTTCAAATTTATCCTGAAGTATTTTATCAACAATATTAACAACATCACCATTTTGTTTTAAAATGATATTTTCATTACTAATTCCTAAAGCAGAAGCAACATTTGCATTACCTACCATATAACGATAATCCCCTTTTACAGGCATATAATATGTAGGATTTACAAGTTTTATCATAAGCATTAAATCTTCTTTTGAGGCGTGTTGAAGTATTGAATAATTTTTTGGAATATCAACAACATTACAACCATATTTTGCAAGTTCATTTTCTATTTTAACAAATAACTTTTCACTACTATCATATTTTGGCTCGGCAAAAACAATAGTATCAGTCGCAAGTAAATTTACAAATTTATCATAGCCAGTAAATATTTTATTAATATTTGCATACGGGTTTGCTCTATCATCACTAATAAGGATTATTGTATTATCATCTTTTAGATTACCTAAATCTCCAATAATTCCCTCTTCGACAGTTAGATATTTATTTTCGATTGAATAATTAATCATATTTTGTAATTTTTTACCCATAACAACTACTTTTCTATGAGTATTTGCACAAGCATTAAATATTTCTTCAATAGTATATAAATGATCTGATAATACGCTGAAAATAATTCTTTTTTCATTATGTTTTATAATATCTTTGAAAAATGATGTTAGTTTATGCTTTGGTGAGGTATGTCCTGGATTTTCTGAAAATATAGATTCGCATAAAAGTGCAAGAACACCTTGCTTTCCAATGTATGCAATTTTTCCTAAATCCATTTCATAATGTCCCATCATTGCGGGGTCTATTGTAAAGTCTCCAGTATAACAAACTGCCCCATCAGGTGTATTTAAAACATACATTACTGCATCTGGTACAGAGTGTGACATTTCAATTGGAAATATTGAGCAAGCTCCAAAGTTAATCTTTTTATGAGCCTTTATTTCAATAATACTTTCCTCATTTACACCATCTTCCATTAAACAAAACTTTGTAAATTTTGTTGCATATATTTTAAGTGTTGGAATTTGATTTAATAGGTCTACTACACTACCCATATTTTCTTGATGACCATGAGTTATAAACACACCTTTAACTCTTTTTCTATTTTTTATTAAATAACTAAAATCTGGTATTATATAATCAATTCCTAATAGGTTACCTGTGGCATATTTTAAACCAGCATCAAATACATATATATCGTTATCTACCTCGACAACGTAGCAGTTTTTACCATTTTCATTCAAACCGCCCAAACCAAAAATTTTTATTTTACACATAATTATCACTCTTTTCTATAAAGTTTTCTTGGCTACAAGTATTTTATCAAATTATATAAAAAATATCAAGTGCCATGAATTTTTAAGTGTTTTTTAAATATATTATTATTTAAACTAATTTCATTCAAGCTATTTTAAAATTTTATTTGTAAAATCAATTTCACTTAAAGTTTGGTTAACAAAATCACTACTTAAATTAGTAAGTTTATTATACAAATCCATATTATTTTTAAAAATATAGTTTTCCTTATTTAGTAGCCCAAAACCGGTAGTTACATCAACACCATTTTCATAATTAATAGCATCCCAAATAATATCCACTAAAAATAAATAATTATCAATTTCCACAACGTTAAAAGCATGTTGCCCTTCACCATTTAATAAATATTTACCACCAATTAAATAACTTTTTATACCTTGCCTATTTAATAATTCTTGATATATAAAAGCAAATCCATTACAAGTCGAAACTTTTTTTATAAGACCAATTAATGTATCAAAGCATCTATCTCTATTTTTCATTCCAAAACCATTTATAATACCATCATAGTTTTTAGGAACTCTATATAAAATATTTTTCTTCATATATTCATAAACTTTTAAAGCTTTTTGATATTGTGAATCATCAATATTTAAATTACTTTCAATATCATTTATTACTGAAATAATTTGAATTAGTTCCTCTTTTGTATAAATACATTTTTCATAAAGATTAGTTTCATTTGGATTTTTTAGCCCACTCATATATTCAAAAGTAAAGCCTCCCGTGATTCTAACTCGAATATTATCAGGAAGTAGTGCTAAATTATCTAACGTTAAATTATTTGTATTTTCAAGTTCAATTAAATCATCATCTGAAATATACTCTAAAATTTTTGGATCAAAACTTGGCATTTTATAAACTTTTTTATAATTTACATTAGTTTCATCATAATTAAAACTTCCCTTATTTAAGCTTATCATATTACTTTTCCTTTGTGTTAATACTTAATGGACTACTTATCTGATTATTTTCATCTTTAATCCATACATAATATTTCTTGTGTTCATAAACAGGTATTGTTGCTTTATTATTAATAATTTTATTCCAACACAAAGCTGTTTCATTTGGAGACGTTCTTGTAGTTTTAACGCAATATTCAATTGCATCTCCAGAGGTTTCTATAAAAAGTTTTCCATTTACAATTTCAAGTCCCTCAACTTTAGCATCCATCTTATCATTAACTTTTACATAATAAGAGTTACTTTCATAATTTGGCATTAAATTTATTGTAACTATTGCAGTAAAAACCACTAATATTACTAATCCGCCAATTAAAATAAAAGATGTTAATTTGTTATTTTTCATAATTTTTTCCTTTCGTATAATCTTTAAAAAGTTTATTATAAATTGGTTTAACCAATTCGCCAATTATAAATGTTAAAAATAAAACTATAATCGTAATTGAAACGTTTTGTAAATTTAAATTTCCTACAATAAAATATTTGGAAAGACCAGTTGTTAATACAATGATTTGAATCAAAGTTAAGGAAAATACCCCAATGGTTAATCTAATATTAGAAAAAATGTTTTTATTTAAAACTGATTTTTTTATATTTCTACATGAAAATGAATATAAGAGTTCATGGCCTACTAAAAAGATGAATAAAAGTGAACTTGCAGTATTTATATCAGCAGTTTTTGCAAAATAAACAAATAGTGCAAGCATTACAATAGACTTAAATATTGCACCTATTGCAATCTTTGAGGTAAGAAGAGGTGTAAAGAAACTTTTATTAGATTTATTCGAAGGTAAATCCTCCATAACATCATTATCAGCCTTTTCAAATGCTAAACAAATTGCTGGAATAGAATCAGTAACAAGATTTAACCAAAGTAGCTGAAGAGTTGTAAACATTTCCATATTCATAAGCATTGAAATAAACACTAAAATTACTTCAATAATATTACCTGCTAATAAATATAAAATAACTTTCTTGATATTTTGCGTAATTCTTCTTCCTTCTTCAACTCCATCAACAATAGTAGAAAAACTATCATCAATTAAAATACAATCCGCTACTTTTTTCACTACTTCAGTTCCAGTAACACCCATTCCTATACCAATATCAGCTTTTTGTATAGCAGGCGCATCATTTACACCATCACCAGTCATAGCTACAACATAACCACAATTTTGTAAAGTTTCAACAATTCTTAATTTTGTATTCGGAGAAATTCTTGCATAAACCTGATATTTATTTATATTTGCTTTAAACTCATCATCACTCATTTTATCAATAACTTTACCTTCAATTGCTTTATTTTCATCAGAAATAATACCAATATCTTTAGCAATAGCCACAGCTGTATTAAGTGAATCACCAGTAATCATAATTGGCTTAAGTCCCGCACGATTGCATATATTAATTGCATTATAAACTGCAGGTCTTGGTGGATCCATCATACTAATCAAGCCTATAAAAATCATATTCTTTTCTGGATCTTCTAAACCTTCATTTTTAAATGCAAATGCCAAAGTTCTTAATGATCTTTGTGATAATGATTTTTCAATTTCTAAAACTTTATCCTTATATTCTTTTGTTAAAGGCATAATTTTATTATCAATAATATAATATGAAGAAGCACTTAATATAGAATCTAAACTTCCTTTTGTAAAAGAATAGTTTTTACCATCAATAATATTAATTGTACTCATCATTTTTCTATCTGAATCAAAAGGATATTCGTTTGTTCTTTTAAGTTTATTATAATCTATATTATATTTTTCTAAATATTTATAAATCGATACTTCAGTTTCATCCCCTAAATATTTATCACCATTTTTAGTTACATTATGACAACATGAGGCACAAAGTTTTAAATAATCCATATTTTCTATATTTTCAGTTTCAGTATATAAATTATCATTAACAAAAATATTTTTTACAAGCATTTTATTTTCTGTAATTGTGCCAGTTTTGTCTGAACAAATAATATCTGTAGAACCTAAGGTTTCAACCGAAGACATTTTTCTAATAATAACATTTCTTTTCGCCATAGCGGTCATACCTATAGAAAGAATAATAGTTATAATCGAAGATAACCCTTCGGGAATTGCCGCAACTGCTAAAGATATAGAAAGCATTAAAATATCAAAAAAGTCATTTTTCATTAATAAACCAATAGCCATCATTACTAAAATAATAGCAAAAATTATATATGTTAAAACTTTACTTATTTGATTTACTTTTTTCTGAAGTGGTGTTATATCACTTTTTTTATCAATTAAACTCGTAGCAATTTTACCAAGTTCAGTATTCATACCTGTTGCACATACTATAACAAAGGCATGTCCATTAATTACATTACAACCAGCGTAAACCATATTACTTCTTTCATAAAGTTCTTTTTCATCATATATTAATTCATTATTTTTTTTAACGCCTTTAGACTCTCCGGTTAATGTTGATTCGTTTACCTCAAGACTTTGTGATGAAATAATTCTTGAATCTGCACATACATAATCACCGGCTTCAAGTTCTATAACATCTCCGACTACAACATCAGTTACATCAATACTTTTTTTAACACCATTTCTAATTACATAGGTATTTGTTACAAACATTTTATTTAGTTCTTCAATAGCTAAATTTGCCTTCTTTTCTTGAATAAAACTTAAAATTGCATTAATAAATACAATAACTATAATAATTATAGAATCAACATAATTTTCATGCCTTATATAACTTATAAAAAATGAAAATACTGAGGCACATATTAATAAAATAATCATAAAATCATTAAATTGGTTTAAAAATATTACAAAATTTGATTTTTTCTTTTGTTCCTTTAATTTATTCTTACCATTTTGAATTAATCTTTTTTGGGCTTCCTCATCACTTAATCCATTAATTCCCGAAGAAAATTCTTTATAAATATCCTCGATTTTTTCATTATAAAAATTTTTCATTACAACTCCTTTTTATTTAAACATTAAATATGATATTACAAATAATGCTATTAAAAAAATTATACCTAGCGTTATTATAAATATCATTAAATTAATAACTATTTCTCTAAAATTACTTACTCTTTTACATCCACATTTTGGACAATATTTAAAATCATCATTAAGTAATTCATTACAGTTTACACAATTTTTCATGATAGCCTTTCTAAAATAACATTTACTATTTCTTTTGACTCTTTTTTCATATCATTACCATTTACATAATAATCATGTATAGCCTCCGCAATAGTCTCATCATATATTAAATTTTTATTATTATCTAAAGTACTTGCATATTTTGAAATATTTTTTGCAAAAGAAAGCAAATCATAATTATTATTATATTTTTCATTATAATTTCTTAAGGCAATTAACAATATTTCTTTAGAATAATTACCATTATTAAAATCATTCATATAATTATTTATTATTTCTTCATTTTCTTTTGTAACAAAGGTTATATTAATATTTTTTTGTTTTAGGAATGTTACAAAAGATATGTAATGTCCAAATTCATGAGCAATTGTACTATACCAGTTTGCACTTTCTATATAAAAATCATTTCCAACTACATCTTGTAAAGAATTTTGTAAATATTTATCATTCAAAAAATAATAGCTATTTAATAATATTTGAGATTTATTAACTTTATTATACTCATTTATATTTAAGTTAGTATTAACAAATTGGTATAATGGTTGAAAATAAGCAATATATTCATCTTTAGTTTCAGCATTTGTAATAGTTATATTTGTAAGACTTCCCTTTATATTAGGAAAAAGTAAATACATTTTATTTATAACATCATAAATCTTTTTAGCGTTATCATAACTCATATCACAAAAGCTAACACTTGGTATTAAGTAAGTATCCTCTAAAAAATATTCTAATTTAGAAACTTCAGTATTTTTTGAACATAACCACTTTTGTGTATCAAAGTCTTTTTTTATAAATTCTTTTGCTTCATCAATATTAAGTATTTCCTCATTAAGATAAATATTATCGGTTTTTATTGGGGAAGTATTAAAACCATAAACATAGTTATTAATCACATTTTTTAGATAAATAATAGGTTTAAAAAGATCCTCACCTTTAACTAAATAAAATGATAAAAATAAAAGTACAAACATTATAAAAGTTATAATTAAAGTTGTTAATCGATTATTTTGTTTAAATACTTTTCCTTTCATTACTTTATCGACATTATTTTGGTCCTTAAAAAATGAATATCCAAAAGAAGTAAGACTACCACAATAAGGGCAAAAATTATCTGAATCATTCAAGTTATCTTTTTGACATTCTAAACATTTCATTTTAGCCTCACTCCTACCTAATATAATGTCATATGCACCATACTATAAAAATAATACCATAAAAAAAGATGATTTGCTATAAATTTATATAATATTTTTATAACAACATCTTATTTTATTTATAATATTTTTGGCTTTATTTAAACTATTTACATGATAAAAATCATAATTATTTTCTTTAAAAGTATATGACAAACCATTTGCAATTTCTCCATTATCTTCGATTAAAAGTATTTTCATATACACTCTCTTTCAAGTAATATTTTACTAAAAAACATATAAAAAGTCTAACACATATAATGTTAAACTCTTAAATTCATACCTAATGCTCCATTAACAATTTCTTCGGGTGTTAATAAACTACCAACTTCTTTTTGTAATTCTAAGTTTTTATTATAGTTATCTACAAAACTTTTATATTTTTCAATACCAAAATCATTTATGAGTGAGGCTAGTAAATCCATATATTTCTTATTATGTAAATTTCTATGTAAGGATTCTTTGATATTTGATGGTGCATTAATTAAATCTAGTAACTCAGTCAAATACTTTTCTAAATAAAACTCATATACTTTAATTGAATTAAAATATTCATCTTTAACTAAATCATATTTAGGAACTTCTTCATCATTTTTTGCAAGTAATAAATTAAAATATTTTAACCTTGATAAATTATGCTTTTTTATAATATTATCGATGCAATTTTTTAGCTCGTTGCTTGTTATAGATTCTTTTACGCCACCATCACGTTGTGATAAACTTAAATCCTCTGCTGTATATTTACCACTTTGTTTTAAAGTACTTTTTACAGCATCTTTTAAACTACCATTAAATAATTTTACATTTAACCCACTAAGTTTATTTCTTTGCTCATCAGTTAAACTGTAAAATGTTTGTTCTTCAATTAGAATAATAGCCTCCTCTGATAATAAAACATCACCTTTTACAGAGGTATCCGTAGTTACTAAAGAAATCACATCATCTATGTGATATTTTAATGGTTCAATAATCGCACATTTCTTATTAGAAAAGGTATTATTACCAAATCCGTGTTCTGAGTCATCTGGGCAAATTCCATTTATGGAAAATAAAACTATTGAGTTATAATTTGATAAATATGGAATATATTCTTTTGTTATATTTGCACACTCTCTTACATAATTATCATAGTAATCTTCATCAGTAAAAACTTTAGAATAATCTTGCTGCGGCAAAATATTTAATTTTGTCAACAAATCACTAATGGCATTTTGAAACTCACCGCCTAAAATTTTACATAAGTATGGTTCATTACTAAGTGGTCTAATAACACCCTCGAATGGTATAATATTTGTTGCCCTTACTAAAGCAATATTTTCAATATTCATAACTTCTTTCCCTTCTTTGCATCTTTTTTATCAATTATTGTAAAATAAATTCCCATGAGCATCAAAATTAAACTTATTACAAAATATATATCAATTTTATCTTTAAATAAAATCAGTGAAATAAATGCTCCAAATACTGGGCTAAATGAAAATATTATTGATGTTTTTGATATTCCTATATAGTTTATCGCATAAGCATAATATAAAATACTAATTCCATATGTAAAAAATCCAATTATCAGTAAGTACCAATTATTTATAAAAAGTTCAAATATATTTATATTTAAAATAAATAATAAATTAAAGATTGCCACAGCAAAGCATTTATAAAATACCAAAAGAAGTGGATTTTTATCACTTACTTTAGCCGTTAAATTATTTTCTAATCCCCAACATGCAGTAGCAAATACTGTAAGCATACTTGCAATTGATAATTTAAACTCTACACTGCTATCAAAAGATAATAAAATACCTCCGATACTTACTAAAATAACTGCCATTATTAAATTTTTACTTAATTTTGTTTTAAAAATAAAATGCGAAATTAATATTGTAAAACTTATTTCCAAAATACTTATTAATGAAACTACGCTTGCATCAATAAATTTTAAACTTTCCACAATAAATAACGATGCCAAAATATCACAAATGATTACCCCAAGAATAAAAGTTGACTCCCCCTTTTGAGGCTTTAAAGAAAATTTTTGTTTTTTATTAAATAACATAAGTAAAAATAGTCCTATAGCACTACCAAAATAAAGTAAAAAAAGTATCTCATTTGTAGAAAGTGTTTTTAAACTATATTTTGAAACTGGCACATTAAGATCATATAAAAATGCTGATAAAAACGCAAATAATAATCCTTTCTTTTCATTTTTCTTTAACATAATTAACCTTCTTTTCTATTTATTAATACAAATATAATTTTTTTAAACTACAATTACATTTGTTTTACCTATCAACTTTTTTAACATTTTTATTGCACTTTTATGAAATTTTTTACCTGAATGACTCATACAATAATTTTCAATTACTTTTACATTAAAACCATTTTCAAACAAATCAACTGCTGTTTTCATAACACAAGCATCGGTATCAATCCCGCACAAAAAAATACAATTAATATTATTTGCATGCACATATTCTAAAAATTCTTTGTTAAGTGCTGTATAAACATTTTTGCAAAATATTTTTGAATTTTTAGTATCTATTATAATATTTTGACCGTCTTTGGTTAAGCAGCCTTTATAATTTAACTTTCTATAAAAATCACTATTTTGACCATTTATAAATTTAGTAAAGGCTATATAATCAAAAGTATTGCTATCAATTAATTTTGAAATTTTATTTGGTAATTTATCTGTTTTTTTATTAATAAAATCTTTTTGCAAATCTATTACAAGTAATAGTGATTTATCTTTTCTATTCATATTATCCCTCTTTTTAAATTTCTTTAGTAGTTTCATCAATCCAAGATAAATACTTTTGATTTCCATCATTTATATCATAGTAAATAATTTCCGGCACTACATAATTATGATTATCTAAAATAATGTTTTCTATTTTTTTATTATCACTACAAAAGTAATCAAGCACGCCGCC
>ERZ808252.2737-NODE-2737-length-10152-cov-3.523621_pt1 | contig 10152 bp, 11 predicted proteins | sample MGYA00521242_ERZ808252 | MGnify/ENA primary metagenome ERZ808252 (study PRJEB31516, sample SAMN03275581) | gut metagenome | biome: mammalia-associated habitat; material: feces | host: Papio cynocephalus | place: Kenya | collected 2012-08-07 ...
ATCCATTCCAATATGTATTTGGGAATCCCAAACTAGCCATTTCTTTTTCACAATCAGTATTTGCATCCACGGGAGTATCTTTTTCTTCATATAAAGTTATATAACTTGCACAAACATAACCAACATTTTGACCTGAATAATAAATTTTATACCAGCCATCAGGACAACCTTTTTCATTTGGAAATAATGTTTTTTCCACTAAATCAAATGTTGCACTAACACCAAGTTTTTTTATTGAACGATAGTTAGTACCAGGTCCCTCCCTTAAATTCACATCATTATAATCTATTCTTAATTTATCTTTTGCTTGAACTCTTGAAAATAAAAGGAAACATAATAAAACAAAAAATATTTTTAAAAACTTCTTCATTTTATCACTACCTTTCTACTCTTATACATTATACCATAATTTTATATATTTTTTTACAAAAAGTGACAAGTATTGACATTTTAAAGTTTTTTTCTATGTTTTTAATTTTCCTTCACTTATTATTTTTTATTAAATTTGTATTTTCTTTCTCTAATTCTTTTAAACTTTTATCTGGTGTTGGTAAATCTTCAGGCATAGTTCCTCCTAATTCTTTAATTGTATTTCTTACTTTTTTACCGACTTCAAAGTGAACAGCATTTGCAGTATATTCATTATCAACATTATCTCTTTTTAGTTTAGCATCAGTTTGGGCAATTCTAAATATATTATCAGCAAGTTCTTCACTACCCATGTTATCTAAAATATCTTCCCTATATCTTAATTTTTTTCTTTTAAAAATATCATCAGCAGTTTCACCATTATATAATCCCTTATAACCTGCATTATGAAATCTAGCTAAATCTTTTACTCCACTATTAACTGCAGTTTTATTTAAATTATAGTTTCCTTTTCTTATTTGATTTCTTTGATATAACCTTTTTTCATCTTCAGTTAAATTAATATGTTCATCTTCTAGTAATTCCTGCTTTCTTGTTTGAATAGCAAAATAATTTTGAGCTAGCGCTATAATTTCTTTTTTGGGATTGCCATTCATAACGATTAAATAACAAGCGTATCTCGATAGTTTATAATCTATTACTTTTCTTATTGCACCTTTTGCAAGATTTATCATTTTGCGTTGCACCGCAAAATGATCGTCTACATTATTTTTGCTTTCTATACAAGCAACTTTAGCTCTTTCAATTAATTCATTTATGCTTCGCCATTGATTATACCCTAAAATTTTTTGAAGTTCTCTAGCATACCAATATTCATTTCCATTATCATCAATATGCTTAACACCTTCAAATACTGTTTTATTAACATTTTCTAATTCATTCATTTCCATTACCTCCATTTTCTAATTTACACTAGTTTACATTATAATTTTTTTTGCTAGCTTTGTAAATTTCTCCCTTCATATATATTTATTACCGAAAAATTTCTGATTTCCTCCTTTTTTTGATAAATTTCTTAAAAAAAATTAAAATTTTACACATTTTTTACACTTTTTAGTAATTTATTTGACACTATTTGACAGGCAAATTTATGTAAATATCTTTACACGATAAAACTAGAGTTATTTCTCTAGTTAAATTATATATTATCCAAAAAATACATCTAAAAACATCATAACTGCAAAGCCAAGTATTGTAAAAATAGCCATTAAATCTTTCGATTTATTCGTTTGACTTTCAGGTATTAGCTCCTCCACTACAACATATATCATCGCTCCTGCGGCAAATGCAAGTAAGAATGGTAAAATGGTTTGAACTTTTAAAACAAGTAATGCTCCAATAACACTTGCAATTGGTTCGACAATTCCAGTTAAACTACCAATTAAAAAGGCTTTTTTTGAACTCATACCATCTCTTTTAAGAGGAAGTGATACTGCCGTTCCTTCGGGAAAGTTCTGAAGGCCAATTCCAAATGCAAGTATTAAAGCAGATATTAATGAAGCTCCGTGCAAATTATACCTTAGTGATCCAAATGCTACCCCTACAGCTAAACCTTCAGGAATATTATGAAGGGTTATTGAAAAAATTAACATAAATGTTCTTTTAAAGTTTTTTGCTTTTTCATTTTTTTTAATTATTTTAGGAAATATTTTATCACCAATAAATAGTAAAAGACCTCCGCATATAAATCCAATTGTAACTATGAAGGGTCCATTAATATTTAAATTTTCTGACATAGATAGTGCTGGTGAAATAAGTGAGAAAAACGATGCCGATATCATTACGCCCGCAGCAAAACCAAGCATTGCATCAAGTAGCGTTTTATTAACTTTTTTAAATAGAAATACAACCATTGCCCCTAAAATAGTAATTAACCAAGTAAACAAGCAAGCAATAAATGCTAAAAGAATATTATTAAAATTTGAAAGATAATTAATCATATTAAAAATGCACCTCATATTATTATATTTAATATGAAATGCACTGGTTAATTAAAAAGCCTACTTCCTTTTCTTTTTAGTTTCCTTAAAAATTAATGATACTACTGAACCTATTAAAACTATATAAAGAAGTACATTATCAAATTTCGAAGAGTTCATAACATTATCTATTTTGTCTGATACTTTGTCAAGTTTATCTAATGTTTCTTTTGTTTTTTCATCAGTATTATCACTATCAATATTATCATATATAATATTATTTTTCGTATTATCTACATCTATATTTTTACAATAACCTTCTTCATAAGAGGAATTACTCCATACATTTAAAGAATTATTTATAGCATCTTTTTGAACCTTACAAAGGCTATCAGTATATTTGTATTTTCCATATATATATGCTACCTGTCCATATCCATTTTTTATAAGTTCTTCCTGAAGTAAAGAGCCATCTACCCATACCCAAGCAAGGGTTCTTCCATATTTATCTGTTTTACTATTTTCATACTCCAAAATAATTTCATTAGCATTAGATATTTTACTGCAAGTATAATCACTTGCCTCTTTTCCAAAAGGCTGTTCACTTACTTTTGTACTCACACTTTCAGGCGTATCAATTGCTAAAAATCTTACTTTTATTTCATTTTCATTAACTAAAAAATAAGCCGTATCTCCATCAACACATTTTGAAAATAAAGCTTTTTCGCTTTCAGCATTAACAACATTAAAAATAAATAAACTTAAAATAAAAATCACTACTTTTTTCATAATTTAATCATAACATAATTTACATCATAAAAAAAGTATGTTACTATAAAAATAACTATTTAGTGGAGGGTTTTGTGAAAGAGGAGTTATTAAAAATTATAGAAAATGAAAAAGAGTTAAATGTTACCTACCACGGTATTAAAAAGCTTTTAAATTCCTCGAAGAAAAAGATTGATGAGGAACTTAAACATATATTATTCGAGCTTGAATGTGAAGGGAAAATATACGAAGATGATGATTTTATGTATCATAAATTTCCTAAAAATTATAGAGTTGCAACCATAGTTCAAAATAATGATGGAAAAAGTTTTGTTAGAATCGGAAATAACTTTCACGAAATCAAAAATAATAAATTAAATTCCGCTTTAAACGGTGATAAAGTAATTGTTAAAAAAGTTAAAAAAAGTAAAACTTATGAAGTCATAAAAATACTTAAAAGAGCCAAAGGTAAAATTCTTTGTGAACTTAAAATGGATGAAAATAATAACTTATATTTAAAAGATACCTATTCTAAAGGTGAATATAAGATTGGTATAAGTAAAAAAATTTTAAGGAAATATAATTTAGGCCAAAAATTTTTAGTAAATTTATATACAACAAGATACGATGAATATTATGATGCCGAAATTGATACTGTACTTGGAAATGTATCTAAAATCGAAGAAATCGCTCTTGCTAATGGAACAAATCCAAATTTTAGTAAAGAAACTTATAAAGAACTTGAAAGTATTCCCATTACTGTTAATGATGAAGAAATCAAAGGAAGACTTGATCTTCGTGATAAAAGAATTGTTACAATAGATTGTGATACTGCAAAAGATTTAGATGATGCTGTTTTAGTAGAAAAACTTGAAAATGGTCACTACCTTTTATATGTTAACATTGCCCACGTAAGTCATTATGTTAAATATGATAGTGCTATATTTAAGGATGCGTTTGAAAGAGGCACAAGTTACTATCTACTTAACAAAGTATTTCCAATGCTTCCAAAAGAACTTTCAAATGGAATATGCTCCCTTAATGAAGGCGTTGATAGATTAACTAGATCAGTTATTATGGAATATGATGAAAACGGAAATCAAGTTGACTATAGAATTGTTAAGGCAGTTATTAACTCTAAAAAGAAAATGACTTATTCAAAAGTTAATAAAATTCTCGAAGAAAACATTATTCCAAATGGTTATGAACCTTTTGCGGATGATTTAAAAACAGCTTATGAACTTACCACTAAAATAAATAAAAACAAAATTAGTCAAGGTAAACTTGATTTTGATAGTTCTGAACAAGAAATAATTTATGATGAACAAGAAAATATTAAAGAAATTTATGTTACTACGGCTCATGCATCAAATGATTTAATTGAAACTGCAATGGTCGAAGCAAATTGCACTATTGCAAGAGACTTTTATTACAAAAGACTACCATTCGTTTATAGAAATCATAATGTTCCTGATGTTGATAGATTTGTTAGTTCAGTAAAATTCATTACTTCTTTAGGTTTTAAAATTGATAAAATCAAAGATGTTAAAGATCCTCATGTAATTCAAAAAATTCTTAATAGTTTATTAAATAAAAAAGAATTTCCGATTCTTTCATCTTACATCTTAAGAGCAATGGAAAAAGCAGGTTATGATATAAATAATACTGGACACTTTGGTCTTGCTGAATATTGCTATACACATTTTACATCTCCTATTCGAAGACTTTGTGATTTATGTGTTCATATGTTAATAGATTACTATGAAGAAAATATTCCTAATGAAGAAGAAATTATAAAACTTGAAACACTATTACAAAGTATTGCTATACAAGCCTCTATAAAAGAAAGAGATGAAGTTAGAGCGGAAGCTCAATCAAAAAATTTAAGTGATATATGGTATATGCAAAATTTTATTAATCAACAATTTAGTGTTTATGTAACAGATATTAATGAAAGTGTTATTAGAGTTAAAACTGATAATTTAGTCGAAGGCATTATTCCTTATAAAGAACTTAATTGGCATTACTACTTTGATCCTAAAACTAAACAAATTAAAAATTTAGAAAATGGTAAAATTATTAAAGTTACCTCAAATTTAAATGTTACTTTAGTTGAGGCAAATGAAGATGAAAGAGAGGTATTCTTTAATTTCCCTTTTATCTTAAAAAGAGAAAAACAATTAGAAAGACAAAGAAAAAGAGAATCTATGTACAGATAACTCTTTTTTACTTGTTAAAATAAATATATTTACCTACCCATGCTGTAAACTTATCAACATCTTGATACTTTTCAATATCACTATTTTTTTCAGCATCAAGGTAAGTTACAATTTTACCATCTTTAATTATTAATACCGATGGAGCATATTTTACAGTCTCATAATATGAAGTCTTTTTAAATTCATCAATTGATATAGATAATATTTCTACATTTTCATTTTTAGAAAAACTTTCAAATATCTCATCACAAGGAATTGCAAGAGAACAATAATAATTATAAGTAAAAAGTAAAAAACTATCATCCTCTTTTAAATCTGTAGATTTTATTTCTTTTAATCCTGAAGTTCCATAGTAACTATCATTTAAATAAAACTTTTCAATATTTTCTTTTTTTTGACAACCACAAAGTACTAGTAATAAAGATAATATAGTTAATATTTTTTTCACTATTTAATCTCCGTAAAATTATCAAAGTCTATTTCATGATATGTTACTTTCCAAAATTCATAAATAGTTTTGCCATTTTCTTCTTTTTTAATTTGAACATTATTATCGCCATTATAATACCAGTAACCGCCTATATCATAGATTTTATCTTCATCCCATCCAAGTGATACTAAAAGTTTTTTAGTCATACCAGCGTAACCGCCACCACCACACATTAGAAAAATATTTTTATCTTTTGGAAAATAAGTTTCTAAAAATTCTATCGATTCTTCGTAGTTAGGTGAATACGATCCATCTTCATTTTCCGTAAATAAAGTTTTACCTTCATAAGTTTTTCCAACTGCTTCGGGAAGTCCTTTTACTTTAGTTAAATATGGATAAGGAACTACCTCAAAACCTTTAATAGTTCCAGAAAGTTTAGAATCTCCGCCAATAGCTTCATAATTGCCCGGATCTGAAAGCATTCTCATATCACGATATACTGAATCGCTTCTACCTAGATATTTATCAATAGTTTGTTCATTAATATTTTTATCAATGCCAAGCATACCTCTTTCCCCATCAGTAACCTGTGGTTTGGGTAGTTTTTCTAAAGTTTCAGTTTTATTAAAAATAAAATATGAAAGTAATCCTCCTACTAAAATACCAATTATTAAATAAATTATTTTTTTCATTTCTACTCCTTTCACATTCATCATACTTTAAAAATTTAATAAAAACAATAAACTAATCATTGAACTTTCTCAACTATCAGTTGAATTCTAAACTATTTAAATAGATTAATAAAAATGTATTGCATAAAATATCATAGGTGATAAAATGCAAAAATTATTAGAAATTAACAATATATCTAAAACATTTAACACTTTAAATGGTGAAATTAATGCTATAAAAAGCATTTCTTTTGAAGTAAATAATGAAGAATTTATTGCAATTGTTGGGTCATCAGGCTGTGGAAAATCAACCTTACTTAATATTATTTCTGGCTTACTAAAAAAAACAAATGGCACTATCAAATTTTATAAAGAAAATCCGGTAATTGGTTATATGCTTCAGGAAGATGCTCTTCTTCCCTATTTAAATATTCTTGATAATGCAACACTTGGCTTATCTTTAAAGAAAATAAAATATTGAATATACAAAAAAGCTTTTAGAAACTTATGGTTTAAAGGACTTTATCTATAAATATCCAAAAGAACTTTCTGGTGGTATGAAACAAAGAGTTGGATGAATATAGTATAGACACAACGTATATTTCATTTTGACTATGTTTTTTTTAATTTATTATTATCAATTATAAATTCGGCATAAGTCTATTTTAAATAAAACTTTAATATATATAAATATGAAAGGAGTATTTAGTGGCATACAATATTATTGATATTATAAATAAAGATTTAACTGATAAAGAGTTAAAAGAAATAATTAATAGAAAACTATTTAATGTCATTGAATTAATAAAATTTAATGTTAATTTCTATGAATAAATGTTGTAATAATTATGAATGAAATAAAAGATTTATATAAAGTTGGTATTTATTTAAGATTATCTAATGAAGACAAAGATAAAATAAGTAAAAATGATGATAGTGAGTCTATTAAAAATCAAAGGAATATGTTAATTGATTATATAAATAAACATCCAAAGTTTATTTTGATTGATGAATACTGTGATGAGGACTTATCTGGTGCAGGAACTTATAGACCTGAATTTGAAAGACTAATTAAAGATTGTGAGAATAAAAAAATTGATATTGTATTATGCAAAAGTCAATCCAGGTTTTCAAGAGATATGGAAATTGTTGAAAAATATATTAATAACAAATTTAAGGAATGGAATATTAGATTTATAGGTTTATCAGATAATGCAGATACTCTAGTTTTAGGAAATAAGAAAGCAAGACAAATAAATGGTTTAGTTAATGAGTGGTTTTTAGAAGATGTTTCAAATAATATAAGAAGTGCTTTTAACTCAAAAATGAAGCAAGGACAGTTTATTTCCCCTTTTGCGGCATTTGGCTATGAAATAGATCCTAATAACAGTAATAAATTATTAGTGGATCTACAAGCTTCAGAAATTGTAAAAAACATTTATGATTTATATCTAACTGGGTTAGGTTTTACAGGTATTGCTAAATACTTAAACAACAAAGAAATACCCTGTCCTTCCCTTTACAAATATAGAAAAGGAATCAAATTAAATGTGGTAAGTAAAAAACCTCGTGAAGAAATAAAATGGAATGCTAATGCTATTAAAACAATTCTAACAAACGAACTTTATTTAGGACATTTAGTGCAAGGTAAAAGAACTACAGTTAGTTATAAAAATCATAAAATTAAAACTAAAGATAAAAGTGAATGGATAAAAATCCTAAATACTCACGAAGCAATCATTAACGAAGAAACTTTTAATAAAGTCCAAATTGCTATAAAAGAAAGAACTAAACCAATAAAAAATACTAATAGAGTTCATATTTTCTCTGGAAAAGTATTTTGCCTGGAATGTCATCATTATATGAGAAAGAAAAATTCCTCAAAACATGAATATTTAGTATGTAATGATTGTGATAATAAAAAAGGAATTAGATATGATGATCTTGCAAATTTAGTATTAGATGAAATAAATAAAAAAATCAAAAAATTTTATGATGAAAAAGAATTAGAAAAATTAAGTTTTGAAAAAGTTAATAATAGTTTACAAAATAAAATAAAAGTTTTAGAAAAAGGACTAACTGATATTCAAAATAATATTTCTAAAACGAGAAATTATTTAAAAAATATTTATGAAGATAAAGTTAATGGTGTTATTACCTTAGAACAATTTAAAAGTTTAATTGCAAATTATAATAAAGATGAAGACACTTTAAAAAATCAAATAAAGTCTATTACTAAAAAAATAAATTATTATAAAATGATACCTTCGAAAAATTATAAAGAAATATTAACAAAATATCAAAAACTATATGAATTAAATAGAGTTATAATCGAAGAATTTATAGATAAAATCTATATTGGTAAGTTTGATAATGTAACAAAAAATAGAGATATACAAATTAAATGGAATCTACAGTAATAATCAAAATAATTTATAACCATTAAATTATTTTTATCATTTTGAATATACTTTTTTTAGATTTAAAATTAGTGTAGCCTATTGACTACACATAAAATATTCGATATAATCTTGTCAGAGGTGAAATATATGGGTAGATACATTAGTTGTGGTATTGTTACAAAAATAGAAGTTAATAGTAAAGGATGTTTAAAAGAAAATAAAAAAGATTTATTACAAAGAATTGATAAGATTTTTAATTTAAAATACTATGAAGAAGGATTTAGCGATAGTGATGATTATATGTGTTTATATCTAAAACAAGATTTATTTAATAAAGAATTTAAAAATTTATTATTAGAGTTGACTGAACTAGATTTATTCACAAATTATTTTTATGATAATATTAAAGCAATTAGTAGTAATAGTTACAATATGTCGAAAAAAGATAGAAAAAAAGCTGTATGTGATTATTTAGAAAAAAATTTTGATTTAAAGATTACAAGAAGTTATAAAAAAAAATTTGATGATAAAAGCTGGAAAGAAGTAATTGATAAAAATAATTATGAATACTATCTAGATAACGTTTTAGAGCTTTATGATGAAATAAGCTTTTCCTGCGAAAACTATTTATATTGTACAGATATAGCCGATGCAACCCAATTTAATGACAATATAACAAGTTTAAATGGCCTTTGCATGAGTTTATATCATATACCACTTTATTTTGATTTTAATAAAATTATTAGTGAGGATATTACAGTTACATTAAGATTTTTAAATCACTTTATAAGAAAGTCTTTAAAAAATGAATTGAAGAATACGTTAATATTTGGATTAACAGATTAAGGAGGAAAGTTATGAAAGAAATTATGAATATGTATGAGGAAGAAAAAGATGTGGTGGAGTTAGAATACAACTTAATATGTGATTTTATTAAGCTAAGAAATAAACTAGGTCTTACCCAAAAACAAATGGCTGATGAAGCACATGTAGTAAGAGAAATGATTGCTGTTATAGAAAATAGAAAAAAGCATCCCCAAATTAATACATTAATTAAGATATTAAAGCCATTTGGTTATACTTTATCGATAACCAAAATTAACAAAGAAAGTAAAAATATATGAAAAACGAAATTATATTATTTGAAAATCAAAACGTAAAATTAGAGGTTAATATGAAAGATGAAACAGTTTGGCTTACACAGGATCAAATGGCAAAACTGTTTGGTAAAGATAGAACTGTTATTACAAGACATATCAGCAACATATTTAGGAATGGTGAATTAGAGGAAAAAAGCAATGTGCAAAAAATGCA
>ERZ808252.2738-NODE-2738-length-10145-cov-10.290486_pt1 | contig 10145 bp, 6 predicted proteins | sample MGYA00521242_ERZ808252 | MGnify/ENA primary metagenome ERZ808252 (study PRJEB31516, sample SAMN03275581) | gut metagenome | biome: mammalia-associated habitat; material: feces | host: Papio cynocephalus | place: Kenya | collected 2012-08-07 ...
CCGAGAACCTCCGCAATCTCGTCGGTTCCGGCCATTGCGTCCTGTATGTCACCGCCCGCCTTCGTCGATGCAGCGGGCCTTACCTGAATCAGGAGTTCTCCCTTCACGACCTCGCCTATGCCCTCGTTGATGACAATAGCACCGCCGGTTTCGGGTTCATCCTGAACCGTCTCCTGTTTCGAACAGGCCGCCGTCACGGCGAGCGCTGCAAGAAAGAGCGGATAAAGATTTCTGAATCTTAATTCCATAAATATCAATAAGTAAACTCAATATATTTCACTTCGGTCGTGAGACCGCCGTCGGTGGCGCTGTCGCGGTATCCCACCGCGTATGCCACATATTTCTCGCCCTTTATACATTCTTTCGCCTCAAGGTCAATCTGAACAGTTCCAGTGTGAACTTCAAGTCTATTATAGCCCTTAAGCGTTGATATGTAAATATGAGCCGCATCATCGGGGTTCTCGAATTCCTCCCACAATTCCTTTTTCATGATATCGTAGACATAGCTGTCCGAGGAGTCCGACGTCACGGTAACAAATCCGCCTTTATAAACGAGATGCAGATTCATATTAGATGCAGACGCAGACAAGGAACTGAACGCTGTCTTGTCTATGTTTCCGCTGTATGCAGCAGTCCCGTCGGCATCGTTAAAGCTCAAGTCAAAGGCCGTCACATAATAGTCAGTCCTGTCATACAGAGAAGAATTGCTGACCTCAATAACACCCTTGCTGAGGAACGAACTCAATGTCGCTCCGGGATAGGGATAGGCCGCCAGCTTTTTCTTTATCTGACTGATTCTGGCCTCGATATAATCGTCAGCTTCCATGGAGTCGAAATCCGATTTCTTGACGACATCACAGAAGTAGGTTTTGCCGGCATCGACCGGCACCACACGAATCTTTGCAGAAGATGTGGTCACGTCGCTGACCGTTATCTCATAATTGCTGAAAATAGGAGTGTCTTCCTTTTTGCGGCTCTGCATCACCACTACTTTCAACGGCTTCACGCCGTCACAGGTCATCGTAATCGTAGCCTCCCTATCCTCGCCCGTAGCATTCGGAGCGACGGAGAAGGAGAACGAAGAATTAAAAACCAACCCGATCTTGAGCCAATCAGAATCGGAGACGACCTCGGCAACATTTCCTTCTTTAGGTCCGGAAATGCTGTAGTCAAAATTGAAGGAGCCGCCGTCAACACCGACGGTCAGCAGCCGCTTCTCTACCTTGAATGTAGAGGTGACTTCTTCCGTCGCCGGATTTTCCTTCCCGCACGAGAGCAGTCCCGCACAGAGAATCCCGACAAAAAGCGGATAAAAAACACTTTTCAGTTTCATATGTTTACACTATCAAAAATTTCCGTTCCGGGCTCTTCCTCCCGGACACGCAAGCTCTACTCTCCGTCGTAGTGGAAAAGGAGATATGATATCCCCGTAGTAGTCTTCTCCAAAGCCGTGTCATAGCCAAAGACAAGCAGCAGATAATCACCTGCGCCATTAAGTCCAGTCGAGAGCACCGGGGAATCACCCACATATTCCGTGTCTGGAGTATAGTTGTCCATATAGGCCTCCACACATCCCTCCGGAGTCATATACTGCTCCCAAAGCGAAGCGTTCGTAAGTACGATGTAGTATGAGACAGTCTTGTCGCGCGGAGCGACCTTGACCGCAGACTTGTCATTACTCAACGTTATCTCAAATTCGCTGGAGGAAGGCGTAACGGCCTTTGTCTTGAATGCAAGGGTTTCATAGTTGCCGCTATACTCCCCCGAAAGCGCCATGTCGAACGCAACAATGACAAAGTCCGTATCCGGAGTGAATCCTTTGTAGGTCTGCGCCCGATAGCCCTTGTAGAGGTAGCCGGAAAGGGAATATGGCGTGCCATATTTTTCGGAGTATGTCTTCGCGGCATTCTTGATTGCAGCCACCCTGTCAGCAAGAAAACCAGACTTCTCGGTGTAGGAATTAAAGACCTCGGCAGTCGCAACGCAATAGTAGTAGTACGAGTCCGCATTTGGAGCCACCGTTATGAGAGCGGAAGTCTCATCAATGTCAGCCACATCGAGCGACAGTTTCATTGTCGGATTGACCTTATAGTCCGTACCTGCCTTCTGGAGTATGGACACACTCACGCTCTTGGCACCTTTAAGTGTCAATGCCACCTTGGCGGTGCGGTCTTCCGCAGTCTCATTGGCAGCACAGGCAATCTTGACAGTCCTGACCTCGCCGACCGGTGTCTCGGCAGACTTGACTTCAGTCTCATCCGCTGCAGCGACAGACAGCCATTCAGCATCAGGAACGGCAACGGCCTCCTTGTCGAAAGAAGCGCCAGAAACCGTATAGCTTATCTCAAATTCGCCTGCTTCCGGATCCACGGGAATGACTTTCTTGCCCTCAATGTTTATCTCGGAATCGATCACTTCCTCACCATCACCCGCAGGAGACTTTTCACAAGCGGAAATTGTGGCTACGGTCAATGCCGTAGCCACAATCGCCTTGAAATATTCTTTGATAAAATTTCCTTTCATTCAGTATCTGATTAGTCAACCACGAAAGTCACCTCAAAACTCTTAACTTTCAAGTATTTAACATAATCCGTAGTCTTAATGTTAAACCATGTCTTGGTTTCATCCTCGTTGAGAGCCGTGCTGGTATAATACTCATCGTCGCCCTTGACATAAGATACTGAAGCAGGATCCGCCCAAGAACTTCCGTTGGATGAAAGCTGTATGCGGCAATCAGAGAAATAGTTGGCATTGTTATACTTGTCTGCGACAAGAACAAATTTCGAAATTGCACCGATGGCCGAGGTACATTTAATTTCAGACTGTTTAGAATATGCTTGAGTAGAGACGGTGAAATACTCATCCGTGGCAGTAGCATAGTTGATGTAAGTGAATGTGACAGGGACTGCATAAGTCTTCCCGTCAGCGGATGTCGCGTCGAAAGATGTGGCAAGCGGAATATAGCTGTCTGTTGCGGCGGCTCCGCCAAGAGCGGCATCAATTGCTTTTTTCACATCGGCAGCAGTGACTGTAAGGGTATATTTAACTGCTGTTGCGCTCAACTGTGTAACTGTGATTTCAGACGTGGCCTCTGCAAAGCCGGTGGCCTTGACTGTGATGACACCCGTCCTCTTCGCGCCTGTGTTCTCTGCCACGGTGACATTTATTTTGCCGTCAGCATAATTCGCGCTAAGCCAAGATGAGGCATCTTCAGCGACACTCACCGTCGGGTCACCCGTGGCCGCCTTGACAGTGCAGTCTATACTTGTCGTTGCGCCAGCCTTCTCGACCTTGAGAGAGGTCTCGCTCAGAACTATTTCAGGAGCAGGATTTATCACGACACATCCAAGGTAAGGGATGCAGTATTTCTCGGTAGTGGAGAAGTTGTCAACCGTGAGGACGAGGGATCCGCTTTCGCTTTCCTCTGTGGTGTTGAAATAGAAGTTCTCGCCGTCAATGCTTGAAGCGTCACCAGTAACCTTGACTTTTCCGAGTTCCACTGTTTTTGCTCCCTTGACCACACTGACAGTAAAGTCGGCTGTAACATCTGCGGTATTGATGCCAAGATTCATCTTCACGGCCTTCATTCCGTTGAAGTAAGCCTCGGACGCAAGAACCAATTTCTGTACTTTTTGAGTGGCAAGTTTCTGCTTATAGTTACCGTATGAGCCAATATAGCTGCCGGCTGCGTCTTTCTCTTTATTAGGGAAGGTAAGACTGAAATTCATCTTGTCCATGCCTGCATCGCCCCACTCTTTGCTGTCGGTCGTAATGCACTGGCTGGAAGAAGAGATGTTCATGCTCCAAGATGCTCCTTCTGCAATTGTAACATCAAGATTATCACTCGTGTCAGCATTCTTGAAATGCACGGTAGGAGCAGCGATGTGTCCGGCGCTTATTTCCAGACCCTGACGAGTTTCGAATGTAAGAATAGCCCGCGTTGTAGTTACCGTGATGTCAACATCGTAAGTACCTGGTTTTGCTGCAAACCACGCGATATAATCCTTTATTGTGGTTTCGCCATCACCTTTGAGGGTAATCGTATTCTTCTTGGTGTATGGCTTGAGTTCATATTCTCCGATCTCCTTGGTGACATCGACATAGAAGCGGCCGGCTATCACTTGGTCGTCGCCTACAGCCTTGATGCTTACCGATTTGACTACACAGTCCTCATATTCTGATGGAACATCGGCGAAGTTGATTTTTCCATAACCGAAAAGATGCGCGAACTCCACCAGTTCATTCTCGCCTGTGGAATTATACTCTTTACCGGTCTTATACTCATATGAGGCACTTTCATTATATTTAATAGTTGTCGGTTTGAGAACCATCACATTTGCTTTCGGTGCCCAAGAAGTCTGCGTTGCGGCTGACTGATCATCCGGAAGGGTCACAATCCAGTTGGTGAGCAGGTCTCCATCAGTGTCTTCTGTCGTGAGATAGTAGGTGTAGAGAGCATCGGTAGGGAACACTCCGTATAGACAATATTCATCAGCCTTATTAGCTTCCGTTATGCTATAAAATGTACCATTGAATGTCGGTTCGGCGACTGTCGCGTCATTCAAGGTGAATGTGCTAAAATAGCGATCCGCCTCCCTTTGATCGCCATAGGCAACGGCAACAGCCCTCGTAGGTGTATCTGCCTTCGCAATGGCCGCATAGAATTTATCCTTATCGGAAAACTTGATGTATTTATCGCCATCAAAAGCAGCCTTAGTCACATCTCCCGCCACCTTCAATGACAAGGCGATATTACTTGTACCATTTGCAGTCTCCGGAACAATTTCCTTCTTTGAGCAGCCGACCACCGCGATGAGCGCGGCCGCGATATATGCTATCTTTTTCATTGTATTTCGTCTTTTAGGGTTAATTACCACCTGCATGCATTACCACCCCTTGTAAGGATTGTCGTCCTTGATTATCACGCCGCCAAATGTGCCGTAACGGTCTTCAAGCACGATTGTGATGTACTGCGAAGATGACTTTCCGTCACTGTTGCGAACGGCCTTGAGCACGATGTACTCGGCTTTGTCACCGGCAGCAGGAACGATCACATACAACTTGTTGTTCTCTTTATCAAGTTCATATTCATAACCCTTTGACTCGACATAGACCTTGGTTGTCTCGTCCGCGCCGGTTATAGTATAATCGAACGCGATCTTGTCGCCGTTAAAGCCGTTCTTCTCATCGTAGGTCACCTTAATGGCAAATGCCTTGTCCTTCGCGACATGAATCTTGACGTCGGCAATGGTGAAGACATACTCCTCTGCGGTCTCCTCCATTGTCACGGAAACTTCCTTGGTGTCGAACGTAATGACAGTCCATGTAGTGCCCTCATCGTAAGAGACTTTCCACGTGTTGTCCTCATACTTGAACTTCGGGGCGGCATCGGACACGCGCACGTTCACGCCATTGTTCTGAAGAACCTCGCCGTTATTTGTCCAATAGAGTACACCATCGATTTCCTTGACGCCGATGATGCTCGTGTCATGAAGCTTTGCGGTTGTTCCGTCGGCGAACTTTATCTCATAATATCCGTCTTTCTTTTCCACCGAAGCGATGGCCACCGAATTTGCCGCAGCAGTCTTCAGCTCCGCTATCGCGTCTGCATTGGTGTTGACCGCCTCCTCAAGTGCGGCCACTTTCTTCTCAAGAACCCCTACTCTGTCTTCAAGGTCCTTCGTGCAGGAGCAGGCAATGCCCGCAACCGCAACGATTGCGAATAATACTTTTTTCATATTTTAACCGTTAATTAAAATTCGTACTTTAGAATGAGAGTACCGGATGGCAGACAATAGAGTCATCCGTATAATCCATATATGGATACAGATTACCATCGTCAGAAAGCCAGAAAATGATGCACTGCTCATCCCCATCATGGACATAAAGGCTTGAAGACATAAGTTCACAGACCTTCTGATAACCTCGGTCATTGGAATACTTCAAGTTATGCTTCATCTCATTTGGCACCAAAGCCCAATAGGAGTTGAGTTTTTCAACGGGATTGAACTTAAGGGATGTCAGGCCTTCATAGTATTGATCGACTCTATATAAGTCAACATCACCCAGTTTCGCTTCAGCAAGGAGTTCAATGACTTCATCGCCGCATAGGTTGGCGACAAGATCCCACAACTGTCCGCTGCTCGGGATGTACCATCCGGAGGTATTGGACGGAGCGGCCGGAGAGAAGTCCGTATGAACCCAGTCGAAAGCCGGAACCTGTTGTATCTTTGAACTTCCCTTAGGGAATGCGGACAAAATAGCCTTGTTCCAGCTGTAACCCCAGATGTCATTATAGCAGGCTTCCGTAGCCTTGTGAGGAGTGATGTTGACAGCAGAAATGTCAGCTGTTGATGTAGCGTAGCGTGTAAGTGAATCGAGTTTATGATTTGCCGATTCTGGATCGACAGGAGCAAATGCTGCTTTGAGACCGAACACAAGTCCGTGAGTGTATCCAAGGTCTTTCTCTTCCTGCGAGATACGCTCCTGATTGGTCTGGAAGACGATACCGATTACTGTCTTGTTCGGATCCGGCGCAGGTTTGTCAAGCCCGGTGAGCCATTTGGCACCGGTTCCGTCCTCGTTGATAGAGATAAGTCCTCCGTCGCTCCATGTTCCGTCGGAATAGAAGTAGTCACCGATTTTCGGCTCCTCACTCGGGCGTGCAACCTGCTGGACGCCGACCTCGATTGTCGCAGTGAGTGCTCCCTCGCTGCCATCTTCAATCTTTGCGATGAGTTTTGCAGTGCCGGGACTTACGGCCGTGACATAAACAGAAACCGTTGAACCATCGATGACGATTGGTTCGCAGCTTATCGCGTCACCGTCCGCGACCGTCCATTCTACAGTCTTATAGCTGACATCTTCAGGAAGTATTTCAGCATCGACCTTAATTTTCTCATTCACAGAGATATGCTTCTGAGCAGTCTCTATCCCATCGACAGTGAGTTTGAGAGAAGTTGCCCTTATTGCAGAGACAGAAACCTCGCACTTTGCCTCCTTTTCCTGACAGATTGCCGTGATTGTAGTCGTTCCCTCTTTGACGCCGGTCACGATGCCGCCTTCGACGGTCGCAACAGACTCGTCATCCGACTTCCAACTAATTCTTGGGCTCGTCGCATCCTCCGGAAGAACGGACGCGCTTAATGTGACTGTCTCGCCGATTTTCAGCGCGACAGCCGTCTGATTAAGCCGGACGCCTTCAACTCCAATAGGAGAAACCGTAACGGCACATTTTACTGGAGCATCAAGGTCATCGTGAAAAGCGAATATAGTAGTCGGATTGATACTCAAGGCCTTGAGTTCGAGAACAATTGCAGTTTCGGAAACAGTCTTCGACACAATTGACACGACCTCATCGTCAGCCACCTCCACCGTAACCTCGCCGGCACGCTCTATCGGAGTGACCGCGAGCTCGAGGGTCGAAGTCCCGTTTACAGGAATCGATATTTCATTCTGAGAAAATTCTACCTTGACTTTTTCCGGCTCTTCTTTGCCGCCGTTGCCATTGTTCTCTTTCAGTGCGTCATCGCACCCGTTAAGCAGACAGAGGATGGAGACTATCAATCCCCCCCCCATTGAAAGTTTTCTAAAATTCATATACACCTAAAACCTAACACACTAACCGTATGAGTTCCAAAGTTAGTTTTTCAGAAAGAGAAATGCAAGATTTTTTTTATTTTTCTGAATGACAAACCTCCACTCTCTCAATATATCTCCATTACATACTCAAAGCTTTCTGACACGCACTACGCCATATTGTTAATACAACAACCCCATAAACTTTCAATTTAAAACCACACTACCCCAATTTCATACAAAACAACAAGAATGGCAATTCCATCATCATGATAAGCAGAAGGAGGAAATATTGCATTATCTTTGCATTGCTTATGTGGTTTTGACCGATAACGCTCAAATATATTATAAAATGATTCTCGAAAAAATCAAATCGCCTGCCGACGTCAAGAAGTTGGACGTGGCGCAATTAGAGTCACTCGCAGGTGAAATGCGTAATGCGCTTATTGACAAATTGTCCGCATGCGGAGGTCATGTCGGATCGAACCTCGGAATGGTGGAGGCGACGATAGCTCTGCACTATGTTTTCGACTCACCGAAGGACAAGCTGGTTTTCGATGTCTCGCATCAGTCATATGCACACAAGATGCTCACCGGAAGAGAGGAGGCGTTCACAGACCCTTCCAAATATAATGAGGTATCAGGCTATAGCGAGCCTCGCGAAAGTCCGCACGACTGGTTCATGATGGGCCACACCTCAACCTCGGTCAGCTTGGCCCTCGGGCTTGCGAAAGCTCGCGATATACGTGGCGAATCCGGAAACGTCATCGCAATAATAGGCGATGGTTCACTCAGCGGAGGCGAGGCTTTCGAGGGTCTGGACAACGCCGGCGAATATGGCACGAACCTCATCATCATCGTGAATGACAATCAGATGTCAATCGCGGAGGATCACGGAGGACTCTATGGCTCGCTTGCCGAACTGCGCAGAACAGGAGGAAAGTCGGAGAATAACTGGTTCAAGTCCCTCGGACTGGACTATGTGTATGTTGAGCAGGGCAATGACATACAGACCCTCATAACCGCATTCCGCGGCGTTAAGGACAGCACACACCCTGTTGTGGTGCACATGCACACGCTCAAGGGCAAGGGCTATAAGTTTGCCGAAGAGTATAAGGAACGTTTCCACTGGATTCCGCCTTTCTACAAGGAGACCGGCCTCGTCAAGACGTCCGGCAACGGAGAAAACTGGAGCGATATTCTCGGACAGGATCTGATGCTCAGAATTCATGGAAATCCACAGGTGGTTGTGATGCATGCTGCCGTTCCTGCCGGAATAGGTTTCGGTCCGGAGCGCAGGAAAGAGGCTGGGAAGCAGTTCATTGACGTTGGAATCGCTGAAGAGAATGCTGTGGCGATGGCATCTGGACTCGCCAAGGGCGGGGCGCGGCCGATCTTCAGCACCCATAGCACTTTCATCCAGCGCACCTACGACCAGCTTTCGCAGGATCTGTGCATAAACAACAACCCTGCGGTGCTGCTGATCACAATGGCCGGAGCCGAGGGAATGAGCGACACGACGCATCTCTGTATTTTCGACATCCCACTGATGTCCAATATCCCTAACCTTGTCTACCTCGCTCCGACATGCAAGGAGGAATACTACAAGATGATGGACTGGGCTGTGGCCCAGACCTCGCATCCGGTTGCTCTCCGTATTCCAAGCACTGTGATCTCCCGCCCGGACGTGAAGTTCGACAGCGCCTATGATGAGCTGAACCGCTACAAGATTGAGCACAAGGGCAGCAAGGTCGCCATAATCGGACTCGGAGACTGGTTTTCTCTCGGTGAGAAGGTTGCAGCCCTGCTCGGGAAACACGGAATCGACGCAACTCTTGTGAATCCGCGCTATGTTACAGGAGTCGACACTGAACTGCTTGACAGTCTGGCAGAAGCCCACGAGATTGTGGTGACTCTTGAAAATGGCGTGCTTGACGGAGGGTTCGGGGAGAAGATTGCCCGCCACTATGGGCTATCACCGATGAAAGTGCTTTGCAAGGGGCTGCGCAAGGAATTTTACGACCGCGTTCCTTTTGCGGAACTGGCCAAGCGCAACCGGGTTACACCGGAATTAATCACCGAAGACATACTCGCTGCACTCAAATAGCACTTTCTTTTATATATAAGGTCCGGCCGTAGATGTAGGTCCGGACCTTTTTTGTGATATATTCGCTATATTTGCAAGTTTTTATGCCGGGTCTCCGGTTATGATTTAAGATTTACCGATATGATTTCAAACGAACAGATACGGGATTTGAGAAAGAGGGTCGAGGTGCTTGGGAAATGTGTAAATGTGGAACAGAAGCGCGGACAGGTTGCCGAGCGTCAGGAAAAGGCGGCTGCACCGGACTTCTGGAACGATCCGAAGGCGGCCGAGGCTTTTCTGAAGGAAACGGCGGGGCTAAAGTTCTGGGTGGACGGATATGATAGGGCTATGTCGGCCGTGGATGATCTTGATGTCCTGTATGAGTTCGCGAAGGAGACTGCAGGAACTGGGGCTTCCGAGGAGGAGACTGTGGAGACGGAAGAGGAGAAGGAACTGGGGCAGGCATACGCGGATGCGGAGA
>ERZ808252.2744-NODE-2744-length-10120-cov-5.303030_pt1 | contig 10120 bp, 9 predicted proteins | sample MGYA00521242_ERZ808252 | MGnify/ENA primary metagenome ERZ808252 (study PRJEB31516, sample SAMN03275581) | gut metagenome | biome: mammalia-associated habitat; material: feces | host: Papio cynocephalus | place: Kenya | collected 2012-08-07 ...
AAAAAGCAGAATACGAGAAAATACTGCGGAGTACAAATGGATTGGATTTTCATGCGAAAATCGTGGAAAAGAACTGGTAGAAGGCGTATTTTCTTCGTGCTGAAAAAATATCATGGCTTTTTTGGAAAAACTATGGTAAACTGTAAGATATAGCAAAAATGAATGAAGGTAATGATTCAGGAGCAAAGAAATCACAGTGGAGGATTTTACAGAATATGGAAGACAGAATACCTGTATATATCATTGGACATAAGAATCCGGATACCGACTCGATCTGTTCGGCGATCGCGTATGCGGATCTGAAAAATAAAGTGCATGGCGGTGGTTATTATGCGGCGCGTGCAGGGCAGATCAATCAGGAGACGCAGTATGTGCTGAAGTTTTTCCAGGCACCGGCACCGCAGTACATTGAGGACGTTATGACCGAAGTGAGTGACATTGAGATTCGGAAGACAAAAGGTGTATCGGGAAAAATTTCGCTGAAAAAAGCATGGAATATGATGCGTGAACTGGATGTAGTAACCCTTCCGATCACGTCGGAAAACGATGAACTGCTTGGTTTGATCACGATTGGAGATATTGCGACGGCGTACATGGATGTGTATGACAACTGCATCCTGTCTACGGCGGGAACTTCCTATAAAAATATACTGGAGACGCTGGAAGCGAAAATGGTCGTAGGCGATGAAGAAGCAACGTATGAAAAAGGCGAGGTGATCATCGCGGCGGCGAATCCGGATGTTATGGAAGATTATATCCATGAGGGCGATATGGTAATTTTAGGAAACCGCTACGAATCCCAGTTGTGTGCGATCGAGATGGGGGCAGACTGTATTATTGTCTGCATGGATGCGAAAGTGTCGCGGACGATCCAGAAAATGGCACAGGAACACGACTGCAATATCATTGTCACCCCATACGATACCTTTACGGCAGCGCGTATGATCAACCAGAGTATGCCAATCGAATATTTTATGAAGAGAAATGATCTGACGACGTTTCATCTTGCGGATAAGACGGAGGATATCAAAGGTGTTATGGGTAAAAAGCGTCACCGCGATTTCCCGATTTTGGATGAAAATGACTGCTATGTCGGCATGATCTCCCGCCGAAATTTGTTGAATCTTCGGAAAAAACAGTTGATCCTGGTCGATCATAACGAGGTTTCGCAGACCGTGGACGGCATTGAATTTGCCCATATATTGGAAATTATTGACCACCACCGCATCGGTACATTGGAGACGCTGGAGCCGGTACTTTTCCGCAATCAGCCGCTTGGCTGTACCGCGACGATCATTTATCAGATGTATCAGGAGCATGGGATTGAAATTCCGAAAAATATCGCAGGTCTTTTGATGGCGGCCATCATTTCCGACACGCTGATGTTCCGTTCGCCGACCTGTACGCCGGTGGATCAGAAGGCAGCAGAAGATCTGTCGGAAATATGCGGAGTCGAGATCGAGGAATTTGCGGTAGATATGTTTGGCGCGGGAAGTGATCTGAGTTCCAAAGAACCAAAAGAAATCTTCAATCAGGATCTCAAACGGTTTGAAGTGGGCGACATTGAATTTATCGTAAGCCAGATCAATTCGATGAACAGCATTGAACTCCAGGAAATCAAGGAAAAGATCGTGCCTTATCTGGAAGAAGTGTTTGAGGGACTTGGTGTGTCGATGGCATTTGTCATGCTTACAAATATTGTCAAAGAGAGCACCGAGCTTTTGTGCTTTGGCGAGAAATCAAAAGACGTTGTCAAGGAAGCATTTCAGCTTTCCGGAGACATGAAACGTATCATATTAAAAGGACTGGTATCGAGAAAGAAACAATTGATCCCAAGTCTGGTATCTATTTTGCAGCAGTAATGAAGGAGGATTCATATGATCGAGATGAGAAGGGAAAAGCGCTGGCCGATCGAGTTAAAACTGGAGATCAGCAGTCTTTTCAAACAGGATAATGTAAAAGTGGAGGACATCAATGCGCCGATTGAGGTGTTTGATGTATCCAAAGCAGGGATCGGATTCCGCACAAAAAGCGTGCTGCCGATCGGCTATTATTTTAATGCCAGACTGGTGCTGGGAGAAGAAGGTGCGTTAAACTGTGTGGTTCGTATCATCCGTCAGCAGCAGGATGGCGACGAACATATCTATGGCTGCGAGATTGTGGGGACAGCGTCCATCATGGACTATCTGTTTAACGATTATGCTGCAAGCCTTAGTAAATAATTATTTATAATTAATTAATGAAATATTAGTTGAATATTATCCTCATTTTGTTACAATAGAATTAGTATTTTATGGTAACGGAATGAGGAATTTTTCTCTTATTTCCTTGAAAGGAGCGGTTTCGCATGAAGAAAACGACAGAAAAAGCATGGGCGTTGGTTATGGCAGCAGCCCTTTGTATCACGACTATAGCCATTCCAGCGGATGCACGCATAAAAAAACCAAAGTTAAACGTGAAAAAGATGACATTGAAAACGGGGCAAAAAAAGAAATTACAGCTTAAAAATGTCAAAAAGGTAAAAAAAGTAACGTGGAAGAGTAAGAAAAAAGCAGTTGCCGCTTTGTCAAAAAAGACAAAGAAATCTGCTGTGATTACTGCGAAAAAGCCGGGTAACACCGTGATTACCTGTCAATTTAAGTCAGGCAAAAAGACATATAAATTAAACTGCAAAGTGCTTGTTAAGAAAAATGCGGACACGGCAGTGCCGAAAAACACCGCTGAGAGCCAAAGCACGCCTCAGCCGGAACAGAGCATAGCACCGATGGTTACGTCGGCAGCGCCAACGGTTATCCCAACGAGTAACCCAACGGTAACGCCGGCAAGTACACCAACCGTAACGCCAACGAAAGCGCCGTCAATTCTGCCAACGGTAAAACCGACGAGCACACCGACCGTAACGCCGACGAAAGCGCCGTCCATTTTGCCAACGGTAAAACCGACGAGCACACCGACCGTAACACCAACGAAAGCGCCGTCCATTCTGCCAACGGTAAAACCGTCAAGCACACCGACAGCAGCGCCAACAAAGGCACCTGCAACAGAAGCACCAACGACAACTCCAACAGTTACACCAACGAAAGCGCCGTCAATTCTGCCGACGGCAACACCGACAAGCACACCAATCGTAACGCCAACAAAAGCACCTGCGACAGCAACCCCAACGATAACACCAACGGCAACTCCAACAGTTACGCCAACGAAAACGCCATCGATTCTGCCGACGGTAACACCGACAGCAGCTCCAACGGCAACACCGGCGAGTACGCCGACAAGCACACCAATCGTAACGCCAACAAAAGCACCTGCGACGAGTACACCGGTTCCAAATGTTGCACTGGAAATTGATGAAAACAGTTTTACGAACTCCAATGCGTATACCGGTACTTGGAAGGGAACAGTATATAACATCGGTCAATTGATTACAAGCAAAGGCTACAAAGTATCCGATTTTACGGAAGTTAAGATCACCGTTCAATTATTGGATGAAGAGAAAAATGTAATTGCAGATACAGCGGGAGCTTCTGTGAAATTGTCTGTGAGCAGTGGTGATTGGAAGGGATTTATCGATGTAAACGGAGTGCAGAGCGATAAGCAGTTTGGTCTGCAGTTAGATACCTATCCGAGTGATGCCACAGCATTGTATCTGGTAGTTCAAAATTCGACGACACAAGTGAAATACATTCGTGTAACGTCTGTAATATTTGAAAATAACGGAAAAAAAGATGCGACAGAAGTGACGACAAATTATAAATCCCTTGCAAAATTAGCAGAAAATTACGGATTTAAGTTTGGAACGAATATTTCGTCAAGTGCACTGAATAACAGCGAACTGACAAAATTGATCAAGCATCATTTCAACAGCACGACATTTAGTAATGAAATGAAAGCGTATTCGCTTTTGAATCAGTCGGCGTCGGAGAAAAATTATGAAAATGAGCAGTCGCCGGCATCAATTGATTTTACGACAGCGGATAAGATGGCTGCGTATGCGCAGGAAAATAGCCTGCAGATCCGCGGGCATGTGCTTACATGGGATGCGGATATGTGCGACTGGTTCTTCCGTGAAGGATATAAGAAAGACGGCGCTTTTGTAAGTGCGAAGGTAATGAAGTATCGTTTGCAGACATACATCGAACAGGTTATGACGCATTTTCAAGAGGAGTATCCGGGTGTGATCTACTGCTGGGATGTTGTAAACGAAGCGGTGGCAGATAATAACGGAGAGTTTGAAACGGGGGATGCGCGCCATGTGCGTAAAGTCCGCAGCGGAAAGACAAATCTTTTCTATGATCACATCGGAAGTGATTATGTAGAACTTTCCTTCCAGTATGCTTACGAGACACGTAAAAAACTGGGAGCCGAGGACAGCATCAAATTGTTCTACAACGATTATAATACATTTGCGACGTATGGAACAAACAAACGTGATGCTATTATAGAACTGGTAAAAAGTGTAAATTCGTTTGCTTCGGATGGAGCGGACGGTTATCTGAAACTTTGTGACGGTATCGGTATGCAGAGTTATATCGGTGGATACGGACAACAGAGTGGCTGCATGAATGCAAGTGATATCACTTCTATAAAAAATGCGATTGAAAAATTTGCAGCAATCGGGGTAGAAGTTCATGTGACCGAACTTGCAGTCCGAAATTATGAAAGAAGTGAAGAACGCGAGCAGGAACATGCGGAATTTTATAAAAATTTGATGCAGACCTACGTGGATATCAACAAAGCAGCGCAGGCAGAAGGCAAGACAGGACCGATCACAAGTTTGTCTATCTGGGGCTTGTTCGATTCCCCATACCTTGCGGAGACAGATTACAGTTATAAGATGAATGGCCCGTATTGCGGACTGTTTACCGAATTGTACCGGCCAAAACAAGCATTTAAAGAAGTATATGAAGTGCTCGGTGGCGAATAGAAAAAAGACAAAATAAAAAATAAAAGACAAGACCATATCGTGGAAAAAATTTCTGCGGTATGGTCTTTTTTTGCAATATTGGCGTTTTTAATCAGCAGAAACCCCGTAAGTGAAAAAATCGGAAAAAAAATCAGACGTTCTTACTGTAAAATAGAAACAAAGGAAAATTTTAGTAGAAGGAGGAACGCCGATATGATAGTGGCAGGTAAGATACGATGCGTGAATTGTATGAAAAAAATGAATATCGTGAGACATCGATGTCTCCGATGCGGATTCCGGCAGGAAACATACCAGCCATTGCCCTATCATATGAATCCCGGAACGGTGCTTGCCAATCGGTACAGCATCGGCAGGGTACTGGGTGAGGGAAATTTTGGAATTGTATATCTGGCATGGGATCTGGTTCTGGAGCAAAAAACAGCCATAAAAGAATATTTTCCTAAAAATGCCATACGGCGGGATTGGATCCGCGGCGTCGATGCGCATATCAAAATTGAAAACGATAAAAAATTTGCAGCCCGAAGAGAACAATTTGAGAAAGAAGCGGGATATCTATCCAGATTTTCCAGATTGGACAATGTGTGCCGGGTCGTGGATTATTTTAACGAAAATGGTACAGCGTATATTGTCACGCAGTACATCGAAGGAATGTCATTGGAAAAATACATGGAAAAATATGGAAAATTTAACGAGGCGCAGACCATTTCCCTGCTTCTTCCGTTGGTGCAGTCTTTGGCAGAGATCCACAAGACGGGGCTGCTGCACCGTGACATCAATCCATCCAACATAATATATCAGGAGCAGAAAAAATTGGTATTGACAGATTTTGGCTCTATGCAGATGGCGGGGCAGAAAAAGTCGCTGCAAACCCAATGTACTGCCGGATATTCACCGCATGAGCAATATCTTCCGGAGGGAAAAGAAGGGCCTTGGACAGACAGTTATGCCCTATGTGCGGTAATGCATTATATGCTTACAGGGAAGGCGCCCGAAAAAGGAGTATGGGAGGACGAACCGGATATTTCTGAAAAATGCAGGAAAATTTTGGAAAAAGGTCTTTCCGGGTATGAAAAGGATCGTTATGTCAATATGTCACAATTAGAAGCGAGACTAAATTACGAGGTGATTAAATAAATTATGGGAAATGCATTTAAGAGAAAATTAAAACAAAGTCTGGCGAAAGATTTTCTCACATTTGATAAATTTATTCAGAAAAAGATGGGGATAGCCGGCAACGCCGAAAATGCGCCACACGAAGCATATCTGGAATTCCGGCGCCGTACAGACCGGGCTGAAATTGCTTCTCGTCCCACGATGAGACGCTGGTTTGGCATCGGCGAATTTCACCGTCCAAGCCGGGAACACGTCATCCATATGTGCTTTGCGCTGCATTTATCCGCAGGGGAGGCGCAGGAATATTTGCAAAAAGGGGTGTCAGAGCCGGGATTTCAGGTAAATGATTATCAGGAATTCATTTTCATGTACGGCCTCAACAACGGCTGTTCTTATGAGGAGTGCCTTGTTATGATGGAGCAGTTTGAACAAAATTTTGACCGGCAGATCTATTTTTCCCAGGAATCGCATACTAAAGAACTTCAATTTGAGTTTGCAAAACGGAAGAATAGTACGCAGGAAGATATTTTGTTATGGATGTCCGATCATGCCGAGTGGTTTAAAGGGTACAGCCGGACGACGTTAGAATGCCTGATTCATTTCCGTAAAGTGATTTTGGAAGCAGTGCGAAAAGAACAGGAGGAGAGGCTTCGACACATGCTGGAAGAAATTGGATATTACAAATGGCTGGCAGCTCATCCGTCGCAGACAGAGAGCCGTGAGTCGATCCGTTACTATATGAGACGGATTCACCAGCATATGAAGGAAAATGTGCTGGAACTCATGCAGGTCGTATACCAGGAAAAGGATACCAATAGTTTTATCGTTCGCGAGATCTTTGAGGTGGACAAGGGAAAACAGGGAGACTGGCACAGAAATTATGGCAATACGGGTCAGATCCGCCGAATCACCAATAAATATCTGTCGGATCTGTTTTCCATCCCATTTCAACGCGAGCGTGCCAACTGGGTGCTTGGCGCCATCCGCAGATTACAGCGGCTTCCCGCCGAGATGGCATGCCCTGCCGAGATCAACGAGTCACTTCAACAATACTTCCGCTTCCCGCCGTTCACGACAGCCGGTGAGGCGCTGGAGCGTCTGTTGCACGAAAAGAAGGAGCAAAAGCGCCGCTGTGTCGTCATTCAACGCAGCGACATACTGCCACTGCTCCTGCATGCGTCACAATACGACTACCGCAAAAAATATAAGGATAAACAATACAATGCGCAGGAAGCAAAAAAATATTTTGTGGAATTTGCCAACACGGTGCTTGCTGTTTGCAGCATGACACCGATCAATTCGCTCTATGAACTGGATACGGCGCTTTTAGCCTGTTTCCAGCCAGAGGAAATGTATGGCTATCCGGACATTTTGGAGGCGCTGGGAAGATAAAAAACCACAGAAATGTCCGGAAAACTGCCAAAAGTGAAAAGAACGGAAAAAAATTTGAACATAAGGGGTGTATAATGGGAGAAAATTCAAAAAAATTTTAATAACAGGAGGAAAAATGTTATGAGAAAAATGATGGTAAGATTGGCAGCAGGGATGTGTGCAGCAGCACTTTTGGCGGGTGCGCCGGCTCAGATGGCGAGTGCAAATGCTTCAAAAAGCAAGGTGCTGAAAAATTATGTAAAGTTCCTGAATAACAAAGACGGAGATGGCACAAAATACAGATATTTTGCGTTGGTCGATGCAAATAAAGATGGTGTCCCGGAGTTGTTAGCAACGTCAAGTCTGAAAGGCGGAAAGGCAACAAATGTTAGTTTTGTCAGTTATCATGTAAAAAGCGGAGAGGCAGTGTCCGCAGGAGGCTATGGTACAGATCCGTATTTGTATTACAATACAAAGCAAAAGGGAATTTTGTTTGCGACAGATTCGTATGAATATCTTGATAAATTATATGGTTCCGGTGACAAATATTATTCAAGCAACGCAAAATCAATTTATAAGAAGGAATCAAAATATATAATTTCGGAAGGTCATATGTCAGGAGAACATGGTTTAAAAGACAAAAAAGTAACCAAATCCCAGTTGAATCAATGCCGTAAAACCTGGGCATTTACAGCCAACAGTGCTAATACAAAGAAGATTCATTTCTGTAAAGTATCAAATGCAAATCTGAATAAATTAAAGGCTGGAAAGATTGTAGTTCAGAAGTAAGGAGGAATGAGTTATGAAAAAATGGCATTCCAAATCACGAAAAATACTTTCCGCAATAACCGCAGCAGTAGTCTTGTTTGCGTCATGTTCCGGTTATTTTGTGAAGGATGTTTCGGTAAAAGCAGACACTTTGGCGAAGAAATCTTCTAATATTCATCAGCATAGTTATATGTATAACGATGTATATAAGCCACTTTCAAATTGGGCAAACCCTGTTTGTTCTTATCTCTTTACAGAGGGTGGAGATATACTGACCCGAGTTGAGAAAGTTCATGAATCGGATGGCGACTCTATTGTTGTCGAACAATATGAAAAGGCTGATTTTTCATTAAAATCTGCTAGTACAATTCCGATGGAACTTTCGAAGTTTGGAGGTTTTTATGCAGGAGAAAACTATAATTACTTTGTCTTTGGACAAGATAATCCGGAAGGACAAGATACTTGTGAAGTACTTCGGGTTGTACAATATACAAAAGACTGGACGCGCATTGCGTCAGCCAGTGTTTATGGTGCAAACACATTCACAATATTTGAGGGCGGCAGTCTGCAAATGTGTGAATCCGGAAATACCCTTTACATTCGTACCTGCCACGAGATGTATCAGTCATCGGATTGTTTAAATCATCAGAGTAATATGACGATTTGTTACAATTCATCTTCTCATATTATTACAGATGAAAGTAATGTAAATTGTTGGGGCACCGGATACGTGAGTCATTCTTTTAACCAGCTTATTAAGGTGGACGGAAATGACATGGTTACAATGGATCATGGTGATGCTTATCCGCGGGCATTTGTACTTATGAAATACGAAGATGCAGCGGGGCGGGAAATGTTTGATAAGAGGCCAAGTTCGGTACAGATTTTGTCTTTTTCGGGAGAGACCGGAGATAATCGTACGGGGGCTTCCGTCGGAGGACTTGAGGCTTCCCGGACAAATTATCTGACAGCATACACTACTGTGGATCAGGAGTTTCCTTATACTACCGTGCGAAATATATCTGTGGCAGCCGTCAGTAAAAGTGATTTCTCAGCATCTTCCCTTCAGACTACGCAGTATACTTCATTTGAAGGGTCAGGCCTACAGTCAGCATCCAATCCGGTTTTGGTAAAAATATCGGAAAATGAATTTATGCTAATGTGGGAGATTTACGATGCAGATGCTATGGACACAGTAGGAAAGTATTTTGGAACTCACACCATCCAGTATGTAAAAATTGATGGTGAGGGAAAACCGCTGGGTGAAGTAAATACAGCGGAAGGAGATTTGTCGGATTGTCAGCCATTGGTTTTAGGCAATGAAATTATGTGGTATGTGACGAATGCAGGCACACCTGTATTTTACGAGCTTGATACGACAACGGAGAAGCTGACCAGTACCTATACAGAAGTTCCGCCAACGGCGACACCTGTTTCGACAGACAAACCGATTACAAAGACTCCGCAGCCAACGGCAACAAAGAAACCTGCAACGAATTCAAAGACGCGAAGAACTGTGCCTGTGTATACGACCAATACAAGAACAACTCAGGGGACAACGACAACAACCGTTCCTAAAGTAAAGGGACTCACGGCGAAGAATCTTAAAGGAAAGAAGATGAAATGTTCTTGGAATAAGGTTCAAAATGCCAGCTATTACAGCGTGCAGATTGCCCGAAATCGAAGTTTTACAAAAGAACGCAAGACAATCGAAGTCTATGGAACAACAAAGTACACCAGATATTCGCTGAAAAAGAAAAAGACTTACTATGTGCGAGTGCGTGCATGGCGATTCCAAAACGGAAGGTATGTGGCAGGTAAATGGAGTGGCGTAAAGAAAGTTAAGATAAAGAAATAGAAGCTCGATGGCCTCATTGCAACTATCATGAAGATGACCGCCAAATGGATTCAGGTGAATCTGTTTGGCGGTTGTTTTCTCATAAA
>ERZ808252.2747-NODE-2747-length-10098-cov-3.618242_pt1 | contig 10098 bp, 8 predicted proteins | sample MGYA00521242_ERZ808252 | MGnify/ENA primary metagenome ERZ808252 (study PRJEB31516, sample SAMN03275581) | gut metagenome | biome: mammalia-associated habitat; material: feces | host: Papio cynocephalus | place: Kenya | collected 2012-08-07 ...
CCGACCGGTTGGAAGCGGGGACAATGAACCTTCCCGGCCTCGCGGGACTGCACGCTGCGCTCGGATTTTTGCAGGAGACGGGGCTGGATACCATCCGCGCCCACGAGCTGGGACTGACAAAACGGTTTTTGAACTCGCTTGCACCCATGCAGGAAGACGGACGAGTCAGGATCATCAGTCTTCCCGGCGTTGAAAACCGCACCGGCGTCGTGTCCGTGCAGACGCCGGGACGCGAACTGGCGGGAATCGCGGCGGCGCTGGACGAACGCTTCGGCATTTCCACGCGCGTGGGGCTGCACTGCGCGCCGGCGGCGCACAAAACGCTCGGCACGTTTCCCACCGGAACGCTTCGCTTCTCGTTCGGCTTTTTCAACACGGAAGAAGACGTCGACTGCGCCGTTTCTGCGCTGGACACGCTCACGAAGGAGGCCTCCCATGGACTTTAAGCAGCTTCGCTCGTTTGTCGCCGTGGCCGACTGCGGCAGCTTCACCCAGGCCGCGGCCCGGCTCTACGCCTCGCAGCCCACCGTCAGCGCCCACATCCGGCAATTGGAGGACGAGCTGCACGAGCCGCTTTTTCTGCGCACGACGAAAAGCCTTGCCATCACGCCCAAGGGCCGCGAGCTCTATGATTACGCGGTGCACGTGCTGGACTTAAAAGACCAGCTGCTTTCCTCCTGGGCCGCAGGCGAAAACACCATCCGCCTCGGCGCGTCCACCATTCCCTCCGGCTATATTCTGCCGGAAATTCTGCCGCCTTACCGTGCGCTGCACCCGAAAAGCGTTTTTTCCGTCTTCCAGTCAGACAGCGCAGGCGTTCTCGCGGGGCTTCGCGCGGGGCATTTTTCCCTCGGCTTTACCGGCGCGGAGGATGGGTCGGGCGATCTGGCCTTCACGCCGTTTTTCCGCGACCATATGGTGCTCATTGCGCCGAATACCGCGCATTTTCGCAAGCTGTTTTCCGAAAATGTGTCCACGCGGGCGCTTCTGCAAACGGAGCCTCTTTTATTGCGCGAGGCCGGAAGCGGCAGTCAGAAATGCGCCGACGCCTATTTGCAGGCAGAGCAGCTCGACGCGGCGAGCCTTCACGTGACCGCGCGGCTGGGCGATCCGCAGAGCATCAAAAATCTCGTCGCCGCCGGGCTCGGCATTTCCATCCTCTCCGGAAAAGCCGTGGAAGAAGAGCAGAAAACCGGCCGGGTCCTCGTGCGTCCGCTCGACGGCGCAAACGCGGGGCGGAGCTTGTATCTGGTCTGGCGCAGAACACAGGCGCTGCGGGAGCAGACGAGAAGCTTCATCGAATTCGTTCTGGATTTTTATACTGTTTTCTGATCAAATTCTTTAGGGTGTATCTGAAAACAGTATTACAGCGCCGCAAGCATCTGCGCTTCCCGGCTGTGACACGAGAAAAGCAGGATCTGCCGCGTTTCGGAGAGCTTTTTCAAAACCCGCAGCGCCTTTTCTGCCCGCGCATCGTCAAACATCGCCAGCGCGTCGTCCAGCACAATGGGCGCGTCCGCCGGCAGCGCCAGCTCCACGATCGCCAGCCGCAGCGCCAGATACAGCTGATCTGCCGTCCCGCCGGAGAGCGCCAGAACCGGCCTTTGCGCGACCTCGCCCGTTTCCGTCGCCCAGAGGTTCATCTGCCGGTCGAGCGCCATCTGGTCATACCGCCCCCCGGTGAGCTCTGCGAAAATTTCACCGGCCCGGGCCGTGAGCTTCGGGGCAAAGCGCGTCTGTAAGGCCGCCGAAGCCTCTTCCAACGCCGCCTGCGCCATACTGAGCGCCTCGTCCTTTTCCTGTAACTCCGAAATTCTCGCCTCCAGCGCCGCCTTCTGCGCCTCAAGTGCCGCGCTGTCTCCGAGCGTCTGCAAAACGCCGCGGCTGCGGTCAAGCTCGGAGCGAAGGTGGGAAAGCTGCGAGACGGTAAGAGAAAGCGCCTGCTTTGCCGCCGGAAGATCGAACCGCGTCCAGTCTCCCGCCGGAGCTTCCGGTTCTTTTTCGTTCGAGAGCGCCTGCGTGACCGCGTCCAGCGCGGCCTTTGCGTGAGAAAGCTCGTCCTGCGCCGCCTCAGCCTGTGCCCAGACTTCCAGCGCGTGCTCGATCGCTTTCCGGGCCGCTTCTTCGTCCGATACGTCGGGTGCAAACGCGCTGACCGCGCCGAGAAGCCGTCCGCGCAGCTCCAGATACGCGCCCTTCGCCGTTTCCGCATTCTGCCGCGCCGCGCGGTACTGAGAAAGCGCCGCCGCATAAGAAGCCTGCGCCTGCCGGAACAGAAGCACCGACGCGTGATAGTTTGCCGCAAATCTTACGAACTGCGCAGGCTCCCGGTTTTCATACTGCGCGCAAAGAAGCTTCGCCTCGTGAAGCCGCGTCTGCCGCAGCCGGTTTTTCCGGACGCAGAAAATGCCAACGCCCAGCGCGGCAGCGGCCAGTCCTGCGGCGGCGATCGTCAGCGGCAGATTTTCTGCCAGCGTAAAAAGCAAAATCGCCGCCAGCGCCAGAACGCCTGCCCCTGCAAAAAAGGAGGCGGCGGGCGCATTTTTTCCTGTCATCAGCGCGTCGCAGCGCTTTGCGTCCCGCTCGGCCTTCGGGAGGATTTCCTCGTCCGTGAGACCTGCAAAAACCGGCGGGCAGGCGGGTCTTTCGGGCGGCGCGGGCAGGTCCTCGGGCATTTGCGGCAAGGCTTCGCGCTTCGCCTCCAGTGTGTCGAGATCTTTTTTGAGCGCCGAAAGCCGCGATTTTTCGGGGTACTGCTTTGCGTTTTGCAGCGCCTGTTCTGCCGCACGCGCTTTTTCCGTCACGAGCTGCGCCTGTTCGCGCTTTTTTAAGAAGCGCTGCGCCATCTCGAAGCGTTCAAAGCAGGAGATATCCGTTTCCAGCTCCCGCTGCCGCTTTTCAAGCGCCTGCTCCCGTGCGCGTTCTTCTGCCGTCTGCAAGACCAGCGCGTGCAGCTGCGAAAGCGTATCGTTCACCGTTTCGAGTTCCCGCTCGGCGTCGGGAAGAAGACCCGTCTTATTGTGCCGGATGCGGTTTCGCGCGTCCTTGAGGCGTTTTTGCGTCTCGGCGGCGCTGACCGATTCATCGCCGCTGGTAACTAAACTTGAAAGCCGCTTCTCAAGCGCCGCGTCCTGCGTGACCGCGAGGCTGTTCTGGCCGAGAAATGCGCTTCGAAGATACACGCTTCTCGGAACGCCCAGCAGCGTTTCGCCGCAGTTGTCCGCCGTGAGCTCCGGTATCTTTTCGCCGGAAGCTAAGTCCCACGCGCGAAGCTGCCCCAAAGGCACTCTTGCGGTGCTGGTGCGCTCGATGGCGATGCGCCGGCCCTGCCAGATAAGCTCCATGCGCCCTTCCATGCTCCCGCCCCACCAGGGCTTGAAGCGCGTCTTGACCGGAAGCACGCCCTTGGCCACGCGCTCGGAGGTGTCCACGCCGTAGAACATACAAAGCAGGAACATGCTCCACGTCGACTTTCCGGCCTCGTTCGGAAGGCAGAAGACGTTCAGCCCATTTGACAGCGTCAGCTCCTGTTTTTGCAGGCCGCCGAAGCTGGCCGTCAGTTTCAAAAGCTTCATCCGTCCACCTCCAGCCGGTTCTCCATCGCGTCCAGCCCGAGCCTTGCCGCCCGGGCAATTTTCCGCCTTGTAACGTCGTCAGCTGCCGCGTCATACTGCGTGCGAAGCGTCTGCAGGAATAATCCCCGCAGCGTATCTTCTCCCGCGCCGCTCCAGAGCTCCTGCTTTGGCCTTGTCTCGTCGCGGATGGAGAGGGCGAAAAAGCGGCTCTCTAAGGCGCACGTGAGCGCTCTGGTGTCCGGAAGCGCGGCCTGGCCGGTGAGAATGATGCGGTAGATATCGTTCTGCGTGTTTTTTGGCAACGCCTGTTCGATCGCGGAAAGGGCGTCGTCTCCCGCGTCTACGCGCAAAATTTCGTATTTTCGTCCGCCGAGCGGCACAAATTCCAGAGAAACCTTCCCGGAATCGGAAACGCTTCCAAAATACACGCCCTTTTCGCCCAGCTCGTCAAAGCCGCGCCCCATCGCGCAGCCGGGCCACGCGTAGGCTGTTTTCCCGGCGCGTAAAAGGCCGCTGGCCTGATGGATATGGCCGAGGGCGAGATAGGTGAGGTTCGATTTTTCTACCTGCTCTTTTGTGATGGGGTCGTAGGGAGAATCCTTTTGCAGACAGTCGCCGTGCAGGACCATGAGGGCGGGCTTTCCGTCTTCCGCGCGGAAGCCGTCTAACATCGCGTTCTCGCTGACCTGCGTGAAGCCCGCGCCGTAGACGGTGCACTCCGGCAGCTCGACATGGGAAATGTCCCGCGAGGAGAAAATATGGACGTTTTCCGGCCAGCCGCCAAGACTGTATACGCCGCCCGGTTTGCAGCAGTCGTGGTTTCCGGGCGCGATGAAAATATGCCCGTGAAAGCCCGCGCAGGCTCTTTGCACCTGCTCCAGCGTATCCGGCCTTACCTCCGGCGCGTCAAAAAGATCGCCTGCCAGAAGCGCGAGCGTGCAGCCACGCTCGTTTGAAGCATCGAACATTCTGCGCACAAGCTCTATCTGCTCTTCGCGCCGCTTCGCCGCCTGCGCGGGAGAAAGGCCGGAAAACGGCGCGCCCAGATGCAGGTCCGCCGCGTGTAAAAATGAGATCACAGCACCGCCACCCTTTCTATGCTCGTGCAAAGTCTCGTTTTGGGATCGATCGTAACCACCGCGCCGCAGAGCTTGCACGGCCCCGGCGCCGTTTCATACCGGCTCGTCAGCTCCCCGCGGAACATCGCGATCGACTGCTCGGGTTTGACGCCGAGAACGGAAACTGTGGGCCCCGTCATGCCGATATCCGTCTGATAGCCGGTGCCGTTCGGCAGGATCTGCTCGTCTGCCGTCGGAACGTGCGTGTGCGTGCCCCAGAGCGCGGAGACCTTTCCGTCTAAATAGTAGCCCATCGCGAGCTTTTCGCTCGTCGCCTCGGCGTGAAAGTCGATAAAAATCGGAATTTCGCCCACATCCCGGAGGATCTTATCGACCACGCGGAAGGGATTGTCGGGTCCAAAGTCCATCGAGCACCTGCCAATGAGGTTCGCGACCGCGACAGGCCCCGCTTTCGTCTCAAAAACGCCCCAGCCGCGCCCGGGAAGACTCGGCTGAAAGTTCGCCGGCCTTAGAATATACGCGCAGTCGTCCAAATATGGGCAGATCTCCCGCCGGTTCCACGTGTGGTTTCCGAGCGTAATGACGTCCGCGCCCGCGTCCAGCATTGCGTCGGCCTGCTGCGGCGTTAAACCCACACCGCTGGCGTTTTCGCCGTTCACGACGCAAAAATCAATGCCGTAAAGCCGCTTGATCCCGCGCAGCTTCTGCTGCAAAAACCGCAGCCCCGACGCGCCCACCACGTCGCCCACGGCCAGAACACGCAATTCCATCGTGCATTCTCCTAACGTTTCGTTTGCGGACATTATACCATTTCCGAAAGCGTTTGACTATGGTATAATCGGATGAGAACGAAAAAAGAAAATCGTGCAACCGAGGACAAATTTTCTCGTCTTTTATAACGAGACAGACAAACGGAGGGGAAGCTTCTATGGAAGATGCGCAGATCATCGACCTGTACTGGGCAAGGTCGGAGCAGGCCGTACAGGAGACGGACACGAAATACGGCGGCTACTGCCGCGCGATCGCCCACAATATTCTGAAAAATTTCGAAGACAGCGAGGAGTGCGTGTCGGACACGTGGCTCAAAGCCTGGAACGCGATGCCGCCGCAAAGACCGTCCGTTTTGTCGGCGTTTTTAGGCCGCATCACGCGCAATTTGTCTCTCGACCGCTACAAGGCGGCCCACGCGGAAAAACGCGGAGGAGACAGCTTCCCCGCGGCGCTTGACGAGCTCTCGGAGTGCGTTCCGGCGAGGCAGAACGTCGAGCAGACGATGGATGAGCGCGAGCTCGGCGCGGCCATTGACCGCTTTCTTCGGACCATTCCGGAAAAGCAGTGCAGTTTATTTTTGCGCCGGTACTGGTACGCGGAGTCCATTTCGCAGATCGCCGTGCGCTTTTCGATGAAGGAAAACACGGTCAAATCGATGCTTTTCCGCACGCGCGAACAGCTGCGCGTATTTTTGCAGAAGGAGGGCATTGCCGTATGACAAAGCAGGAAAAACTGTTCCGCGCCATCGGCTTCGTGGGAGACGATCTAATTACCCGCGCCGACCAGCCGGTGGAGAAACGGAAATCGAACGCCGATTGGGTCAAGTGGGCGGCGCTGGCCGCGTGCTGCGTGCTCGTCATCGGGCTTGCCAGCCGTCTGCCGCTCTGGAACATGAAAAGTGACAGTACACCGGATACTGCGACCATGACCATGGAAACGGCCGCCGCAGAAACTCCGACCGCCGACGCACCGGAAGAGACGATGGAAGAAGCCATCGCCGAAGAAGCGCCCGCAGAAGAAGACGCAAAGGCCGGTGAGTCCGGTGTCGGTTCGCGCGGCGAGACGGCGGCAAACGACTCTGTGGACGCGGCGCTCGAGCAGGAGCTGCTGGAAACAACGCTTGGCCCTGTAAAGCTCGGGATGGCGCTTGAGGACGTGCACTCGCTTCTGGGTGAGCCGAAGGAAAAGAGCGACGAGCTTTCCTTCAGCACCGGCCAGGGCGATCGCCGCTATGTCACCTGGCGGTACAATTTCACCAATGACCCGAATTATATCAGCGACGTGAAGCTCAGCTTTACCGACGTGGGTGATGGATTTGTCGTGGACGAGATCATGACGTTCGGCACGAGCGACTGGGCGCTTCCCACGGGCATCCGGAACGGCAGCAGCGCAGAAGACGTGCTGGCCGCCTATCCGGACGCGCAGGCAGACTATGACGAGTCGGACGGCTCACTTCGCTATGTCGAGCTGATGGCCGGTCATGTCCGGCTGAGCATCCGCGTGGAAAATGGCAGCGTCCAAAACATCACGCTCGGCAGGTACTATGAAGAGCCCAACTGGCTGGAGGAACCCTCCGAAGAGCCCGCGTACTCGTTTGCAAGCGCCGACATCACGATGTACCGGAAGGACGCTTCCGGCTGGCGCAGCCAAACGTTTACGGACAAAAACGCCAAGCGCATCGAGGTCATCTGCGGCATCGAAGATCTTGTTCCGATCGACACGCTGCCGGAGCCCGCGTATTACCTCGATTTCCAGAACGGCACGGTCGTGATGCTGGGTGAAGACCTTATTTCCGGCGCCGTCTATACCTGCGAGGATCTGGACGCGTTCCGCGCCGCGATGGACAAAGGTGAAGACCCCACGCCGTATCTCACGCTTCTGGAACAGGCAAAGTTCCCCTACGGAACGGACGATGTGATCCGGGAACTGACGGCGGCGGAATAACGAAAAGGCTCTGCATCACACGATGCAGAGCCCTTTTTACGGAATAATTCTCGACGGCTTCTGATAGCGCTCCTGCTCGGAGAAGACGCAGCCGCAGTATTTCTGGATATAGAACCCCAATTCCCGGGCCCGCGTCTGGCCGTCGCGAAATAAGGGGCGGAAGTCCTGATAGTAAAACTGCACGCCGTATTCTTCGCCGGCCCGGTAGGCAACGTCGCGCATGAGCTCGTGCTGCTGATAGGGGCTGATGAACAAAGACGAGGTGAACGCGTCGAAGCCGCCCTCTTTTGCCATCCTTGCCGCCTCAAAAAGCCGCATCTCATAGCACTTGACGCAGCGGCCCGCGATATCGCCGGCCACGGCCCGGACAAACGGGCGAAGACCGTAATCATCCCGCACGAGAAGCGGCAGGCCGATCGTCTTCGCGTATTCCTGCAAGCAGTTCCGCCTTGCGCGGTATTCGGTGAAGGGGTGGATGTTCGGGTTATACCAGTAGCCGGTCAGATCGATGCCGTCGGCCCGTAAAACGTCAATGGGCAGATTCGCGCACGGTGCGCAGCAGATGTGCATCAAAAGCTTCATGTCCTCGCCTCCAACGGTCAATTATATCATGCAAAGCCCGCGGTGTACAGCTTCCGTTCCGTAATTTCGAAATCTCACAAATTTTCTTGGACGCGCAAAAATAGTATGGACAAATTCCGTCTTCCAGCGTATAATTTGTGCTAATACCAGCAAGAAGCTGCGCTTAACGCGCACAAGCCCACGCGGAATTGACAGAAAGGATGAAATTGCCATGGCCGTAACCACCGAAAGCTACGCAGGAAAAATTCAGAGAAAGCTTCTCAAGAAGCAGAAGGTCATCGAGGCCGCGTCAGGCCGGAAAAAGGCCGATCTGGTGCTCAAGAACGCAACGTTCGTCAACGTCTTCTCCAACGAGCTCAACACGTGTGACATCGCCTGCGCCAATGGGCTGATCGTGGGCCTCGGCCAGTACGACGGCGAGGTCGAATACGACATGACCGGCAAGATCGTCTGCCCGGGCTTTATTGACGCGCACATTCATCTCGAGTCGAGTCTCGTCAGCCCCAAGGAATTTGTCCGGGCGACACTTCCGCACGGCACAACGACCGTCATCACCGACCCGCACGAAATTACAAACGTCATGGGCACCGACGGCATCGACTATATGTTCCAGGCGACGGAGGGGCTTCCCATCGATGTCCGCTTCATGCTGCCGTCCTGCGTTCCGGCCACGCCGATGGATGAAAGCGGCGCGAATCTTGATTACCGGGCCATCGACTCGTTCTATGATTACCCCAGAGTGCAGGGCCTGGCCGAAATGATGAACGCTTACGGCGTCATCCACAATGACAAAGAGGTCGTCTCCAAGATCGTCGCCGCGCAGGCGCACCACAAGAAGATCGACGGCCACGCGCCGGGGCTTCTGGGAAAGGACCTCGACACCTACATTGCCGCGGGCGTTTACTCCGATCACGAGTGCTCGACGATGGAAGACGCGCTGGAAAAGCTCAAGCGCGGCCAGTTCATCATGATCCGCGAAGGCACGGCGGCGCGGAATCTGGAGGCCTTGGCGGGGCTTCTCACGCCGCAGTACGCAGAGCGCTGCATGTTCTGCACGGACGACAAGCACCCGAACGACCTTTTGGAGAAGGGCCACATCGACTATATCTGCCGCGAGGCCATCAACAAATATGGCGCAGACCCGATCCTCACCGTCAAGGTCGCCTGCCACCACGCGGCGCGGTATTTCCTGCTCAATAACCGCGGCGCGATCGCTCCGGGGTATCTGGCAGACTTTGCGATCATCGACAATTTCAAAGATTTTAACGTGCAGATGGTGTTCAAAAAGGGCGAGCTGTATTATAATGACGGTGCGCTCAAGGATTTCCCCGCTCCCGCAATCGAAGATTATCTCGACGAGCGCGCGCACGATACGTTCCATGTGCGCCACCTGACAAGCGCCGACTTTGAAGATGTGCGCCAGCGCGGCGTCATCGGCATGATCCCCGGCGAGATCGTCACGACCGACAACGGCTACGCAGACCGCGTCGATCTGGAAAAGGACATTCTGAAGATCGCCGTCGTCGAGCGGCACAAAAATACCGGCCACATCGGCCTCGGCTACATTCAGGGCTACGGTCTGAAAGCGGGCGCAGTCGCGACCTCCATCTCCCACGACTCGCACAACATCATCGTCGTCGGCACGAACGCAGACGATATGGCGTTTGCGGCCAACTACATCGTCGAAAACCACGGCGGCATCGTGGTCGTGAAGGATGGGAAGGTTTTGTCCAGCGTCGTTCTTGAGATCGCGGGCATCATGTCCGACGAGCCGCTCACAAAGATGAACGAGGAGCTGGAAGCGGCCAAGGACGCGGCGTTCGGGCTCGGCGTGAGCCGCGGCATCGACCCGTTTATGACGCTCAGCTTCATGGCGCTTCCGGTCATCCCGACGCTTCGCATCACGACCAGAGGCGTCATCGACGTGGAGACGCAGCAGTACATCTAAACAGCAAACCCATAATACTTGCGGGCAGGCGGAAGACCGTCTGTCCGCGTTTTTTGGGGAGCTCTGATTAAATCAGCGGCTGTGGACGGCGAGAGATTTTTCGTCAAGGCAAGGTTTGGAAAACGAAGGAATACTGTATGTATTTCTCGTTTTTCAAACCGCAGTATTGGCGAAAAAGATCCGTCATCCGCGGCCGGGG
>ERZ808252.2750-NODE-2750-length-10087-cov-5.219398_pt1 | contig 10087 bp, 10 predicted proteins | sample MGYA00521242_ERZ808252 | MGnify/ENA primary metagenome ERZ808252 (study PRJEB31516, sample SAMN03275581) | gut metagenome | biome: mammalia-associated habitat; material: feces | host: Papio cynocephalus | place: Kenya | collected 2012-08-07 ...
CTAAGCGAAATCCGTTGCCTTTACCGCTGGCAAGAAGCTCAAAAGGCAACGTAAAAAGGGAAATTAAGCGAAATCCGTTGCCTTTACCGCTGGCAAGAAGCTTAAAAGGCAACGTAAATTAGGGAAGTCGCTAAAATCCGTTGCCTTTACCGCTGGCAAGAAGCTCAAAAGGCAACGTAAAACGGGAAACCAAGCGAAATAGGTTGCCTCCCCGCTCATCTCGCGAACCCGCACTACGTGCTCTAACACCTGCTGACGCAGGTGGTTCGCTTCGATAAAGACAGAAAAGAAGCAAATGGCTTGACAGCCGCTTGCTTCTTTTTTCTGTCAGGCGCATAAAACGCAAATATCCCAAAGTCAGAGACTTTGGGATATCCGTTGCACTCATATAATTTTCTAAATGTCCTTAGTCCAGCAAGCTGTCCACGGACATTGTAGAAAATTGCATTCTCCGCGCTCATCTCGCGAACCCGCACTACGTGCTCTAACACCTGCTGACGCAGGTGGTTCGCTTCGATAAAGACAGAAAAGAAGCAAATGGCTTGACAGCCGCTTGCTTCTTTTTTCTGTCTTTATATCACGGTTTTGATTACGGATAAGATCTGGTCTGGTTCAAATGGTTTTTGGATAAATTCGGATGCTCCGAGTTTGATCGCTTCTACCATTTTTGATTTTTGTCCTGCGGCGGTTACCATGATAACTTTTGCAGAACTGTCTAATTCAATGATTTTTTTCAGAGAACCAAGTCCGTCTAATACAGGCATTGTGATATCCAATGTAACCAGGTCCGGTTTTAGTTCGATGTATTTTTCGTAGCCGGTTTGTCCGTCGCCTGCTTCTCCGATGATTTCATAACCATTCTCGGTGAGAATGTTGCGTAATATCTTTCGGGATGTACGGGAATCATCCACAATTAAAACTGTTGCCATATAAAACAACCTCCCTCTTGATCATTATTTTCTTATATTACATCTTAACCAGTAAATCTACTTTTTTGCCGGTGATGTAGAGTGGAAGTACATAAAATTCTGTAGTTTCTTTTAAGGAACCGTCAAAATGGAATTCTGGAGGAAGCATATCGATCACAACTTCCTTATAACTTAACTCCGTGGCATACAAGCCATTGATGCAGTTTGTGAATTCACAGACAGAATCCAAAGCGTCTTCGTCCGGCTTTTCAAAATATTCACCGGCATATCCATCAGCAATTGTGAGGATGGCGTTGTCATCACTGGCAAAACCAAGAAATCCATCGTATGCACCGGTGGTTTTCTGGCAAGCTATGTACTTGGCAGAATACTCTGTTACTTTTTTTGCTTCGCCAATGCGAATGTAAGAACTGACAAAACGAACAATATTTCGCAAAACTAAGCCCATCATATCAAGAACGGCTTCCTCATCTGTATTGACAAAAGTTGGAAGCAAACGTTCAAAGTCTCCGTATTTGATAGCGTCAATTGCGCTGTTGGTAAGACCTTCCTCTTTTTGAAATGCATCTAAATTTTCCTGAATCTCATCGCGGTTCATAACATGATTTTCTTCTAATGCCTGAACGAAAATTAAATATGGATTTCCCTGCAATTGTAATAAATGAGAAATATCGGCATCGGTCAAATAGCCTTTCTCAACAGCAAGATCACCAAAACGTTTATCGCTCTGCATCTGAAGATGATTCAATTCATCTGCCTGTTTGCGTGTAAGCAACCCTTCAGATTCTGCAATCAGCCCCAATTTAACACGATTTGCACGCATATATTCCATACATGAGATGAACTGCTCATTGGTTATCTTTTGTTTGTTCAAAAGATAATTTCCAAAAAACTGACTAAACATAATCCTTCTCCTTTCCGGATATAAAATTTTTTGTAACGATTCCTTAATCTCCGAACGGTGACCGTGAATCATTATGATTTTCTAAATATTTATTTTGCAGATCAGATTTCTCTTGTAAAAATCCTAAAAATATTATACTATAGATTTTGAAAAAAAGAAAGTTTTTTCGACAAAAAAGAAATAAAAAAGGAGAATATAAATGGCAGGATCAACATGGGGCGAGATATTTCGTGTTTCAACGTGGGGAGAATCCCATGGAAAGGGACTTGGAGTAGTCGTAGACGGGTGCCCGGCAGGACTTCCCCTTACGGAGGAAGAAATTCAGCAGTATCTGGATAAACGCAAACCGGGAGAGACAAGATATTCCACGCCGAGAAAAGAAGGAGACAAAGTGGAAATTATGTCTGGCCTGTTCGAGGGAAAGACGACAGGAACACCGATTTCCCTTATGGTTTTAAATACTTCGCAGAAATCAAAAGATTATTCAGACATTGCACATATTTACCGCCCCGGTCATGCGGATTATACCTTTGATCAAAAATATGGATTCCGGGATTACCGCGGCGGCGGGAGATCTTCGGGACGAGAGACGATTGGCAGGGTTGCCGCCGGTGCGATCGCAATGAAGATATTGAAAGAAATGGGTATCGAAGTAAGGGCTTATGTCACAAAGATCGGGCCTGTTGTGGCAGATGCTGGAAAGATAAATTACGATAATATTGAGAAAAGTCCATTGCGTATGCCGGATCTGGAAGCGTCTGCAAAAGCAGAGGAATTTTTGGAGCAGCAGATGCAGCAGAAAAATTCGGCAGGTGGTATTATCGAATGTGTCGTAAAAGGAATACCGGCAGGTGTCGGAGAACCAGTATTTGGTAAATTGGATGCGGCACTGGCACAGGCAGTTATGTCGATCGGAGCAGTGAAAGGCGTAGAGATCGGCGATGGATTTCAGGTGGCAGATGCAACCGGCAAGACCAATAATGATGCATTTTGCAGGGAAGAAAAAGGCATTGGAAAACAGACCAATCATGCCGGCGGGATTCTGGGCGGCATGAGCGACGGCAGTGATATCGTGCTGCGCGCCGCATTTAAACCAACGCCATCGATTTTTTCGCTGCAGCAGACCGTGAATGAGGAAGGCGAAGAGGTGACAGTGCAGATCCGGGGACGGCATGATCCGATCATTGTGCCGCGTGCGGTTGTTGTGGTAGAAGCAATGACGGCGCTGACAATTATTGACAAAATGTTTGTGGGTATGACGTCACGTCTTGACCGCATTAAAGAATTTTACGAGCGCTGATGCCGCACGCATTTTATTTTTTCTTCATAGGATAAAATAAAGTTCAAAATGAGGGAGGATCCTATGAACGAAAAAAAGGAAGAAAAAGAGCAGTCGGAATATATCGAAGACGAGACGAGTGTCTATGAAGTGGATTTAGAGTGTTTGAAGGGGCGGTGCGCGCCGGGAGAACAACAAAACGAATAAAAGAGAAGAGGTGCCGCAGGAATGCAGCACCTCCTTTTTAGAGAGAAAAAGAATTAGCAGAAACCACCGAATCCGCCGAAACCATTATTGCCACCGCAGCAGCAGAGCAAAAGCAGGATCCAGATAATGCAGCTGCAGTCACTGCCGTTGCCGAATCCATTGTTTCCTCCACAGCAGGATGTCAAGAGAAGGATGATGATGATCCATGTGCAGCAGCTGTTGTTTCCTTCATTGCAGGAGCATCCGCCGCCACAGTTTGTTGCTGATAAATCACTCATGTTTGGTGCCTCCTAAATTGTTTTACAGTATCATTTTATGTAGGAGGGCTTGCCTTGTTACCAAAAATTTGATATAATACATGCGGGTGCGTAGATTATTCAAAACTGAGGAGAAGGAAATGAAACGGATCTTGAGTATTTTTTTGGCATTGTGTCTGTGTGTCACCATGTGTGGATGCAGTTTTCAAAAGAAAAAGAGCAGTGCCATATCCGGAAATGCAGATGCGGAACTGGATGAAGAAGAAGTTCTGGAGCAGGCCGGAAAAATCTTAAAAAAAATGACACTCGATGAAAAAATTGGCCAGATGATCCTTGTGGATCTCAATGAACTGTCGGAAGACGGAAAACCGGTTACCAAATTGACAAAAAAGATAAAAGAGAAAATAGAAAAAAATCATATTGGCGGCGTACTGCTTGATAATTCCAATGTGGAGAGTGTAGAGCAGATCAAAAAACTGACACAGGATCTGCAGTCAATCGAGGGGATTGCCCTTTACATCGGAACCGAGGAAGAAGGGGGAGGAACCCGTTCGATCGCAGTCAATAACAAAGAGATTGATGGAACCGGATATGTGAGTCCGGCGGACATGGGGAAAAATATGTCAGAAGATCAGTTGGAAGATACCGGAGTCATGATTGCAAAAGAATTGAAAAATCTTGGATTCAATCTCAATCTGGCACCTTGCGCTGATGTGTGGAAAGTGGAAAATATTGGAAAGATTTCCTGGGATGAAATTCGTAATCTTGCTATGCAGGAGGCCGGCCCGGCACCTGTAGAGCCTAAGATAAAAAAGAAGATGTCAAAAAAGAAAGCAAAAAAATTGAAACAAGAGTATGAGAAAAAGCGCGCTTCTTATGAGAAGAAAGTGAAAGCATACATTGACCGGTATACGGTGAACGATGCGAATCAGTCCTGCTTTTCCTCGGAGGAAGGGATTGTAAGTACAGCGACAGAAGCGATGGTTACCGGGATGAAAAGCCAGGGGATCGCGACAGCGGTCAAAACATTTCCGGGGATTGCGCCGGTGGCGAGATATCACCAGCTCATACCGTGCCAGATTACGACGGGGCTATCCAAACTCCGGAGAGAAAACTTTTCGACATTTTCGTCTGCAATTGATGCAGGAACCAATATGATGATGGCAGGACATGTGTGGCTGACAAAAATTGACAAAGATTTTCCGGTATCTCTGTCACAGACCATTTTGTCCGATGTGGTTCGGAAAGAACTCGGTTTTGAAGGGGTTGTGTTTACCGAAGCATTGAATGTGCCGGTTATTACCAATCAGTATTCACCGGAAGAAGCAGAGTTGAAAGCCGTGATCGCCGGAGCCGATATGCTTTATAATCCGGTAGACGTGGAAGACGCTGTGTTCCATATATCACGCGCTGTAATGTTTGGAGACATCGACAAAAAACAGATCAATCAGGCGGTGCTTCGTATTCTTCAGGATAAAATCCAACAAGGGATTTATCATAAATAATAACCAATCAGTTACGCGAAAGCGGCAAAGGAGGACAAAAAAAGTGGAAAAGAAAGAGATGCTCTATGAAGGAAAAGCAAAAAAAGTTTATGCAACAGATGTAGAAGACGTATATATCGTTGACTACAAAGATGATGCAACCGCATTTAATGGCGAGAAAAAAGGAACGATTGTTGGAAAAGGTGTGATCAACAACCGTATGACAAACTTCTTATTCCAGAAATTGGAAAAAGCAGGCGTTCCTACTCATTTTGTAGAAGAACTTAGTGATCGTGAAACCGCTGTTAAAAAAGTTAAAATTATCCCACTTGAGGTAATTGTCCGTAATACAGCAGCCGGAAGTTTTTCCAAACGCCTTGGTATCGAGGAAGGAAAGAAACTTCTCTGCCCTACATTGGAATTTAGTTACAAAGATGATGCGTTGGGAGATCCACTCATCAACGATTATTTTGCAAAAGCAATCGGCATTGCAACACAGGAAGATATTGATACAATTACAAAATATGCCTTTATGGTAAATGATTTCCTTTGCGATTTCTTTAAAGACTGCGGTATCGAATTGATCGACTTCAAGATCGAATTTGGTAAGACAACCGATGGAACGATCATCCTGGCAGATGAAATTTCTCCGGATACTTGTCGTTTCTGGGATATCAAAACCAGAGAAAAATTGGATAAAGACCGTTTCCGCCGCGATCTTGGTGGCGTAGAAGACGCTTACAATGAAGTGGCAAAACGAATTGGTTTGACAAAATAAGGAAAGGACAGGCAGATGAATTCCGAGTACGAACAATATAAAATGGATGGACTTCACGAAGAATGTGGAGTATTTGGTATGTATGATCTGGATGGAGGGGATGTAGCTTCCTCTATCTATTATGGGTTATTTTCGTTACAGCATCGCGGGCAGGAGAGCTGTGGTATCGCCGTCAGTGATACCAATGGTCCGAAGCGCAAGGTCGATGTTCAAAAAGGAATGGGGCTTGTCAATGAAGTATTTGACGAAGAGAACTTGTCAAAATTGAAAGGAAATATTGGGGTAGGCCATGTGCGTTATTCGACAGCAGGCGCAAGCAACAGCCAGAATGTGCAGCCGCTTGTGCTGAACTATGTCAAAGGTACGCTCATGCTTGCTCACAATGGAAATCTGGTCAATGCACATAAACTGCGTGAAGAGATGGAATATACCGGTGCGATCTTCCATACAACGATCGACACCGAAGTGATCGCGTATCTGATCGCGCGGGAACGCCTGCATACGCCGACGGCAGAAGAGGCGGTAAAAAATGCGATGATGAAATTGCAGGGAGCGTATTCCTTGATCATTTCAAGTCCACGTAAACTGATCGGAGCAAGAGATCCTTATGGATTCCGCCCATTGGTTATCGGAAAGCGTGACAACAGTTATATTCTGGCTTCGGAGACGTGTGCGTTGGATGCGGTTGACGCGGAATTTGTGCGGGATGTGAAACCGGGCGAGATCGTAATGCTTGATAAAGACGGAATCCAGTCGGATGAGACACTTTGTAACAAGCATTCGGCAAAATGTATCTTTGAATATATTTATTTTGCAAGACCGGACAGTTATTTCGATGGCGTCAGTGTCTACAACAGTAGAATAATGGCGGGAAAAATTCTGGCACAGATGCATCCGGCAGAAGCGGATATCGTAGTCGGTGTACCGGAATCCGGAAACGTTGCTGCAATGGGGTTTGCGCTGCAGTCCGGAATCCCTTACGGAACGGCATTTATCAAAAACAGTTATGTCGGACGTACCTTTATCAAACCGAAGCAGTCCGCCAGAGAATCCAGTGTCAAGATTAAATTGAATGTATTAAAAGAAGTGGTCCGCGGCAAGCGTGTCGTCATGGTCGATGATTCCATCGTGCGTGGTACGACAAGTGAGCGGATCGTCAGAATGTTAAAGAATGCCGGAGCCAAAGAGGTGCATGTGCGAATCAGCTCGCCGCCATTTTTGTTTCCGTGCTACTTTGGAACCGATGTGCCAAGCTGTGACCAGCTGATCGCACACAACAATACGGTGGAGCAGATCTGCGACATGATTGGTGCTGATTCCCTCGGTTATCTGGACGGAGAACGTCTGGACGAGCTGATCGAAGGGGATCACGGATACTGCGACGCCTGCTTTTCCGGAAACTATCCGGTGGAACCGCCGCAGGAAGACATTCGCGGTGAGTATGAACAATAGAGGTTACGATTCCGGGCTTGTGTGTGAAAGAGCGGAATCGTTAATAACATAAGTAAGAAAGGAACTATATTATGAGCACAGACAGATATACAAGTCCGTTGTCCGAACGTTATTCCAGTAAGGAAATGCAGTACATTTTCTCACAGGATATGAAGTTTTCCACATGGAGAAAATTGTGGATTGCCCTGGCAGAGACGGAAAAAGAACTGGGACTGAAAGATGCCGATGGAAATCCGCGTATCACAGACGAACAGATTGAAGAATTGAAATCTCACATCTATGATATCAATTACGATGTGGCAAAAGCCCGTGAAAAGGAAGTCCGTCATGATGTAATGAGCCATGTGTATGCGTATGGACAGCAGTGCCCGAAAGCAGCTGGGATCATTCACCTCGGTGCGACCTCCTGTTATGTCGGAGATAACACAGACGTTATCATTATGACAGAAGGATTGAAACTTGTTAAAAAGAAACTGGTCAATGTCATTGACGAACTTTCGAAGTTCGCGATGAAGTATAAAGATCTTCCAACACTTGCATTTACGCATTTTCAGCCGGCACAGCCGACGACCGTCGGAAAACGTGCGACACTCTGGATGCAGGAACTTGTGATGGATCTGGAAGATCTGGATCATGTACTTTCTCATATGAAACTTCTTGGTTCCAAGGGAACCACCGGAACACAGGCAAGTTTCCTTGAATTGTTTGAGGGCGACGAAGAGGCTTGTAAAAAGGCAGACAAAATGATCGCGGAAAAGATGGGATTTGATGCCTGCTTCCCGGTATCCGGTCAGACCTATTCCCGTAAACTGGATACCCGCGTGTGCAATGTCCTTGCCGGAATTGCGGCGAGTGCTCATAAGTTCTCGAATGATATCCGCCTTCTTCAGCATTTGAAAGAAGTAGAGGAGCCATTTGAAAAGAGCCAGATCGGTTCTTCCGCGATGGCATACAAGAGAAATCCGATGCGAAGTGAGCGTATCGCCTCTCTTTCCCGTTACGTGATGATCGATGTGCTGAATCCTGCCATCACTTCTGCCACACAGTGGTTTGAGAGAACGCTGGATGATTCTGCCAATAAACGTCTGAGCGTAGCCGAAGCATTTTTGACAATTGACGGTGTGCTCGATCTTTACCTCAATGTCGTAGACGGCTTGGTTGTTTACGAAAAAGTAATTACCAAACGTCTGATGTCAGAACTTCCGTTTATGGCAACCGAAAACATTATGATGGATGCCGTAAAAGCCGGCGGAAACCGTCAGGAACTGCACGAGAAGATTCGTACGCTTTCGATGGAAGCAGGACGCAACGTCAAAGAGCGTGGATTGGAAAACAATCTGCTTGAACTGATCGCAGCAGACGATGAATTCCCAATGACGTTAGAAGAACTGCAAAAGACAATGGATCCAAGCAAGTACGTAGGACGCGCGCCAAGCCAGGTGGTTGAATTTATGAACGATGTGATCCAGCCGATTTTGGACGAAAATAAAGAACTGCTTGGTGTAAAAGCCGAGATTAATGTATAAGAATAAATAACGCAGTCACTGCGACGATAAAAGACACCTTATATATTACTTTGATGAAGTAGTATACGAGGTGTCTTTTTCTATTTATACGCATGTTTTTTCAGTCTAATAAATCCGGTTCAAGCAGTTTATCAATTGGTACATTGAGAACCTGCGAAAAGGCTTTTAACTCAATATCCGTTACAAAACGCTCTCCGGATTCAATCCGCTGGATGGCATTTTTGTCGAGATCAATGCCGTATAATTGAAGATGTTCGGCAAGCTGGCGCTGCGACATCCGGGGACATTTCTGTTTTCGCAAAAATGCTATCATATGACCGCTGATGTTATTTTTGCCGTCAGAGGCACGGTTTTTGTACATAATGTAACTCCTTTCAGAGGAAATAAAGTAAAAGGATGTTGTAAATAGTGACATTTACTAATGGTTAAATTATATAGTAAATCAAAAATGATTTGACATTTAGTACTTGTCAATAGTATACCCAAGTGATATAATGTAATAAATTGACATTTAGTGAATGTCAAAAATGCGATGAAAGATTATGATGTAAAAAGAGATAATGGAGGATGGAATCTATGAAAAAACGAGTTATAGCAATTGGATTAACGCTGGCAATGTTGATCTCTTCCGGTACAAATGTAAGTTATACGGAAGCAAAGGGAAAAACAGCATTGGCAAAGAAAGCGATAACGTTGAAAAAGGGAAAAACGTTTTTATTAAAGCTGAAAAATAATACGAAAAAAGTAAAGTGGAGTGTTAATAAGAAAAAAATAATTAAACTCAGTAAAAAGACAAAGAAAAGTGTAACGCTGAAAGCGTTAAAACCGGGAAAAGCAAAAGTAACGGCAAAGGTTGGAAAGAAGAAGTATACCTGTAAAGTTACGGTGTCTGCAAAGGGCAAAAACCAGCAGAGCGCAACTCCAATGCCGGATAATAGTCAGAGCGTACCACAGATAAGCCAGATTCCGACAACAACAAAACTGCCAACGGAAACAACGGTGCCGGGTGTACAGACGACACAGACCCCGGATATCAACAATACGGCAACGCCGGATGTAAAGGCGACACAGACCCTGGATATCAACAATACGGCAACGCCGGATGTAAAAGAGACACAGACCCCGGACGTCAATAATACGGCAACGCCGGATGTCAAAGAGACACAGGCACCGGATGCCGATAATACGGCAACGCCGGATGTGAAAGAGACACAGGCACCGGATGTCAAAGAGACAGAAAAACCGATGGAATCACCGGCAGTAACACCGGA
>ERZ808252.2755-NODE-2755-length-10067-cov-5.106472_pt1 | contig 10067 bp, 1 predicted proteins | sample MGYA00521242_ERZ808252 | MGnify/ENA primary metagenome ERZ808252 (study PRJEB31516, sample SAMN03275581) | gut metagenome | biome: mammalia-associated habitat; material: feces | host: Papio cynocephalus | place: Kenya | collected 2012-08-07 ...
TGCCGTCCTCGCCCAGGGTCGGGGTGACTTCAACGCCGCCAACGGTCACGGCGACAGTATAATCGTAGTTCTCAGCCTTGTTCAGGGTGAAGCTGTAATTCGTGCCATGGGTCGCCTTTTTCTCCGCCGTCACATCCGCCGCGCCAGCGCCGGAGACGGTGACATTGTACTGCTTCGCCGTCTTGGTGACGGTGATCGCGATATCGCCGGTGATGCTTGCGCCTGCGATGGTGTAGGTCTTGCCGTCCTCGCCCAGGGTCGGGGTGACTTCAACGCCGCCAACGGTCACGGCGACGGTATAGTAGTTCTCAGCCTTGTTCAGGGTGAAGCTGTAATCCGTGCCATGGGTCGCCTTTTGTGCCGCCGTCACATCCGCCGCGCCAGTGCCGGAGACGGTCACGGAATAGTCCCGGGTCACGGTGACGGTGGCCGCCGGGCCTGCGCCGTGGGTGGGCATTGTGAAGTCCTTGAGCATGCAGTTTTCGAACTCAGCCGTGAAGGCTGCCTGCTGCTCGGTCACGTCGGCCTTCGCAGTGAAGGTGACCTCGGCAAAGCTGCCGGCCTTCAGGAGCTGGCCCTCGGAGGTCGAGTCCATGGTGGACAGGTTCACATAGCTGCCCTTTGCATTCGTCTTGACGGTGGACATCGTTACATAGCCGCCGTCAACCGTGCTCTTGCTGGAGGTCACGTCAAACAGGGCCGGATTAAAATAGAGCTTGTACGCGATGGTGTTGACATCTGCGATATCCTCGTCAAGCGACAGGGTGACGGTGACTGCCTCGCCCGCCTTGACGATTTTCTTGTCCGCTGTCGGGGTCAAGTTCGCGGCAAATGCGCTTACGCTCAGGCTGAACATCAGGATCACAGCCAAAAGCACCGATACTGTTTTTTTCAAGGTTTTGTCCTCCTTTTTTCTTCTGCCCGGCGGGAAAGACGCGCCCTCCCGCCGGGAATGTTACAAATTATCTGCTCCCCGCCGGAAATGCGGAGATCTTACCGTTATAGAGCGCATAGATCAGTGCCGCGTCGAGGTTGTCCGCCTTGCCGTCGCCGTTCACATCCGCCGCCGTCTGCTGCCGCGCGGAAAGGGTCTGCTTGCCGTTGTAAGCCGCATAGACCAGCGCCGCATCGAGGTTGTCCACCGTGCCGTCGGCATTCACATCGCCCAGCGTGATTGCAGCTTCGGTGACCGTCACGGTGGTCAGGCTCATGATAATGGGCGAGGCATAGTTTTCGGTGATCTCCGCCTCGGGCATGTAAGCGGTTATGACATACTCGCCCGGCTCGGCAAAGGTCAGGCTGACCTTGCCGCTTTTGTCGGTGACTGCGCCGGTGATATCGGTCACTACGCCGGTCTGCATATTGACCAGGGCTATCTTTGCGCTCCCAGTCGCGCTGCCGTCCGCTATCATGGCCGCAAGGTCCTTGTAGGTGTAGCCCATCATAAAGTAGGCGCTCTTGAAGGTCAGCTCCGCCGCCTTGCCCGCCTCGGCTGTCACGGTGCGGGTGTATTCGCCGTTCTGCTCGAACCAGCCGTAGCTGTCGAGCCAGTAGCTCGTATCCTGAAGGATGAAGAACTCAACAAGGCTGCCGTCCTTCACGAGGGTGTTGTTGAGCAGCGTGCCGTTGTAGCCGCCGCCGTAGGCTGCGGAAGTGCCGTCATGCGGGTACATGTGGTCGACCATAAAGCCGTTGGACATGGTCGCGGTGCCAAATATGACGCTTGCGGTGCCGGACGCGCTGACGTCAAGCAGCGTGCTCTTCGTCTCGGCCGTGAATGTCTCGCCAAAAATCATTTCGTGCGCCTTCACAAGCACATCGAGCGCGGAAACGCCGTTTTCGGGCGCTATCGTGTCGGTGTAGCCATAGCTCTCGGCCAGGTCGCCGGAAACGGTGACGTTCTTTGCCGGGGGCAGCAGGAACGCGCCGGCAGCCTGCGCGGTGAAGTCCACCGTCGCCGTTGCGGCGGGAAGAGCCGGCTCTGCCTGCCATGCGAGGATGGGATAGCCGCCGTTTATGCCGCTCTTATCCTCTGCGAACTTGTCGCCGAGAGTGGAGGCAAGGGCCTTCAGCTCGTCCGCGGTCTTTGCGGCGCCGTGGCCGGTCACGCCGTACTTCGGGCTTTCGCCGGAGACGGTGCCCGCAAGGTAATAGCAGTTGGTGTATTTTTCCTCTTTCGCGATGCAGGATACGCCGCCGATGTAGGAGGCGTTTCCGCCCGCGCCGGTGACCGTGCCGGTGAAATAGCAGTTGGTCAGGGCCGCGCCTGCAGACTGATTATAGTACGAGCCGCAGATGCCGCCCAGATAGCACTCGTTCGCGGAGGTCGTTTTGATATTGCCGGTGGCGTAGCAGTCGGAGATGACGGACGAGCGGTTGGTGTAGCCCGCGATACCGCCGGCATGCTTCTTACTGGAGACATTGACCGCGCTGAAGCACTCGGTTATAGATGTGTTATCCTCCAGGAAGCCCGCGATGCCGCCGGCCTGAGCATTGGAGCTTGCCGTGCAGATCACATCGCCGGTGACGCCCAGCTGCGTGACGCTTGCGCCGGTCTTGACATAGCCGAACAGACCGACAGGATAGGAGCTGCTGTTGATATAGAGGTTATGGATCACATGGCCCTGACCGTCGAAGGCGGCGTAAAGCTTATTCAGCGGCGTCCAGTCGAAGCCGGCCAGCTCGATATCCGCGGTGAGCTTTGCGGCGGTCTTTCCGTTGCTTGCGGCGTACCAGGCCAGCTCGGCGGCGGTGCCGATGAGGTAAGCGCCGGATTCGTCCTTCTGGGGCTCGGTCTTGGTCGTGCCGTCCCACGGATTTGCGCCGACGGCGGGCATGCTTGCAAGAGTAACGGTCAGAATACCGTCCTGAAGCTTTTCGGCATCGGCAGAGCCGACGGAGAAGCTGCCCCGGGTGCAGGCATAGCCGGTCTTGGTCAGCACATAGGTGTAAACGCCGTAGCCCAGCTGGTAGCGGCCGTTTTCAGCCGCCGCGACCGCGCCCTTCGGGCCGGTGAGGGTAACGGTGACGCCCTCCAGCGCCGCGCCGTTTTCATCGGTGACAGCCAGCGCGGTGTCAAACAGCACCTTGCGGCTGACGGTGACCACGGCGTCGGCATAGTGGTTCATGTAGTAGTTGACGGTGACGGCGTTGAAGTTGGTGCCCACGCCGGCATCGGTCATGTTGTAGAGGAATGCGAAGGGGTTCGCGGCTGCGTACATGCTGCCGTAGGTGTAGCCGTCCGTAAATACGACCTCCGCCGTCTCGCTGCCGTCCGCGAACTGGACGTTCTCGGGGATGGTCACGGTAACGGAGGCGTTGTCCATCCTCTGATACTGGCCCAGCGTGCCCTCAAACTTCTTGTCGCCGGAGTAGTAGGTGGGCTTGAAGGTCGTGGGATTGAACACGCCGGAGATCTTGTTCACCGCGCGGTACATCCCCTGCCAGGTGAGCTTGACCTGATCGCCGGGCATGATGGCTTCCTTGGGGTTGGAGACGTTCTCAGCCGTTATCGTGACCTCGGCCACGCGGACCAGCCGGTAGGAAACGCCGGTGTCATCCGTCATTTTGAGGATGACCGTGCCGCCCTTGCCTGCGCCAAGCGTTCTGAAGCCTGCGAGGGGCACAGAGTAGCGTCCGTCCTCGCCTGCGGTCACGGCGGTGTAACCCTGCATGACGGTCTCCATATCGGCGTTCGCGGTGACAAAGGCGTACTGGACCGTCACATCGCCGGTGGCCTTCACCGCGAAGTCCAGCGCGGGTTCGGTCTCGTTTGCGCCGTAGAACCAGGTGTCGTAGTTATAGTCCCAGTCCATGGAGCGGGTGGTGGCGACGCCGGACGCCATGTTGAAGTCCACGTCCGCGTCCGCGGTGCCGTGCTGCACGCCGGTGCCGCCGACGACGATAACGCCCAGACGGTTGGGCTGCGTGGCAGGGAAGAAGCCGCCATGGCTGCCGTGGTCGCTGGGGTTCACTTCAATGCTGTCGTAGTAGACGGTGATGATGGAATCCTTCGTGCCCGGGGTAATGTCCGCCCAGTTGGCGGTGGTGTTGCCGCCGTTGACGGTCTCCAGCGTGGCGTCGCCGGTGTAGACGCTCCAACGGAAGTCCGGTTCGATCATAATGTTGCCGGCATCGGAGTTGATGATCTGCCAGTGGCGGTAAGCGCGCACGCGCTTTGTGCCCTCAAAGGCCGCATAGCCGGAGGGATCGAGGTTTACCTGAAGATCCGCCTCGTCGCGGTTGATGGTCTGCGTTCCCAGCTTACTGAAATCGTGGGAATGGCGCTCCGTGGGGGCGTTCTCCGCGAAGGAGAAGCTCATTTCCGCATCTTGGGTCTGCTTTTCCAGCCAGCCGGCCTGGGTGACGTGCTCGCTGTCGCTGAGCCGCCAGGTATAGTTGTCGTTGCCCTTGGAGATGTGGAACTGCGCGGTTTTCGTGCCGCTCTCGCTGTCTTCCGTCCAGCCGCCGACAGTCTCGACTGCGGTGGTGTTGAAGTTGTTCCACTGGAAGTAAAGATTGAACTCAGCGTCAGACGGGACCGTGACGGTCAGCGTAAGCTCGATATCAATCGAGAGTCTCTTAGTGCTTGCGCTGTAGCTTGCGCGGTAGGTCTGATTGATCGTCTGGGTGAAGATGTAGCCCTCTATCGTGGGGTATGCATACGCGTTGTATAGGCAGGCGTTTCCGGCCGCGTACAGCATGACGGGGTAATATGCATAGCTGCCCTTGACATACGTGTCACCCATGGTCACATTGCCGCCCATGATCGGGCAGACCAGCTTGACGTAGTATTCCTCCGCCGCGAAATAGCTCTTGTTGTCAACCTTCCTGCTGCTTACATAGAAGGAGTTGCACTGGAGGTAGATGGTATTTCCGCCGCCCGCGCCGCCGTCCACATTGCTGTCGGTGGGGAGGGTGAGGGGCATGCCGCCCAGGTTCACGGTGTAGTCCTGCTCCGTCGCATCCCAACCCCAGCTCTCAAAGTAGTAGCTGCCGGCGGGAACGGAGATATAGAAGGTGTTGTAGCCGCTTACCAGCGTGCCCTTCGCAGGGTCATATTCCGCCGCGCCCTCGGGCAGGGTGGAGGTGAAGTTGCTGTAAAGCAGCGTTACCGGGTTGTCGCGGTCGGGAATGGCCTCGCCCTTGTCGTTCCAGCCCAGAGAGGGATAGACCTTGATGATGGGGTAAACATTGCCGTTATTGCTGTAATTATAATCCTTACCCACATTGACGGTGAAGTTCAGCGGAGCGTCCTTCACGACATTCAGCGTCAGCGTCCAGGTGTCTGTGGAGAAGTTCTTGCCGTCGGTGGATGCGGTGAAGCGGTAGATGTAGGTTCCCGCTTCCAGCTCCGTGATCTGGATGGTCGTGCCGCCGAACAGGGATTCGGAGAAGCCCATTCTCTCGCCCCAGGTCTCGCCGCCATCGGCGGAGCGCTGATAATAGACCTGCTTGTAGGTGATCTTCTCGCCCTCCGGGCCTTCAAAGACCTTACCGGTCTGCAGCTCGGACAGGAGATAGGCCGTGCCCACCTGAACGGTGTCCTGCTTTTCGTCAGCAACGCCCTCAATAAGATGCGGGACCTTGATCTCGGCAAGGGTCTTGCCGCAGGTATCGCACGCGCCGTTGGAATCGCTGTCCTTGTGCTGGACGGCGGTCTGGCCCTTCAGGACGGGTGCGGGGCAGCTGTCGATGTAACCATCGCCCAGCGCTTCCGCGCTCAGACCGTTTTCCGCCGTAAAGGCAGTGCCCTGAACGGTGACGGTGGTGGTTTCCGCGTCGGAGGTCTTGACTGCGCCGTCCAGATAGAAGCACCTCTCGACGGTCAGGGCAGCATCCGCGCCGGTGACCTCGCCCACCAGCGCGCCCAGCTTGGCGTTATCGTCATATTCGCCGCTGACCTGGCCGATGGAATAGCAGCCGGTGAGCGTGACGGTATCCTTTACAAGGCCCACGATGCCGCCGGCCGCCTGGGCGATCCTTTGCGTTTTGTAATAGAAGCTGACATCGCCGGTATTGTAGCAGTTGGTAACGGTCACGGTGCCCGCAAGGCTTCCCGCGATGCCGCCCACGCCACGGAATTGGGACTGCCAGCCGCGCAGATGGACATCGCCGGTGTTCCAGCAGCCCTTAATGGTGACATTGCCGTAAGACGCAACGGCCACGATGCCGCCGGTATAGCCCTCATAGCCGGTGATATCGGCCTGGTTGGAGCAATTGCGGATCACAGTATCATTCGCCGTAGCCACCACGCCGGCGTGACCGTAGATCTCATCATTCGTGGTGTTGCCGGTGAGCGTCACGAAGTTGTGGCAGTTCTCGATGGTGGTGGTGCGATGGGTGGAAATGCCGCAGGCGCGGCCCACGATGCCGGCCACATAGCGGGTGATGGCCCTGGCCTCGCCATAGACGCTGAGATTTTTGACGGTGGCGCCGTCGCACAGGCCGAACAGACCCGTATAATAGGAGCTTCCGTCGTTATAGGCGCCCTTATTCTCCAGATACAGGCCGGTGATCTTATGGCCCTGGCCGTCGAAGACGCCGCGGTAGTCCTTGTAGCTGGCATTGTCGCCGATGGGCGTCCAGGGGGTGCTGCTGTCGCAGACACTGCCGAGGTCGATATCCGCCGTCAGGCGGGCGTTCAGCTCTGCGCTGCCGCCGTTGACCTCGTCCGCGAACCACTTGAGCTGGGCGGCGGTGCCGATCTCATAATAGCCGTCCTCCGCCACGGTGGGCTTGTTCACATCCGTCACGGTGACGGTGCACTGGGCGGTATAGCCGCCGTCCGCCGTTGTGACGGTGATGGTGGTCTTGCCCTCGCCCACGCCGGTCACGACGCCCTTGTTTACGGTCGCAACAGTTCTGTCGCCGGTCTGCCAGGTGAGCTTCTTATTTGTCGCATCCGCGGGAAGAACGGTGGCGGTAAGCTCCGCCGTTGCGCCCCGGTTCACGGTCAACTCGATCTGGTCCAGCGTCACACCGGTGACGGCGATCTTGCTGTCCCCGCCGGGCTTGGTGTTGTCGCCCGTAACGAAGTAGAAGGAGTTAAAGTAATCGTAGCTGTTGTCATTGTCCTCCGCCGCGATATACAATCCCTTTTCCAGCAGAAATGCGGCGGGCAGTGCAATGGTGTGGCTGCCATCTTCGTTTTCCGTGACGGTGTAATCATAATCGGAACCGGCATAATATTCCCAGCTGACATTGCCGTCCGCGTCAAAGAGAGCACAATATTCCGCAATGTTGGTCTCGAAATCTGCGGAATAGGTAACATAGACCGTCTCGGTCCCCTTGGGAACTGTCACGGTATAAACCTTTTTCTCGCCCGGGCTTGCGTAATGCGAGACATACATCTGGCTCTCGGCGATGTTGTAGACATACTCCGTTCCCTCGGGATCCAGCGTAATGCTGGCGAAATCGAAATTCTTATAATACTCCGCCGGGTCGAAGGGCTTCTCGCCGCCGCCCACGGTGACCTTTGCGGTGGCGGGCGCATAGCAGGAATCGCTGGTGCCCGCGTTGGGGTCCATGGCCAGCAGGTAATAGGTGCCCGCAGTGGCAAAGGTATAGGTATAATTGCTGCCGTCCTCAGCGGTGGGTTCAACATCGGCGATCTTCTTCCAGTTTTCGTCATAGACCGCAACGGTCAGGCCGGTGATCGGATCGGTCTGCTCGGTGCCGCCGTCTGCCACGCTCTTGGTGTCGTACTTCATCGTGGAGAAGGTGATGCTCTTGCCGGGCTGCGCGGAATATTCGTCCAGATCGAAGCAGGCAAACGCGCCTTTGGTCCAGAACTCCCAGTTGCTGAACATGGCAAGGTCGATCGTGTCGTCATCCGACAGCAGGACATAGTCCGCCGTGGAGCCCCAGCCGGCGCTCATCAGCGGGTAGACATGGTTGCGGTAGTACATGAGGTTTTCGTCATGGCCCCAGAACTGCTGCATATAAAGGCTGGTGGCGCTGCCGGTGATGTTCAGCGCCAGGCTCGTGTCCTCATAGGCAACGCTGCCGAGCATATTCTCGACGCCGCTGCCCACGCCGTCGTGGCCAACGACCTTCACCTGGCCGGAGGTCACCTGCTCCGGAGAATAGCCGAGGTAGTAAACGCCGAGCATATACAGGTAAAGATGCAGCGCCGTGGGACGCTTAACGACCTGATCATCCACATAGCCGCCGGAGCCGTTCTCGGTGTGGTAGCGGTAGAAGTCGGAAAGGCCCTGATTCTCCAGATCAAAATAGGGCACATTTACTTCCAGATGAGACAGGACCGTGCCCTCGTTGCCGAGGATGGGGACGCCGTCGCTGGAAATGGTGACATAGACTTTTACGCTACCTTGATCTGTCTCGTCGTAGTCATACTGGTTCTCGTCGCCCTTTTCGCCCTCGTTGACGGTGATGGTCAGCGTCGCCTCGGCGGTGACAGGCTCGTCGCTCGAGCAAACGGCGGTTATCTTCGCTGTATATTCGCCAACATTGGCGTTGGTAAAATGCAGCGCACCGTCGGCGAGCTTGGTGTGGTCGCCCAGGTTTTCGCCGGACAGGGTGTAGGTCATTTCGTGACCCGCGCTGTCCGTAAACAGCTCCGTCATTTCGATGACGAGCTCCGCGCCCTGCGTCGTGGTATATTCTGTTTTACCAGACACAGTGATCGCGTGCTCCGTTGCCGTTTCGTCCGCCGCAAAGGCCATTGCCGGCAGCATGCTCAGCAGCATGGCAAGGACCAGCAGCAGACTTGTTACTCTTTTCTTCATACAGTTCTCCTTTGCCCAATATTATCAAAGCGCAGCTGCAGCGATCCGCCGCCCTCTGCGGGGCAGGCGGCCTTTGCGCTTTCATTTCGGGGATCGTTTCTGCGGGGGTTCGCAGATGCTCCTTCCGAAATTTCCGCAAAAAGAAACCATGCTTCCCCAAGGAAGCATGATCCCTGCGCTCCGGGCAATAAAAAAACACCGATCTGCCTGCAACAAGCAAATCGGCGCCCTGCTCCGAGTTTCGATAGGATCATCGTGCTATCTACCTTCCATTTATCAGCCTCTGCACCAGATACGGAGATCCAGACAGCTCCATGCAGACGAAGAAAAGCGATTCTCCTGACTTGGACTATGGACGCGCAGCGTCCGCGCTCTGTTTTCTACCTTCTCATGGGTCGCCCCACAATGGCTGCCTTTCGGCCACGCGGCCCGCGTTGAAGGCGCTGTCTTTACGCCTTTCTGCCGGCCGCTTCGAAAACTTGCTCATCCTCACAGTTCCGGGCGAGTAGTTTCATTGCTCTTTCACCGCAGACTGCCCGGCGGGGCAACCCACGATTACAATTCTTCAGCGGATAAACGATATGAAATTGTCACGCGGGAACGGTACTGCTTCGCCCGTCCCGCGGCGGTCTTTTCTGCACACCGGCAGCGCCCTTTGCCCCGTTTTGGGAGAAAAGCGCCATAAAAATGCACATTTTTACCACTATGCTTATTATAGCGCCGGCCCGGAGAAAAGTCTATCGTCATTTGCGTTTTTTGTTATCTGGAGGGCGTTGGTTTTTTGCTGCATATTCACCATTTTTCTCTCTTCGCCCGGCAAAAGCAAAAGGCGCGGCAAGCTGCCGCGCCTTGAAGAGACTCTGAACTCCGGGATCAATACATGCCCATGTCGCCGCCCATGCCGGGTGCGGCGGGAGCCGCGGGCGCGGGCTCCTTCTTGTCGGCTACCACGGATTCGGTGGTCAGGACCATGGAAGCGATGGAGGCTGCGTTCTGCAGAGCGGTACGGGTCACCTTGGTGGGATCCACGATACCGGACTTGATCATATCGCAGTAGGTCTCCTTATAGGCGTCGAAGCCATAGCCCACCTTGCGGGCATTCTTGATGCGCTCCAGCACGATGCTGCCGTCGATGCCGGCGTTGACGGCGATCTGCTTGACAGGCTCCTCCAGCGCCTTCATGACGATGCGGACGCCGGTCTTCTCGTCGCCCTCCACCTTGGAGACCTCCTTGGCCACGGCGGGGATGGCGTTCACATAAGCGGTGCCGCCGCCGGCCACGATGCCTTCCTCCACAGCGGCGCGGGTGGCGTTGAG
>ERZ808252.2757-NODE-2757-length-10061-cov-14.395363_pt1 | contig 10061 bp, 11 predicted proteins | sample MGYA00521242_ERZ808252 | MGnify/ENA primary metagenome ERZ808252 (study PRJEB31516, sample SAMN03275581) | gut metagenome | biome: mammalia-associated habitat; material: feces | host: Papio cynocephalus | place: Kenya | collected 2012-08-07 ...
AGAAACGCTGGCTTGCAGTCGCCATCGCGCCGCTCAAAAAACCGAACATCGTGACCACTCCGGCAACAACATTGTAGATTCCGTAATCTTCCGCGCCAAGCGTATTCAGAACGACACGCACCGTGTACAAAGACACAAGCATTATGAGAATCTGCCGGAAATATAGAGCGAGCGTGTTTTTTGCGATGCGGGATGTATTGGACATTCTTAAAAATCACCTCTAAAACTCTGAGAAGCCGTTTCAAGCCACTCTTCTTTCTGTTCCATTTCTTCATCACTCATAAAATCCCTTCCGCAGTCATAAACCACCTGCACTTCAATCCAGGTGGCAGAGCTTGCCGAAGCCTCAATCACGCTTTTTCGGATTTCTTCTCCGCCAAGCCACACAGACTCATCATCATCCGCAGTCGGCGACAAAGTGCATATATATAGAAGAATTTGTTCAGTTTTGTCCGCTCTTAGCCGTTCAAGCACGAAAGAAAGCATAGCCTCGCTCACGCCGTTCGGAAAAATCACAATGTCTTTTTCAGCCCAAGAGCCGCCGGCTTCGCCTGTGAGAAAATCGTGCATTTCGTTTATTTTTTTCTGCGTAAATCCGTCCGGGGCACAGCCGCAGAGAATGGCATATCGGGTCAAAACAAAATCTCCTGAATATTGCTATTATCAACATAATATATTGCTTTTGGATAATTTTCAAGTATTGCTGATAGCAACATAATAATTTTAATGACAGATATTCTATTGGTTTTGGGAAGCAACATTAGAAAAATAAGAAAAGAATTCGGCTGGACTCAGGCTGATTTGGCGGAAAAATCTGGAATTTCAGTTCCTTTTATGACACAGATTGAACTTGGAAGAAAATCCGCCTCGCTGGAAGTTGTCCAAAATATCGCGGCCGCACTGAATATTTCCTATAAGCAACTTTTTGAAGAAAATATTGCTTCCAATAATCAGAAAAAAACAAATTTGTCATTGCTGGAACAAAATATCGCTTCTTCTGTTGTAAAAAAGATCCACGAGGAATTTCTTAAGATAAAATAAATCATGTGTTCCGAGCACAAAACTAAAAATTGTGGTACCATTCTGCGCATAAGGACAAAATTATGAATCAGAATGAAAATAAAACGACAACGGCAGAAAATCTTTCGGAAATTTCACGCCAGACGGAAAAGATAATCGCTGAGCTGCTCGATTCCCATCCGCAGAAAAAAGGCTCGGTTTTTGTAATCGGCTGCTCGACTAGCGAGGTTGCGGGCGGCTCTATCGGAAAAGACTCAAGCGTGGAAATCGGAAAGGCGATTTTTAAGACTGCAAACCGGATTCTGTCATCAAAAGGAATTTTTCTTGCGTGCCAGTGCTGCGAGCACTTGAACCGCGCGCTTGTTGTTGAGCGTGAGTGCGCCGAAAAATTCGGTCTTGACGAAGTTTGCGTTGTGCCGTGGATTCACGGAGGAGGCTCGTTTGCGACAGCGGCTTACTACGGATTCAAGGAGCCGGTCGTTGTGGAGCATATAAAGACAGCAGCAGGGCTTGACATCGGAAGCACGCTGATTGGAATGCATTTAAAGGAAGTCGCGGTTCCAGTCCACCCGGAGCAGAAATTCGTGGGCAAGGCATATGTTACAGCGGCATACTCACGTCCGAAGCTGATTGGCGGCGAGCGGGCGCATTACACAGCGGAAAAGCAAGAGCAGCATAACGTTTGGCAAAACCATTCGTAGACAATGGAAGTTATTTTAACGTTTTATAAAATTACGTGCCTTCAGCAAAAGTTAAAATAACGCTACATGAAATTGCTTGCGGACAAGGAAAATCAAAATAACGTTTGAAGAAATTGCGTCAGGTCAAGGAACGTTACAGTAACGTTTTGAGGAATCGCCCAAAGTCGCTGAGTATTAAAATAACGCTTCAAGAAATTACATAAAATCGGAAAACGTTATTTTTATACACATGGAAATCTCTACTGTCCATTTTCTTTACGATTTTCCGTCTTCTTGACAATTTCCACAAAAAGAAATATTAATAGAAAGATTTTATAAAACAATCTAATATTTTTCGGAGTTTATTATGTGTTTATCAAAAAAATCAAAGATCGTAGCAATTTTACTCATCGCCACAGCCACATCTTGTTTTTCCCAGAAATGGAAAGGAATTGTAAAAGGCATTGGCGACAGAGCCAGCGGAAATACAAATTCCCAGGCAATAGAAAAAACTGAACCTGCAGAAACAAACAATGCCAAGAAAAATACAGCAAAACTCTCAAACAACCCTCAGGTTCAGACAAAAGCCGCTTATCTTACAAAAGCCGAAGTCGCACTAAACTCAAAAGATTACAATACCGCCACAGAAAACTACAACAAAGCTGTAAAAACAAAGCTTCCAAAAAATGTTGACAAATCCGACGCCGACATACTTAACACCTGGACAAAAGAAATCTACGCAAGGCTTCAGTATCAAAATATCAAAAGCTTAAAAAATAGATAGCATTCAGATCCCGGCTTTACACAATGTAAACCGGGATTTTTATATGGGCGTTCGCCGCAAAACTTCGTTTTGCTTCACGAGTTTGCTTTGCAAACTCGCGCCGCCGGGCTTTTCGCACTTCGCTAACGCTCATTCCTCCGCAACCGCTGGTTGCTTTGGAACTACGGTGCTACAATCCCTAACGCATTATGCATTACGAATTATGCATCACGCATTTTCGTCATCTTCTTCATCTCCTCGCGCAAAAAAATCACTGCGACAACGAACGAAACTGCATCGCTTATGAGCGCGCTCCAAAGCATTGTCACAATGTTCTGGCTCATGGTGGCAAGAATTATCGAAGCCGGAACAAAAACTATCACATCGCGCAGAAGAGCGAGAAGCGTTGATTTTCCGCTTTTTCCGATTGACTGCAAAATTATCGCCGCGGATTTTATAAAGCACGTCATTATGATTCCGCTCAAAAAGATTCTTACACAAAGCCGCGCGTATTCCATATATTCAGGTGAGTTGCCTTTTCCGAAAATTGAAATCACCAAGTCCGGAAGAAATTCAAAAATCAGGAAAACCAAAATGCCGATTGCAAGCACAAGACGCAGAATTACATGGGCAGTTTCCTTTACACGCGCAAAGTTTCCGGCTCCCATGTTGAATCCGATAATCGGCTGGCCGCCCAGACTGATTCCAATCACAATGGAAATTACGATTCCAAAGACCTTCATCACAATTCCCACGACCGCAAGCGGAATAACCGAGCCAAAAGCCTCGCCTGTGCTTGCAAAAGTTCCGTAGCCGTATTTTGTAAGAAGGTTGTTGTTCACGGCGATTACAATCACGATTGAAAACTGAACGATAAGCGACGCCATTCCAATCATAATAATCCGGGCAAGCAAAATAAAATCAGGTTTAAGACATTTTAGATTCAGATGAAAATTCTTTGAGCGGAAAATATAAGCAATGCTCATCAAAAAAGTCAGAACCTGCCCGATTACAGTCGCAATCGCCGCGCCTTTCACGCCCATTCCAAAGACGAAAATAAAAACCGGATCAAGAATAATGTTTGAAATTGCGCCAGCAAGAGTGCAAGTCATCGCGAATTTAGGAGAGCCGTCCGCGCGGATTGCGCCGTTCAAGCCCTGTCCAATCATATAGAAAGGAAGCCCCATGCAGATCACCGTAAAATACTCGTTCGCAAAATCGTAGCAGAGCTTTTCACTTGGATTAGCGCCGAAAACCGCAAGAATCTGGTTCTTGAACAAAAAACCAAAAGCGCAGAGCACAACAGAAAGAATAATCAGAAACGAAAATCCTGTTCCAACGCACTTGTCCGCCTTTTCCTTGTCCTGCTCGCCTAAAGCAAGACTGAACATAGCCGCCGAGCCGTCGCCCACAAGAAGCGCAAGCCCCAAAGCCAGAACCGTGAACGGATAGACAATGTTGGTCGCCGCGTTTCCGAACGCGCCCGCACTGCTCCACCCGATAAAAATCTGGTCAACAATGTTGTACAAAGCCGCAACCAGCATGCTGATTACACACGGAACGGCGAAATGCCGCACAAGCCGCCCGATTTTCTCGCTCCCCAAATCATAATTTTTCATAATTCACCTCAAGAAAAAAAACACAATCCATTAAATAAAAAAAGCAGCCTAAAAACGCGCCCGAACTGGACTTACGCTTTTGGCTGCTCGTTAGATTGCATTTGAATTTTTAATTTCGCCTATCCTAGCAGATTTTTTTATTTTGTGTAAGCGATGAGGGGAAAATAAAATTTTTGCATGAGCCCAAAATACGCTGAGAAGCTCGTAAAAGTTTTCGAACGCGCAAAAAATGCGTTGGGCGACTCGTAAATTTTTCCGAACGACCCAAAATTGCGTTGGGCAACTCGTAAATTTTTCCGAACGAGCCAAAAGTACGCTGGGCAGGCCGTGAAAGTTTTCGAATGAGTTAAAAGTGCGTTGGGCCATTGCGTAAAAAACTTACACCACCGCCGAAAAGCACACGCAATTCTCTCCGCTTTTGTTCGTCGTGTTGCGCACTTCGATTTTTCCGCCGTGGAGGTTTGCGATTGCCTGCGCGATTGAAAGACCAAGCCCTGAGCCTGCCGTGCTTCTTGAGCGGTCGCCACGGTAAAGGCGGTCGAAAACGTGGGGAATGTCTTCCTCGCTGATTGCGCCTGTGTTCATAACGGAGATTTTCACGCGGTTTTCACAAGTTTTTTCAACGCAAAGCGACACTTCTCCGCCCTCCGCAGTGTACTGAAACGCGTTCTGCAGAAGGTTTGAGACGCATCTCATAAGCAGAAGCGGGTCTGCCTTAAAGTCAAAATCTTTTGCGCAGTTTTTCTTGATAGTGAATTTTATGTTCTTCTTTTTTGCAAGAAGTGCAAACCGGGATGAAGCATCATCTGCGAATCTGCACGCGTTCACGTCCGCAGGAGAGATTTTCATCTCAGGGGACTCAAAGCGGCTCAAGTCCTGAAGGTTCCACACGAGCTTTTCAATCAGCGTAAGCTCGGAATAAAGGGCCGCGAATCTCTCGCCTGTCGCCTCAAGAACTCCGTCGTTCATTCCCTCAACCTGCATTTTCACCGCCGTAAGCGGAGTGCGCAAATCGTGCGAGATGTCCTGCATCCACTGCCGGCGCAAAGTTTCCTCGTGCATAAGCCTTGTCTTAAGCTTTTTTACCGAGTCCAAAATCCTGTCAAACTCGTTAACGCCGAGAGTCGCCATGTCCTTTTTCATCAGATCCGGGGAAGAGATGTAGTCTGCAAGAGTGCGCGCCTTTTTTGCGAGCATCGTCGAAATCAGAACGGAAAGAGCAATCGTGATTGAGACCGCAAGAGCGATTCCTGCAAAAAGCCCTTTTTCCATTGTGGAAACAAAAATTCTGTTCGCCTTGTACGCCAGAAATCCTACGTTGTCTGCGCAAAGATAGCCGATAGTCTCTCCACCGTCCTTTATCTGAACCGGCGAATTGAGCGAAAGGAAAGTTGAGAGCGAGCCGACAGATTTTTCAACTTCGTCCTGCGTGCTGACTTTTCCTTTTTCAAGAAGAAGAATTGGCTTTTTGTTTCCGTCAAAAATGTAGATGTAAAGGGAATCCGTCGTGTAAGGCATTACGGCTTTTTCAAGCTCGGAGGCGGAAAGGCTTCCCGTAAGCCTGTACGTCTTTGAGATTGCCGGAAGAATCAGAGAGACAAAGTCGTCCCTTTTGTCCGCGTTCCAGTCGTTTATCGAGCGGCTCACCGACACTGTGAAAATGACCGACATCGCGGCGATTACGGCAAACGAGGCGGCGATAAATCCTGTAAGAATCCGTGCAAAAATCGACTTCATTTTCTACTTTTTGGAATCCGCCTTTATTCCGCTGAACCTGTAGCCGAAGCCCCTTACGGTTGAAATCCACTGCTGCCCGATTTTTGAGCGCAGGTTCGCCATGTGCGTGTCTATCGTTCTCTCCGAGCCTTCAAAAAAATAGTTCAGGCACTCGCCCAAAAGCTGCTCGCGCGAGACAACCTGTCCGGCGTTGGACGCAAGATACAAGAGGATTTTCCATTCTGTTGAAGTAAGCTCCGCCGCGTTTCCGTCAACGCTCACGCTGTGCTTCGCCTCGTCAATAATAACGGTCGAGTTTCCGCTCTTCCATTCGCCGGAAGCCGCGCTTTTTCCGCTGTCAGTTTTTCCGCTTCTTCTTAAAAGCGCGTGAACACGAAGAACAAGCTCCTTCGCCGAAAAAGGCTTGCAGATGTAGTCGTCCGCGCCAAGCTCAAATCCCAAGATTCTGTCTGATTCGGAATCTTTTGCGGTCAAAAAAATCAGAGGAATATCGCTTGCAGCCCTTATTTCCTTTGCGAGCGCGAATCCGCTTCCGTCGGGGAGCATAACGTCAAGAATCGCAAGGTCGGCCGTCTCCCTTTTTACCGCGTCCAGAACGCCCGAAACTCCGCCGAATTCAAGAGTCTTGTAGCCGTCAAGCTTTAAGTAGCCAGAAACCGCGTCGCGAATCAGAGAGTTGTCCTCAACAATTATCACGCAGGCCATTTTTCAGTTTTCCTTTTTTTCAGATGAAGATGAAGCAGAAGATGAATTCTGACTTGAAACCGGCGCATTGTACAGAAAATTCCGCATGATGATTCCAGACGGATTTTTTTCAAGCACAATGTTTCCTTTCCAGTCGTAGAAGAATTCTTTTTCAGAGACAGTTTTTCCTTCCGCATTTTTTAGAACCGAGCGAATCATATTCCCGGCAAAAAAAGTCCGTGTCTCCTCAGTCTTCAGGCTTCCGTCCGCGCCGAGCGTTCTTACCGCAGAAGCCTTTCCGTTTGAATACGAATAGTTCACGCTCTCGTAAAATCCGCTTGCGTCGTAGTTTTTTTCCTGCGCCAAAGTGGAATCCGCATTGTAAAGATACTCAACGCGCTTGAAAAATTTTCCGTCCGCATAGAACGAGGAATAATCTTTTACGCGTCCGTCTTCCGTATAAATGTATTTTTCCGTAAAGTTCAATGCGCCTGCGGCAGAATAAGTCTTGCATTCAGAAAGTCGGGATTTTTCGTTGTAAAAATATTCCGCGCGCCACTCTATCTCGCCGCTTCCTGAATAAGAAGTCTCGCTTGCAAGAAGCCCCTTTTCGCCGTAGCCGTAGGAATAACGCCACTTCACGTTTTTTGACGAGTCAAGCCCGGTGATTTCTGAAATCTTTCCGTCATCAAGAAATTTTCTTTCAACAATAGTTTTTTCAGAGCCGTCGTCGCCAAACTGCCTTTCCTTTGAAATCCGCCCGTCCGCAAATTCAAGAACACTATATTTTTTCAGGCTGTCCGGAGAAGCTCCTCGATATTCTGTCACACAAAAAGGCGAGCCGCTGAATTTAGGAGAGGTAGCCAATGTATTTTTTGAAACTGAAACCGTGTTTTGCGGAAAAACTTCCGCGCCTCCAAAAAAAAGAACTGAAACAAATATTAAACAAAAAAGACGGGATGATTTCATTCTAATCCTCAATACATGATTTTTTTCTATTATATATAAATGCAAAATACGATTTCAAGATACAAAAAAATCAGCAGAACCGGATTGGAGACTTGAGCCGGCTCTGCTGAAAACAATTTTTAACTAAAGAAGGATGGCTTTGCTGTTGTATTTTAAGATGTTTCTATTCCGCAGCAGGAACAGAAACATCGTTGTTCTGTGGAAGTTCCTCCTGAACGGCGGCCGGATTTTCGCTCTGCAAAGTGTCCTGTATGGAAAGTGATTTTTCTTCTACAGGAGCTTCAGTCGGTGCTTCTGACTGAACAGCAGATGTTGTTTCCTCCGAAGCTGGAGCGTCCTTTTTTGTTCCAGCGCAAGAGAACATCATTGCGGCGAATCCGATCATTGATACGGCGATAAAAGCAGTCTTTGTTGTTTTCATTTTTTCTTCCTCTTATTTATAGTTTTAATTTCATTATCTGACATATTACTTTGTCATTATCCGACTTGACCGGATAATTTCTAAACAGATTCCCTTGTCAAGCAAGGGAATGACAGTAACGTTTCCCAATTTTTTCTACTCAGCAAGTGCTACAGAAGCTGACTCGCTAAAGTTGTTTGCAAGGCGAAGAACCGCAACTTTGTCGTCCGAACTGTCAGCAAGTCCTGCAACTTCAACGTTGTTTATAAGAACTGCGGAATCCTTTACTTCAACAGGAAGTGTTTTTCCTGAAAGTGTCTGAACGGATTTCTTTGCCTCAAGGTTTTCCTTTGTGAGCTTTTCAGGAACTATGTAGTCAGAAATGTTCTGGGTGATTTTTCCAGTGTCGGCGATTGCGTCAATCGGAGCAAGAACTGTAACGCCGGAATCAGAAGCAACTTCCTGGATTTTGTCTGAAGAATTTTTAAGGATGTTCGCGAAGATTTTTATTCCGTCAACTTCCTCAATCGACTTTGAGATTTCCTGAGCGGAAAGAGTTTTGTCATCCGCATTTTCAGAAAGTGTCTCCTGACTTGCTGTTGCCTCAGCGTTCGGTTTTGTGTTAAGTTCGCCGAGAACTGAAGAAGAAGGATTGAATTCCTGTGCGAAAACTGCCGCCGCAACCAATGCCGATACACCAAAAGTTAAAACTGTCTTTTTCATAGATTTTTCCTTGTCATAAAACAGATGGATTTTTTTGATGGACTTTGACGCTCAAGCATCTATTCCGTTCCCCTCTCTGCTTTTGACACTGCCATAGTAGAATTCATGTTTCAAGATTTTCTTTCGGAAATGTCAAGATTGTGTGAAGATTTAAAAGAAATTGAAAAAGAATAAAAAAAAACAGCCCCTGCCATAAAAACAGAAGCTGCCTTAACAAACACGATGTGAAGCAGTCTTATGCAACAGCTCTCCGGGTCAAGCCCGAAGATGACATTGCCAGCCACGCATTAATCATTACGAATTACGAATTATCCATTATGCATTATTAATTGTTCAGCGAACTGAATTTACGTTCCGAACTTTCCTGCTTACGTTTTACAGGAATCCAGATTGCGCTTTTGTAGTCCTCGCTGTCCATCAGGCTATTGTCGTACCATTCGATGTTGCAGCCGGTCACCATCTCGTAGTCAGGGTTGCCCGGAAGCCATTCCTTAAAGATTTTTGTGTTCACGTTCTGAAGAGCATTAGGCATCGGACCTGTGCAATTGAACTTTGCCCATTCCAAGTCAGGGAATTCAAAGAGCGTCATTCCCTCTGGAACCTTGCCGCCGCAGTATTTTCCCGCAACCAGATAGCGGAACTTTCCGCCGCCGATGTCATCAATGCAAACTCCGTACTCGCCTATGCAGTTTTCCTTGACCGCACGCTCAATTTCCGACAGCTCCTTTTTTCCGCTCCAGACTGCGCCAAGATATTTTTCTCGAAGCTCGTCCCAGAATTTCGGAATCTCGCCGTAGGAATTTTCCATGCTGAAAATCCGCTCAAAGCCAATCACCTTGAAGCCGAACATCGGGCTTACCGTAAAGTCAAGTTTTTCCATTCTATTTCCTCCTGTGATGGAAATCGTGATTTTCAGCGGAAGAAAAATGTTAAGAGACTGAGGCGATTTTTTTAGCTGAACCGGCGAAACTCCGTGAAACCTCGTGAACGCGCGCGTGAAGCTTTCGGGAGTCTCGTAGCGGTACTTAAGCGCGATGTCAATCACTTTTTCCTTTCCGCCCAGAACGTCAAGAGCCGCAAGATAAAGCCGCCTGTTCCTTATGTACTCGGCCGGCGTAATTCCGGTCAGAATCTTGAATCCTCGCTGAAAATAAAACGGAGACATAAAGATTTCCGCCGCAACGTCATCTGCCGAAATGTCATCGCAAAGATGAGAGTCCATAAAAGCAATTGACTTTTTCATCGCCGTAAGCCATTCCATTTTTTCCTCTTGCTGAAAATAAATTTGATTCGTGCCACGAAAGCACAGTCACAGGATAAACCAAAAGCAAAATCCACTCCTGACATTTTCTGCGCAGTTTTGTCCTGCGTCAAGATGGATTGACAAATAAAACTGCACAAAGTATAGTTCTATAAAATTTTAATTTTCTGCCACCGGGCAGAAGAAATGCTATAAAGAGCATTCA
>ERZ808252.2759-NODE-2759-length-10051-cov-2.329932_pt1 | contig 10051 bp, 6 predicted proteins | sample MGYA00521242_ERZ808252 | MGnify/ENA primary metagenome ERZ808252 (study PRJEB31516, sample SAMN03275581) | gut metagenome | biome: mammalia-associated habitat; material: feces | host: Papio cynocephalus | place: Kenya | collected 2012-08-07 ...
CCCGGAAAGGTTTACCAGGGCCACGTCGTTGGCCAACTTTCGTAACCACGGAGTGTAGGAGAGGGATACTCCGGCGCTGCTTACGTTGAACGCATATTTGGCAGGATTCCAGTATTGTGAATTGGCATCCGGCAGGGTGGAAACGCCATTGTCTCCCATTCCCCCCCCCCTTGCATCAGGCGCAATGGACAAAGAGGGAACAGCTGTGCCAATCGGGGCGAATTCTTTCTTTACGTTTTGATCGTCAGCATACGTCGGGACTGAAGTCAGCCATAACGCTATTGACAGTGCGAAAAGTTTCAAATTGCAAAATCGTATCATCTTCATTTACTAATTTCTTATTACGAATGAGTCTCTTTATAATAACCATCATTTCCCTTGTTTATTGTGCAAGGATTATCATTTTCTTTGCTTCCGTTACGCTCTTGGAATTCCCATAACGCAATGAGGCTCTGTAAATATACACTCCCGGCCGTAATCGGGCATTCCCGTTGCCGAACAGGTCCCATTGCAGCTCGTATGCTTTGAATGCATCGGACGAACCTCGTTCTTCATGGCTCCAGCGCAAACGTCCCGTCATGTCGAACACTTCCAATTTCACGTCCAGTTCCGAGCCGGGCAGGTTGTGGAACATGAAGAAGGTGACGAAGCTCCTGGCTGGGGTGGGGGACGCATATAGCTTTATCAGTTCCGGTTTCATGTCTGCAACGACATGGAAGGTAAAGGTGTATGTCGTCGAATTGTTCAGTACGTCCCATACTTTGAATTCCGCCGTATGTTCCCCGGCCTCCAACTCGGGTATGGAGAACACGATCGAACCGGAACCATCGGTGCCCGTCACTTGATAGTATTCGTTGAGGTTGTAGCTTTTGGCCGTTTGGTTGTCTATCGTCAGCATGATGTCATGGCCTATGCTGCTGCCCGTCATGTTGATGCCGCTCTTGTCCCACAGCGAGACCACCAAGAGCGGAGTGGCATTCACATTCCCTCCATCCGTGAATGTCGTGTCATTCAAGTATAAATAGCGCACTTCCGGACCTTCGTTGTCATCTCCGCCCTCTTCTGACGTGCCGCCTACCCGGAAGTTCAGGGACGAGCCTTGTGCTTCGGCTGTGTCCTTCACGTTGATGGCATAGAAGTTCATCTTCCCGTAGTCGTTGGAATAAGAAATGTCCTTCGGCATGGTGAAGGAGATGCTGAACTCCCCTTGGCGCACCGAGTCCTTCCCGATGTACAACGTGTTCGGATAATCCGTGTATTGGAATTTTTTCCCGGTGTTGAAATTGTCCAACGTAGTGACGGTCTGCTTGCTGTCCATGACCGTGGCGTTCAGCAAACCATTGAAAGTCGCGTCTTTCTTTCCGTCCGGGGAATGCACTTCTCCCTTGACGGTCACCTTCTCCAGTGCTTTGAGCGTCGGAGGGACGAACTCGTTGACCGGGTTGCCGTTTATTTCAGTCACCACGACTTCGTAGTCAGGGAAATTCAATCTTAACGCGGGGTCTCCGATTAGAATGAAATTAAGCTTGTTGCTGTTCGACCCCAAGTTCGCTTTTGCCGCTTTCATCACTTCGCCCAGTGTAAGGTAATGCCCCTCGTCGTTCTTGGTGAAGAGGTTGTTGATGATGGCTCGGTTGATTAATACATTCTGATCAGGATAAACAGCGCGAGTCGTCGAGAACAGGGCGATTCCTCCACTTTTCGCATTCAGGAAAACCGATTCGCCTGCCGATGTCGCCAAGGCATCGAATCTTGAGAAATCGCATGTGGCGGTAATCCAAAGGGGAAGATAAGGGTAAGTCGCCTGCTGGATGTCGGACTGTGTCAGCACGCCTTCGTCCGCCCATGCGGTCGTGCTGCCATGCCCGGTATAATTCAACACCATCAGTCCGTTCTTCAGCTGTTTCTGCAAAGCGTTGCGGACATCGGGATAGGAAGCGTTTCCTCCTGTCCTGTCTTTCGTGTAGGCATCCATGTAAAGCTTGTTTACCTTGAACTCGCTGTGCTGGCTGTTGACAATCTCCGCGATTTGGTCTGCCTGCCTCATGTGGATTTGCTTGTCGGTGTCTGCGTTGCCCCCGTCGTCCGCGACGAATGTCACATTGTTTTTCCAGCTCCCAGGCAATGAATTTTCCATATAGTCGATGACTTTGGATACTGCGGCGGAAGCTTCCGCCGTGGTACGTACCGGGAATCGACCGATGCCGATGCTCATTTTCGAGGCACTGATGTAAGCCCCGCTTCCGTCTTCCAGAATCCCGAAATAATCATCGGTCGTGAAAGAATTGATGTCGATGGAGTTCTCCGACTGATAGGTGAGCAGCATGTTTTTCAACAGGCTTTTGTTCAAGCCCCATTCCCGGGTCAGTCCTCTATTGTCGAACGCACCGTCCCCGAACAGCAACAGGTATTTCAAGGGCGTTTCTTCGGTGCTTCTGTCGTAAAGCATCTTCAGGAAACGGCGATAGGCTGTCGCATCCGGAGTCCCGCTTGAGAACTCGTTGTAAATCGCGTCGGGACTGACGACTAAGACACTCAGCCCGTCGTGTTTCCTATGGGCCTCCGCCAATCGTTCTGCTTCGGACGTGAGTATTTCCGGAGCAATGACGACCATGTTGAATGGCCCCAATCCATGCAGGTCTTGAGGATTTATTTCGCCTACGATGGTGGGCGTATCCGTCAATTTCTCTTTGTCAAAAGCAATGAATTCTCGTATTTTATCCGAGGCAGAAACGGAAAAAGAGAAATCAGTGTCTTTTAAATCCCCTTCGATCCGCAACGGCCGCTGCGTGTCTGTAATATCCCATACGACTGTATTGGCCGAAGCATTGCCCAATTGGAATCGGGACACATTATTCAATGCGTCCGTGCTTCTGAATGCCATCTGCGTGCCTGCGAAAGAGAGGGAACGGCGCATTTGAAAGCGGATATAGTCCAGATACGCATTTTGGTCACCTGTTTTCCCGTAGTTGACCGTGAAAGTCGTCTTCTCTTTTTTCGTCCCTTTCCATTCTCTCGTACCGGAAACAGCGACCGCCTTCGTGTAGGTGTCGCCAACCCCGTTCCCGGGTACGGTCAGATTGATGATGGTGCTGTCATTGGCGGAGAGGGTGACAGAAGTCCTTCCTTGCACGGCTTTGGCGATAAAGCGCAGCGTCACTTTGGCATCGTCCGAAGTGATGTTGGGAACAGTGAAAGTGAAGTTCCTTGACGTGGTGGAAACAAAGGATTCTCCGAACAGTTCCCGTCCGGATTCGTTTACGGCTACTTCGTCCTTTTCCCAAAGCTGATAGTCGTCGAAAGTCCGGATTATCCGGACGGCGCCTTCTACTGATGCCAGTCCTTTCATGGGGTTTGTCTCTGTTGCATCCGTGACAAAGTAATAGCCCGATTCCGAATATGGATTGTTCGTATGTATGAATGATGCTGTCCGGGTGTCATATTCCCATTGTGTTGGACCTTTTGCATAAAAGAAAAGGACGTTCCCGTCCGTCCATACAGGGACGGAAGGCACATCGTCCGAATATCCGCTTTGGGAAAAATCCTCCTCCAACATCCATCCGCCGTAACCATGTATGGAGACTTTGGAAATGTCGGCAAAGCCCATTTTTTTCAAATCGGCTGTTGTCAAACGATAAATGCCGGACTTGTCCACCTTGACCTTTACCCATCTCCCCGATGAAAGCAGCGATTGAGAGGCATAGCGGTTCTCATCTGCCCAAATGGATGCCATGTATGCCAAGCAAAGAATGATAATTGATGCGATACGTTTCATCATACTATTATATTTAACCTATTGAGCCAGACGCCTTGTTCATGTTAGCGGACATGGAAATCCAGTAGTTTCCGATTGCCTATGTAACCTTCCAAATGGTCTCCGATTCTAACGGGCCCTACGCCTGCTGGGGTGCCGGTATATATCAAATCCCCAATTTTCAGGGTGAAGAACCGGCTGACGTATGATACGATTCTGTCGACAGGGAAAAGCATATCCGCCGTATTCCCATGCTGGGCACATTCCCCGTTTATGTCCAGGTGGAAAGAAATATCATTTATTCCCCCGGCTTCAGGAAGGGGAATGAAAGTCCCGATTGCCGCGGAGTTGTCAAAAGCCTTGCTCAACTCCCAGGGCAAACCTTTGGCCCTCAATTCCCGTTGCAAATCCCGTGCGGTAAAATCAATGCCGACGGTTATTTCTTGGTAATAGCGGTGAGCAAAACGTTCGGCTATGTTCTTCCCCAAGCGATCTATCTTGACAACGATTTCCGTTTCGTAATGGACTTCGGACGAGAAATCCGGAATGAAAAAAGGTTTCCCGTCCTTCAGCAAAGACGAGTCCGACTTCATGAATATTGTTGGCTCTGTTAATTCTAACGTATGATGCAGCTCTTTATTGTGGGATGCATAGTTCATACCGACGGCGATTATCTTCATTTTAATGGTCTATGGTGTTCAAACGATTAAACATGACGGCTAAATGGGCGTACATGGAGGTGTTTTGGATGACAACATCTTCAGGGACGCATATACGGAATGGCGTGAAGTTCCATAGCCCTTTTATCCCTCCTTCGATGATCTGGTCTGCGACTTCTTGCGCTTTGTCGACCGGTACGGTAATCACCCCGATGGTCGCGCCATATTGTCTCTGGTAGGCGGGATAATGGCTGATGTGATAGACTGGAATGCCATTGATGAAAGTTCCGTCCAGCTCTTCCCGGATGTCAAAACCCGCCACGATTTCCAGGCCATATTGCTTAAGTCCCGAATCTTGCAAAAGGGCGGCGCCCAGACTCCCTACGCCAAATAGGAAAGCCTTATGGGACGATGTGAATCCCAAGAAGCTGTCCAACGCTATGGCCAGTTCGTCTATGTCGTAGCCAACCCGTGTTTTCCCCCCGATTTTCACGAAAGACAAATCTTTTACGACCTGGCTTGCTTCGATGCTTAATACCTTCGATATCTGGGTGGATGAGACAACCGTTTCCCCTTTTCCTTTGAGCAGTTTGATATAAGCCAGGTACCATGGCAGCCTTCTTAAAGTAGGCTCCGGGACCCTCTGCTTTGTTTTCATCTCATCTTGTGCCATTTTTCCAAACGAATCTTTTTGAATAAGAATTATAGGATTACTGAATGATGCAAATGCTTCTCGATATACATTTTCAAGATGTGAATGGCTATCTTGTTGTTTCCACCTTCCGGGATGATTAAATCGGCGTAACGTTTGGTAGGTTCGATGAATTGCTCATGCATGGGTTTTAAGACGCGCACGTACCGTTCCATCACCGCTTCTGCCGTCCTTCCTCGTTCGGCCATGTCGCGTTGGATGACTCTGATCAACCTGTCGTCGGCATCTGCGTCGACAAATAGCTTCAGGTCCATCATGTCGCGGAGTCGCTTGTCGCTTAAAGCCAATATGCCTTCTATGATGACAACCGGGCGGGGTTCGATATGGATAGTCTCGGGCAGGCGGGAACATGTCTGGTAATAATATACGGGCTGTTCGATGCTTTTCCCTTCTCTCAGCATGAGTATATGTTCCAGCAATAAAGGCCAGTCAAATGCGTTCGGATGGTCGAAATTGATTTGTTGACGTAGTTCTGCCGGAACGTGACTGCTATCTTTGTAATAAGAGTCTTGAGGAAGAAGCACAACCTCTCCCGGCTTGAGACTGTTTATGATTTCACGGACGACGGTCGTTTTCCCTGATCCCGTTCCTCCTGCTATACCGATAGTGATCATAAGTTTGCTATTTGCTGATTCTGCCTTGCAAATATACGACCATTTTACGGAAGAACGTCAGCTATACGAAGGAACTTTTCCAATTTTAGTGCCTGTGTCAGTCTTTATAGGGTTCGTATACGCCAAATTCCGCGATTCTAGGATTTCCGTTCGATTCATGTATGTTTATGCGGACTTTGTCTGCGTGGACCGTATCGAAACGGTGGATTTTTACTTTGCCTTGGTTGGGTGCGTTCCCGTTGAACAGCTCGTTCCATTCCCCGTCAATCTCATATTCCAACGAATACTTCTGCAGGCAACCGGCTTTCGCCTCGGTGATGACAATCATGTTTATGGAGGAATTGTCTTTCAATGCCACTTCCCAGAACGGCTTTTCGACGAAGGGGCTTGAATCCCATGCCGTGGAGAAGTCATCGTCATTGGCAAAGTCCATGATCATCATGTCGTCACTCCACGATGATTCGCAAGGGCGGAAAAGGGCTATGTTGTGCTCGATGATTGGAGCTTCGCAGGGCGGCACATCCACCATGTGCCCCGTGTTTTGCCACATTTCACCGAGTTCTTTCAGGGCAGCGATGGCATTCTCGTCCATCAGTCCGTCGCGGTTTGGGGCTGAATTCAATATGTACGTGCAATAAGCCTTGTTGTATGGGATGATATTTTCATTGACAAGGGTAGCGATGGACTTCAGATTGTCGGTCGGGAAGCTTTTCTTCCAAAACCAGGTACGTTGCAGCGGGTAACATGCCATGGCCGGCAGCTTGTTCTTATCCGTCGAAATCTTTTGCCCGGCCCCTTGCTCGTAACAGCGGATATCCGTGTAAAACAATGCCTCTTGCGGGTATTTGGCTCCGTTCAGATCCATTACTAAGCAATTGGGCTGGATAGACTTCACGAAGTTGTAAATCTCGGGGAAAGAGATGTCTTCATAGGTGATTCTCCCCCATGGCGCATCCCATCCATCGAACATGATCGTATTGATAGGCCCGTAGTTGGTCAGCAATTCCCTCAACTGCTCTTTTATCATGTTGATTTTATCTTGGGTAAAAGGCAAATTGGCTCGTATGCGGTGATGCGTATCCAGTATGGAGTAATGGAACATGATCTGCATGCCTTTTTTACGGAAAGCATCCACCATTTCTTTGATGACATCGCGGCGTTGCGGGCTGCTCATGACGCTGTAGTCGGTCGTCTTGGTGTCCCACATGCAGAAACCCGCATGGTGTTTGGCCGAGAAGCAGACAAATTTCATGTGGGCTGATTCGGCTGCGTCGGCCCATTGGTTGCAGTCAAGCTTTTTCGGATTGAAAACCGCGGGGGACAAATCGGGGTCGGTCCAGTCCGCTTCTTGGAAAGTGGGAAGTCCGAAATGGACAAACAAACCTAACCTTAAATCCACAAATTCTTGTTGCAATTGGTGCAAAGATTTAGTCTGTGCCGTCATGTTGAACGCCATCAATAAAGCCAATGCAGACAATATCCATTTTGTTTTTTTCATGATGTCTGTGTTTTTAGTGCGAATATATGGATTATTTTCATTGAAAGGAGCAAATACGGAAACTATTTTGTATTTTTGTTTTTGTTTCATTTTATCATTATTTAAACATCATGAAAAGAATATTGCTTTCTGCCGGTCTGGCCGCTTTTTTGACGGCTTGCGGGGGCGGGGGAGGTCGTCAGGAATCTCCGTCCGTCGATTCCAATCCTTTTTTCACGGAGTACTCAACGCCATTCGGGGTGCCGCCTTTCGACAAGATAAAGGTAGAGCATTACAAACCTGCATTTCTCCAAGGGATGGAAGAGCAGAATAAGGAAATCGAAGCTATCTTGAATCAAAAGGAAGAACCGACTTTCGAGAATACCATCGTGGCATTGGACCGTAGCGGGAAACTGCTTCGCAAGGTCGGCTCGGTGTTTTATGGATTGAACAGTGCCAATACGAATGAGGAGATGCAGGCATTGAGCAAGGAGCTTTCTCCGCTTTTGTCCAAGCATTCTGACGATATATCTCTGAACCCTGAGCTTTTCAAGAGGGTCAAGGCTGTATATGAAAGCCGTTCTTCCTTGAATCTGGACGCCGAGCAGGCTAAATTATTGGAGGAGACATATAAAGACTTCGAGCGCGGCGGCGCGAATCTGCCCGAGGAGAAACAGGCGCAATTGCGCGAACTGAACAATGAAATCTCCATGTTGCAGCTTACTTTTGGCCAGAACATGCTCAAGGAAACCAATTCTTTCAAATTAGTGATAGAGAAGGAAGAGGACTTGGCCGGCCTTCCTGACGACTTGATTGCCACGGCTGCCGAAACGGCCAAGTCGCAGGGCCTGGACGGGAAGTGGGTATTTACTTTGCATAATCCGAGCGTGATGCCTTTCCTGCAATACGCCGACAATCGTGATTTGCGCCGTCAAATTTTTGAAGGGTACATCAACAGAGGCAATAACAACAACGAATATGACAACAAAGACATCGTGCGTAAATTAGTCACCGCACGTCTGGAAAAAGCCAGGTTGATGGGATACAAAGATTATGCCGCCTTTGCTTTGGAAAACCGTATGGCGAAGAACGAGGAGAATGTCTACAAGCTGTTGGATGAGATATGGGCGCCTGCTTTGAGCAAGGCCAAGGAGGAGCTGGCGGATATCCAGCAGCAGATAAAGAAAGAAGGCAACGGCTTCGAGGCGGAGGGCTGGGATTGGCGTTATTATGCGGAGAAGGCAAAACAGGCCAAATACAATGTGGATGAGAACGAGGTTCGCCCTTACTTGCAGCTCGACAGCGTGCGCCAGGGGGCTTTCTACTCGGCTTACAGATTGTTCGGCATCCATTTCAAGCAGTTGGATAATTTGCCTTTGCCTCATCCCAAAGCGCAAGCTTTTGAATGTACGGATAAGGATGGGTCATCGTTGGGAGTATTGTATATGGACTTCTTTCCCCGTGCCAGTAAGCGCGGCGGCGCCTGGTGCGGGACTTACCGTCCGCAAGGCTATGAAAATGGCAAGAAGATCACCCCTGTCGTGACGATCGTATGCAACTTTACTCCTCCTGCGCCAGGGCAACCGGCACTGCTGACGGTAGATGAGGCGCATACGTTGTTCCATGAGTTCGGACATGCTTTGCATAATTTCTTCAAAGATGTCCATTATTCGGGCGTGTCCGGCGTCCCGCGTGATTTCGTGGAGCTGCCTTCCCAGCTGATGGAGCATTGGGCGTTTGCGCCGGAAGTGCTGAAAGTCTATGCCAAGCATTATCAGACGGGGAAAGATATCCCTCTGGACATTGTGGAGAAAATAGAAAAGAGCGGGACGTATGGGCAAGGCTTCGCCACGGTTGAGTACTTGGCCGCTTCTTACCTGGACATGGACTACCATGTCCTCACGTCCGTGCCTTCGGATTTGGATGTAATAAGTTTTGAGGCCAATACTTTGGGCAAGCGCGGGTTGTTGAAACAGATACCTCCCCGTTACCGTTCCACTTACTTTAACCATACGATGGGCGGTGGCTATACTGCTGGCTATTACAGTTATATCTGGGCTGAAGTTTTGGAGGCGGATGCTTTTGAGGCGTTCAAGGAAACGGGCGATATCTTCAACCAGGAGGTGGCGACGAAGTATCGCAATTATATCTTGAGGCCCGGCGGCATCAAAGATGCCATGGACATGTATCGTGACTTTAGAGGGAAAGATCCGGACACGACTCCGTTGCTAAGGAATCGTGGTCTGAAGTGATCCTTTTTGCCGTGTCCGTTGAATGAAACGCCCGCATCCGTCGCCAAGGACGGGTGCGGGCGTTTTTATCGGATGATTCATCCTTTTGCTTGGTTGGCGGCAGGCCCTATTCTCCCTTGGCGCACAAGGCGACGAGCATGTCAGCCTTGACTTGTTCCATCCCTTTTCCCCGCATGATAGACCAATGGGTCGCGTCGCTGGAATGCAACTGGCAGTTTGGCAACAAACGTTTCCACCCTTCTCCGTTGCGGATGAACCGTTCATGGGCTTTCCGGACAATGGCCGGGTCTATCCCTTTATCTGGTCGAACCCTTCTCCGTAAACGCCACGAACGGCACCTTGGGATATGAAGGCGTTCTTGTCGATGCTCTTGATGATTTTGAATATCGAGTCGGACTCCCGCACTTTGGCAATCACGACAACGACTTTGACCTGATTGCCGGTATAGCCGCCTTCTCCGTCCAAGATGGTGCACCCTCTTCCCAAGTCGTTGATGATCCGCTGGGATATTTCTTTGTATTTCTGGGAAAAAATCATGAATTGTACGGATTGCCGTTTGTTATTCACGATTTGGTCCAGCATA
>ERZ808252.2763-NODE-2763-length-10045-cov-2.738839_pt1 | contig 10045 bp, 7 predicted proteins | sample MGYA00521242_ERZ808252 | MGnify/ENA primary metagenome ERZ808252 (study PRJEB31516, sample SAMN03275581) | gut metagenome | biome: mammalia-associated habitat; material: feces | host: Papio cynocephalus | place: Kenya | collected 2012-08-07 ...
CAGACCGATTGGCAGAACGGCAATCCGCCGGATATAGTATCCAATACGGGAACCGGTTTCAGCGGTTTTATGCAGATAGAATCGAAATCGCTTGCAGATCTTAGCGAGTTTTACGAAACCGCAAGAGTATGGGGCAGCGAAACGCTGGTAAAAGAAAAAATGAATTCGGGCAAGGGCGATAACGAATATAAGAAATATTTCGAATATTTCGGCGACGAAGTTTACCTTGCTCCGTATATGACGGCTACTTACGGAATGTATTACAACGGAAAACTTTTCGGCGATAACGAACTCACGTTCCCCGAAAACTACGAAGAACTTAAAACCGTTTCGGAAGCGGCATACAATTCGCTCGGTAAGTCGTTCGTATCGTTCCCGGGAACGAGTGCGGCGTATCTCACTTGGGGTTTTGTCGCGCCGGCGGTATATGCTCAGGCGAAAGCGGACGGAAACGAAAGTTATTTTGACGATTTTACCGCAGGTAAGGCCTATGCTTACGATATAAACGACGAAAGAAGCGCGCCGCTTAGAAAGGTGCTTGAAAGGTATTATGAATATACTCATCTCGACGGCGGAAAGTATATGGCTGACTGTTTAGGTAAAAATCACACCACCGTGCAGTCGGAACTTTATACTAACGTAAACTTAAGCCTTGCAAACGGTCAGTGGCTTTATTCCGAATTGTACAACGCTTTGAAGGACGACGATACGGGATTCGAACTTAAATTCGCGCCGTCGCCGCTCGTTACTTCGGAGCAGAAGAAAACGGCTGTCTTATTACCGATTACGCTTGCAATAGCGGAAAAGGCGTCAAACAGACCCCAAGCCGAAGCATTCTTAAGATTCATTTACCGCGACGACGTCCAGCACGTGCTTACCGCGGCTTACGGTTACAGATCGATTTATGAAGATTTCGATTACGATAAAAACGGTGAGGATTACTCTTATTCCGCAAAACAAATTTATTCGGAACTTGAAAAATGCGAACTCGTTGCCGTTAAATACAGTTGGGGAAGTCTCGGTGAAATGCTGAACGCTCAACTCGTTGCGCTCTGTCCGAAAGCGTCGGCACCCGGCAACGTTACGTCGGCAATGAGCAAGTTAAAAGCCGAAGCTGAAAAATTTACCGCACAGGTCGAAAAAATGGGGAGGACGATATGAACGAAAGAAAACTTTCAAAATCTAAATTATTCTTTTTATTAACGTCGGTAATACCCGTTTTTATACTGTATTTGTTTATTTGTATCGCGCCTATATTTACGGCTATAAACGAGAGTTTTTACGGCGGAAATCAGATGGGGATACATACTCCGCTAGCGCATTTTTACGATAACTACGTCGAGATTTTTAAGGATCCGCTCTTTTGGGATTCTTTTAAAAACGACATGATCATTTCGTTTTCGAAAGAGGTAATCATAATTGTTATCGTCGTGTTTTTCTCCATTGCGATAACGAGATTGCAGCTTCGCAAAAGCGAATCGAATTTCTATCGTTATATTTACTATATTCCGAACATTTTGTCGGTAATAGTCATAACGCAGTTCTGGGGCACGTTTTTTCAGTCGGGCGGACTGTTTAATACCATATTCAATACAGATGTGGACATGCTTACTCAAAACCCGCTTGCCGTAGTAATATTCATAGCTTCATGGTGCGGTATAGGTTATTTTATGTTGATTCTTATTTCGTCGATCAACAATATTCCTAAGGAATTGTTCGAAGCCGCGGATATCGACGGAGCGGGACAATTAAGGCAGTTGTTTTCGGTAACGTTGCCGCAGATTAAACCACAGATTATTTTTATGGCGGTCAATATTCTCTCGTCGTCGCTTGCGGCGAATATGAACATAATACTGCCGCTTAACGGCGGCGGTGCGCAAAAACAATCTTTCGTTATGGGGATGTTCGTATACTATTACGGAAAATCGTCTGCAACCGAGTTGCGGTTAGGTTATGCAAATGCGGGCGCCGTAATTCTGATGTGTATAAGTTTTGCGCTTTGCTTTACGCTTAACAAATTACTTGCAAAGGGGGATAGCGACGTATGAAAAAAACATTTGCTGGTTCGGCGTCTTCCTTTGCCGTAAAATTTATAATAAGAGTATTGCTTATATTTTGGGCACTCATGATAATTTTCCCCGTTATATGGATGTTTTACACGTCCATGAAAACGTCGGGCGAGTTTATGACCAACCAATGGGCTTTACCGTCGAAGATACGATTCGATAATTACGTTACGGCGTGGAAAGCCGCTAAGTTTTCAACTTATTTCGTAAACTCTTTATTTATAGCGATCGTCGCTACGGGCTTGCATCTTGCGTTCGTTTCGACTACTTCGTACGCGCTTGTAAAATACAACTTTTTCGGAAAAAAGTTTCTTAATTCGTTCTATTTTGCGGCGATAATGATTCCCGCTGCGCTCACGCTTATTCCGCTTTATATGCAGGTTTATTCGATAAGCGCGGCTCTTCCGAACAACAGACTTACGTTGTGCGTAATATATGCGGCTCAGGCAATTCCGATGAATACTTTCTTGCTTACAAAATTCGTCGGCGGTATAAACAACGGTATTCTCGAAAGCGCAGAGATAGACGGAGCGACCGAATATCAGAAGTTTTTCTACATAGTTTTGCCGAGCATAAAAACCATGCTCATCTTTATTATGCTGACTAACGCAATAGGTAATTTCAACGAATACACTACGGCTCTTACATTCCTTAAAGAAAATAAGTATACGATCGCCGTCGGTATAAGCAGTATAAGAACCGAAGCTCAGATTTCCAACGAATACGGACTTGTTTTTGCAAGTATCGTATTGCTATTGCTTCCCGTGCTGACGATGTATACCGTGTTTCAGGGCGCAATTACCAAAGGAATAGACATGAGCGAAGGAGTTAAAGGATGATAAAGAATATACAAAAAAAATATGTCGTCTTTGCGTTTTTGTTCGTCTTTTGCTCCGCTATTTTTTGTTTTGCAGTATCGTATTCTCCGCTTAAAGCGTTTGCCGCAAGCGATTCGGCGTATAATATTACGTATGACGAATCGGGCGAGTTTACTTATTCAAAACTCGAAAAGACAGACTATGCGCAATCTTGTACGTACTCCGTCGCGGGGGATTCTTCCCGTTACGACGGAGTATACGGCAAAACGGCGATAAGAAGATATTATGACGCATCGCTCCCCGGAAGCAGGAATCTTCAGCTGTATTTCAGAAATACGTTCGCAAAAGGTAAAAGTTACGAAATATCCTTTTGGATAAAATTCAATTCTCCCGCGGCTTCTTCATACGTTCTCGTCTGGTATAGTGGTGAGGGTAAACAAAACGAAAACAGAGATCTGCCACAACTCAAATGTGAAACAGGCAAAGAAGGCGAATGGATAAAATACACGGTTCCCGCTTTCAGATCGGACGATAAAGGCGTATACGAAAATTGTTTCATACTTACGCTCGAATGTGAAAACTTTGCGGCGGATACCGAAATATTTTTCGACGAGTTTCATGCGTACGAAGTCGCCGATGATAAATCGCTGATTTCGGGCGAGGATATGTCCGAAAACGACTGGACTGCAACGTCCGGAACGATTGAAAAATCATCTTTTAACGACAAAGGCGCGGATTTCGCGCTTAAACTGCAGTCGGGAACGAAAATCGAGAGTAAATTTCTCAACATGCGCACGAACGGCGTGTTGCGTATAAGATTTGCTTATAAAGCGGAAAGCGGTTCGGTTTTATATTTCGGAATAAAAGACGCGTTCGGAAACGTGATTGAAGAAACCGAGTTGACAATTATCTCTCGCAGGGCTATAATAAACGCAGTTACGGTTGATTTGAAAACGTACGATTTTGTCAAAGTATTTTTCCGGGCGAAGGACGGCGCGGCTGTCGTCGGACTGATCGAAGTAATCCCGCACAATCACGAATTCGAAGACGAAGGGAAGTATCCTATAAACGATCGGAGTAATTGTACGACGATACGTTTTTGTAAATTGTGTGAGACGGAAGTCAGTTTTGTTAATCATAAATTGACGACGATAAGAGAAGCAACCTGCGATACGGACGGACGTATCGAATGTACCGTTTGTCATAATTATTCGGAAGTAATTCCCGCAACAGGAAAACACGTTTGCGATAAGGACATAACGTGTTCGCCCGACAACCCTCGTGAAAGAGTTAAATGTAAAGTGTGTGGCAAAGAGTTTTGGCTTCAAAAAACTCATACTTTCAAATATTATTTCATAGGCGAGGATGCGCACCTTAAACGTTGCGTCACATGCGGATACGAAGAGCGGTCGGAACATCGTGTTGCAGCTATTTCCCTTATCGAAGCCCCAACGGAAAAAGACAACGGAACGGCGGTGTGTACTTGCGAAGAGTGCGATAATTCGTTTATGACGGAATTACCTTCGCTGGATCAGGAGTCTGCGTGGGTTAAAACCGTCGTAAAAGAAGTTACATGCGAAAACGACGGACGTGAAAAATACGTCTGGAAAAACGGAGATTTGTCCATTGAGCTGACTGTTGAGGCAACGGGGCATGAGTATGAAGAAATTCATACGTCAGCCACTTGCGAAACCGAAGGTAAATCGGTGTATCATAAATGCCGTGTGTGCGGAGATATTTACGAAAAGCCCGAGGATATAATTACGTTTGCTCCGCTTGGGCACAGTGAAAGCGAGTGGATAACCGAAATTGCGCCGACAACGCGTTCCGAAGGGCTTCAAAGGAAATATTGCAATCGTTGTAATAAGATAACCGAGGAGAGGGTTGTTCCGAAACTGAACGATTCGGATTACGACAAATATATTCTCGAAGATCCCGAAAAAACGGACGGGTACCTTTATCGTTACACAAGCAAAATATACGGCACTTTCACCGAATACGAACCTAAATCGAACGGCGATAAAATACTTCTTATAGTTTTACCGATTGTTTTCGTCGTTGCGCTTGTTGCATCTGTCGCGCTATTTATAATTTTTACTGAAAAAGGAAAAAGCAAGTGATATCAGAATTGATTAAAGAATACGTAAACCCGGTCAGAATTATTGCTAATTCGGACAACGTGAAAAATGCCGGATGTCTTTTAACGAACAAGAACACGCAGGTGTATCTTAAAGAAAAAGAATATCTTTCGTGCGAAGGTAAAGGATATATTATCCTTGATTTCGGCAAAGAACTGCATGGCGGGGCAAGAATACTCTCGTTTTTCCGCGAAGGGCAGAAAACGTTGCTTCGCGCACGCCTTCGTTTTGGCGAGTCGGTAGGCGAAACATGCGTCGAACTCGGTGAAAAGAACGCTACTAACGACCATTCCGTAAGGGATATGCCTGTCTATATTCCCGATTTATCCGATCAGGAATGGGGTAAGACCGGCTTCAGATTTTTGCGGATAGATTTTCTTGACGAAAACAAGGAATATCGTCTGACAAACGTCTACGCCGCTTCGACTTACAGAAACGAAAAGTATATCGGCGAGTTTTGTTGCAGCGACGCAAGAGTTAACGAAATTTACGAAACGGCAAGATATACGCTTTTTGTGAACATGCAGGAAAATTTGTGGGAGGGTATCAAGCGCGATCGTCTGGTATGGATCGGAGATATGCAACCCGAAGTGCTTGCGATTACCGATCTTTTCGGCGAACATCTGCTTGCGGAAAAGGCAATCGAAGAATCGGTGGAAAAAAATCCGTTGCCTTGCTGGTTCGGCAACATACCGACTTACTCGGCGTGGCTTATGCAAATCGTCAGCGATTATTACATGAAAACCGGTAATGCGGAGTTTTTTAAAAAATACGTTCCGTATATCGGCGGCGTGCTTAAACAACTGGACGGCGTTGTCGAAGAAAACGGAAATATAGATTATTCCCGTATACCTGTCGACGCGCGTAACGGATTCTTCCTTGACTGGCCGTCCAACGGCACGGCGGACGCAAAAGAGGGCAACCGCGCGGTGTTTATCGTTGCGCTTCGTTCGTATATGCTTGCATGCAAACAGGCGAATATTACGCCCGATCCGCTTTGCGAAAAAGTACTCGAAAAACTTAAAAATGCAGGTAAAGAAAACGTAGATCTTAAACAAATCGTTGCGCTTTCATATCTTGCGGGCAGAATCGATATGAAAACTGCCGCAGAAAAACTTACAAAAGGCGGGGCGAAAGGACTCTCCACTTTTATGAGTTATTTCATACTTAAAGCGTTGGCGGAATGTTCGGGCGAAGAAACTGCGCTTAATATCATGAAAGATTATTATGGCGGAATGCTCGATCGCGGGGCGACTTCTTTCTGGGAAGATTTCAATATCGAATGGCTTGACGGCAGCGGCAGAATCGACGAGTTTACGCCCGACGGATTTAAGGATTTGCACGGCGATCACGGCGCGTTTTGTTACAAAGGGTTCCGTCATTCGCTTTGCCACGGTTGGAGTTGCGGTCCCGTTCAGTTTCTGGTCGAAAACATACTCGGAATAGATGTTTTGTCGGCAGGTTGCAAGAAAATCGAGATAAACCCTAAACTCGGTAATCTCGCTTTTGCAAACGGTAAATTTCCCACGCCTTACGGTGTGATAAGCGTTGAAGCAAAGCAGGAAAACGGAAAGACGGTTGCCGTAATCTCGGCACCGAAAGAAATCGAAGTAATATCGCGCTATGGAACTGTTTGTAAATACTGAATTACAATGCGGAACGGAAAATCTTTTGACGAAAGCCGTTCAGAGCGTTATCGACAAAATGGGCTATGGCGACGCTCTCGTTTTTCCGAAAGGCAATTATGTTTTATCGACTATATATCTGAAAAGCGGAATTACCTTGCGTTTTGACGATGGATGCAATATTCTCGGAAGCAAGAATTTCGACGACTATGACAGGGATGAAAAAGTCGATTATCCGCTTTATCAGGACGCTTCGCATTCGTTTTTTCATTGCTCTTTGTTTGTCGGCGAAAATGTCGAAAACATAACGATCGAAGGAGCGGGCGTAATCGATATGCGTTCGGTGTGGGACGATAAAAACGTTCGGAATATGGCGCATCGCGGGGCTAAATGCATTGCGCTTAAAAACTGTAAAAACGTTAAACTTAAAGATTTTTCGGTTAAAAACTGCACAGACCTTGCCGTTTACTTTGCAGGGTGCGAAAATGTAGAAATAAACGGTCTGAATATAAAAACATATATCGACGGTATATCACCAGACAACAGTAAAAACGTTACTATAGAGAATTGTCGCGTGGAATCGGGCGACGACGGAATCGTGTTTAAATCGTCTTACACGTTGAACAGGCTTGGAGCATGCGAAGGAATAACCGTTAAAAACTGCTCGATAAGAAGCCGTTGTAATGCGATTAAGTTCGGAACCGAAACCAACGGCGGATTTTTCGATATTACTGCGGAGGATATAAAAATTACCGATACGCGTCTTGCCGGAATCGCCGTGGAAAGCGTTGACGGTGCCACGGTTAAAAATCTGAAATTCAAAAATATTACGATGTCTAACGTAGGAACGCCGTTTTTTATACATCTCGGCGATCGCATGCGCGGGCCGAACGGCTTAAAAATCGGCAAAATATCGGATATAATCTTTGAAAATATCACAGCAACGGGCGAATACCGAGGTTATGAAATTATGCCTTGGAATTACGACAGTTATTTAAAAGACGATTGTATGCAATATCCGTGGGTAATCGGCAAAGCTGAAAATTTCAACGGCGAAAAAAGCAAAAACGACGCCTGGCAAATCACTTCCAACTGTTGCGGGCTCGAAGGATATAATCTTAAAAATATAACGTTTAAAAACGTTTTACTTAATCTTTGGGGCGGCGCGACGGTTGTAAACCGTACTGTGCCCGAAAAGGCGCAGGATTATCCCGAAATATACGTCTATGGTACGGATCTTCCTGCTAAAGGCGTTTATTTCAGACATATAGACGGGCTTACGCTCGATAATTTTATAGTGAAAACAATTAATCCGGACGTCAGGGAAGATTTTGTTTTTGACGACGTAAAAAAATTTACAGTTAAATAAAGAGGTGTCAGAATGATAAAAGTGTTACAATACGGCGAGGGCAACTTTTTAAGAACTTTCGTGGACGTGTATTTCGATACGCTGAATAAAGAGAACGCAGGCGAATACGAAGTAAATATCGTAAAACCCATAACCTTCGGCAATCTTGATAAATTCAAGGCGCAAAATAATAAATATCATATCGTTTTGCGCGGAGTAAAGGACGGAAAAGAGGTTGAGGACGTTTATAAAGTCGACTCGCTTTCGTCGGTTATTTCTCCGTTTGAAGAGTATGATAAATACGTTTCGCTTGCTGAAGATAAAGATTTGAAAATAATAGTTTCAAACACGACCGAGGCCGGTATTTGTTTTAACGCCGAAGATAAATTCGACGGGTTCGAACATATAACTTACCCCGCAAAACTTACTAAATTTTTGTTTGAAAGGTTCAATGCGGGACTTGACGGCGTTTACCTTATGCCTGTGGAACTTATAGATAACAACGCAGACGAACTCAAAAAATGCGTAAACGAATATATTAAACTCTGGGATTTACCCGAAGCGTTTAAGAAGTGGAACGACAGCGAAAATTATTATTGCAATACGCTTGTGGACAGAATCGTATCGGGTTACCCGAAGGACGAAGAAACAAAAGAACATTTATTTAATCTTATCGGCGAAAGGGACGAACTTGTGTCTATAGGCGAGCCGTTCGGACTCTGGGCGGTTGAAAACAAGGGTGAAATCGGAAAATATATAAAGAGCGGAAAACATAATATAGAAGTCGTTCTGACTAATGATATTAAATATTACAAGAAGAGAAAAGTGCGTGTTCTGAACGGAAGTCATACTAACCTTGTGCCTGTCGGACTATGGCTCGGCAAGGTCACCGTTTACGATTGCATGACCGATAAGTCGTTCTATAAGTTTGTTAACGATACTTTGGCGAACGAAATCATACCTTTTGTATCGGATGATATTGCCGCGACTACCGCTTTTGCCGAAAGCGTAAAAGAAAGATTTTTCAACCCGTATCTTAATCATCAACTTACCAGTATTGCGCTTAATTCTATATCCAAGTGGAAAGCGAGAGATTTGCCGTCGTTTAAAGATTATTACGAAAAATACGGTAAAATTCCCGAAAACCTTACCAAGGGTTTTGCATGTCTTATGGCGTTGTACAAAATAACCAAAAAAGGCGGTGACGGCAAGTATTATGCTGAATTGCCAAGCCGTACTGTCGAAATGAAAGACGACGAAAAATATCTCGAATATTTTGCAAACGGAGGTTGCGTAATTAAGTTTATGCAGGATGAAACCGTTTGGGGGGAAGATATCACTGAATATAACGGGTTTGCCGACGCAGTAAAGACGATAGTCAAAAAACTCAGAAACGGCGATACAAGTATTTTATGAAAGATTTTGTTGTAATAAACGATAAGGACAACGTCGGAATCAGCCTTGCGGGAACGGATAAAATTCCCGCAGGGCATAAGTTTGCTTTGCGGAACATTGCGGCAGGCGAGTACGTAATAAAATACGGCGAAATCATCGGCAGGGCAACCGAGAATATAAAGAAAGGCGAATGGGTTCATACGCACAACGTAAAGTCGCATCTGGACGAAAACGTCGATTATGAGTATAAGCCGAATTGCCCCGAAACAGTTATAAAAACTGGCGCAACGTTTAAAGGTTTTAAGCGCAAAAACGGCAGAGCGGGAATAAGAAACGAGATATACATTATTCCGACCGTCGGCTGCGTAAACGATGTATGTCGCAGACTTGAAAAACTTGCCCAAACATTCGTTAACGGTGCTATAGACGGACTTTTTGCGCTTACACATCAATTCGGCTGTTCGCAACTCGGTGAAGACAACGAGAACATAAAACGGCTTTTATGCTCGATTGCGCTCAATCCGAACGCGAGTTTTGTGCTGTTTGTGGGGTTGGGTTGCGAAAATAACGGACTTGACGGAATTAAAGATTATCTGGCGCCGTACGGCAGTCTGCCGTACGGCGCCAGATAATCTTTAATTCCGTCAAGTCCGTT
>ERZ808252.2769-NODE-2769-length-10020-cov-5.746111_pt1 | contig 10020 bp, 8 predicted proteins | sample MGYA00521242_ERZ808252 | MGnify/ENA primary metagenome ERZ808252 (study PRJEB31516, sample SAMN03275581) | gut metagenome | biome: mammalia-associated habitat; material: feces | host: Papio cynocephalus | place: Kenya | collected 2012-08-07 ...
GCAGCTCGTAGTAGGAGCGCGGCAGGTCGGTTACACCCGCGATGACTATTTGGTAACCTTTACGGGCAAAGGGAACAGCGGCTTTGCCCATGCGCCGCAGGTTGTCTTTGACCTCTTGTCGGCGGCTTCCCGGCAGGAGGGCAATAATCGGCTGTTGGGGCGAAAGGCCGTAACGGCCGGCAAAATCGGCAAATGGCTCGTGGTAATGGTTCTTGAACTGTGTGATTTCATCAACAGAAGGGTTGCCTACGTAGTGGATGGGGTAGTGATGCTTTTCTTCGAAGAATGGAACTTCGAAGGGAAGGATGGAGAACAGTTCATCGACGTTTTCACGTATTTGCTTGATGCGGTGTTCTTTCCATGCCCAGATCTTAGGGGAAATGTAGTAGTAAACAGGTATATCTGTATGCCTTTTTACAAACTTCGCGATAGAGAGATTGAATCCCGGATAGTCAACGAGTATGACTACATCGGGTTTCCAATGCAGGATGGACTGCTTGCAAGTCTTCATGGCACGCAGTATGACCCGTGCATGCAGCAATACAGGGATGAAGCCCATGTAGGCAATTTCCCGGTAATGGCACAGACGAATGCCGCCTGCGGCACTCATCCTGTCGCCACCGTAGAATCGGAATTCTGCATTGTTGTCAATGCTGCGTAAGGCTTGCATGAGTTGCGATGCATGCAGGTCGCCACTGGCTTCTCCGGCAATGAGAAAGTATTTCATAAGTCCCAGTTGCCTAACATGTCTTTCAATTCAAAATCGGTGGCATCGACTTTGATGGGCGTAATGGCGATGAAGTCGCGCTCAAGTGCCCAACTGTCTGTGTCGCTCTCGTCAGGTTCATCGTTGATGCATTCACCTCCGAGCCAATAGTAATGCTCTCCATGAGGATGGTTGCAAAGGGTATATTCGTCAATCCAGCTTGAATAGGCCATGCGGCAGATGCGTGTTCCGGCAAAAGCTTGGGCAGAAGGAAAGTTGACATTCAGGCACGAGCCGAACGGAAGTCCTTTTTCGAGTACCAGACTTGTGAGGCGCCGGATGTAGGAAGTCAGGGGCGCGAAATCGGCATCGGCACTTTGGTTGTCAAGAGAATAGGCTATAGAGGGTATGCCGTGCAGTGTGCCTTCAATGGCAATGCCTACGGTGCCTGAATAGTGAATGTTGATGGTTGCATTGTTCCCATGGTTGATACCGCCGACAATGAGGTCGGGCTGGCGTCCTAACATTTGGTCGAGAGCCAGTTTGACGCAGTCGGCGGGAGTTCCGGTGCAGGAATACATGGTCAGTCCGTCTTCAGATTTGACAAGGGTCTGTTTGATGGGATATTCAGAAGTGATGCTGCACGACGCGCCCGAACGGGCTCTGTCGGGGGCAACGACAAATAGGTTGCCAAGCGGACTCAACATGACGACAAGCGCATGCAGTCCTTTGGCATTGATGCCGTCATCGTTTGAAATCAAAATCAGTGGCTTCATGAAAGATGCCTTTTTTAATGATGGGTGAATTTGTATGTGGTTCTGCCTGATGACATCCTATTTGTTCCATCGGTTGGGCATGCCGTCGTGTCCGCACATCCGCTTGACGGGTTGGTCGTAGGGCTTGAGCTTGCCGTTGTGGATGTCATAGAGGCGCGTGGCTGTTTGTGTCATGGCCTCCACCTGTTCTTTATAGGGGCGGTCGGTGACGTCGACAAGCCCGCAATTATAGTTCTCGCCGTCGAAACGTCCGGTAAGGTCTTGGTCGGACCATTGGAAGTAGGCTGTTCCTACCAGTGACGGGTGAGCATAAGCCTGCTCCACGTAATAGCGGTAAGCATTGCCGCGATCTTTTTGGGAGTCGGTTTGCCAAAGCGACTGTGCGTAGCCGCGGTCGACTGTTCCAAAATGGAATTCACCGATAATGATGGGAAGTCCGGTCAGTTGCTTGATGCGGTCGAGCCCTTCCTTGCGCGGTGCGCGGTCGTAGCAATTGAAGCTGTACAGGTCGAAGGCCTTTCCGCAAAGTTGCAGCATTCTGTCGCTCAAGCCATAGGGGTCGCCAAAGCGCATGCCCAGATTCAGATGGTTGGGGTCATGGCGTTTCAATGCTTTGTCGGCTTCAAGCAGGAAAGTCTCGAACGTTTTGAAAACAAAATCGCTGCGCGATTGTTTTGTGTCGCCGTGTTCTGCCAGGAACTTCTTGAGTGCCGTCTTGATTGGAGTGTCTTTTCCGTCAAGAATAGATTGTGTAAGCTGCCCTTCGCGGCCCAACCATGCAGGCTCGTTTCCTAAAAAATATCCGATGAGCCATGGATTGTCCTTTAGGGAAGCGGTTTGCTTTTGCATGGCCTTGTCTAAATCTGTGAGGAACGAAGGATTGTAGACATCGGCAAGCCCCATTAAGGAGTGCGAAAGCCCTATACCGTATAATTGGCGCAAAAAGGCCTTATGACCGGCTTCTTGGATTCTTCCATCAGACCAGTTGGCAATGGTATTGATTCCCCATTTGTCCATCCGCTTGAAAATCATATCCATGGATTTCTGTTGCCAGTCGTCTCCGTAGCGGCGGTAAAGATTCCAAAGTCCGAAAGAAAGGCTCACACTCCCGTCGTTGCGGTTGGCTTGTCCCATTTTACGCATAATGTCTATAGGAGGAAGGCTCTGAAACATGCCGCCACGCTTGTTGACATCACGGATAGTGCCACCGTTGCCGGGGTGTACGCAATCGACTCCTACCGATAAGAATAGGTAGCCATCTGGGTCAACAAGCCACCAACGGTCTTTTATCTTCTGTGTCCGGAAAAAGCCGGTGGCTTTCACTTTCTTTTGTTTATAGCCTCCGTATTGCGAATAGTTGAAAGCAGATGTTGTTACCTGTTCGTTGCTTTCCTTATTCCAAGCTTGCTGCAATTCTTCCAGAGAGTGTGCTTTGTCGGGATAGTCTATCAGGTTGCTTTGCCCGAATTGGTCGACGGCAGGGCGGCTTTCCATATACAAGTCTCCGGGATCTTCACGGCTTAGGTATACATCGCGAACCTCCAGAAAAGGATTTCCTATGGGGTTGCGCATGCGGAAGCCTATGGAGTCGACACCATGTAGCGGACAACGATGCCCCCCGAGATTGATCCAACCTGTATAGCGAGGCTGATTGTAGGTGGATGCAAGGTCTACGGCAGAACCAGGCTGTTGAGTGAAAAAGCGGAGAGGAATGGCAAAACGGTTCCAGGCATTGGGCACGTAACTCATGATGCGGAGTTCGTTGTATCCTCCATCTGTAGTGAAACCAACGTGGAATCGCTGGGATGTGGAAATGCGGTATTCTATGACTACATAGCCAAAGCTGTCCCAATTAGAGGGCAAATTGGGGTTGATGTCTTTCAATGCGATCTTTTTTCCAGTGATTACTTCATTGGGATTGAAAACGACGCGATGAATTTTTTCTGCTTGCAAAGACAAAGAAAGCAGGAAGCCCGAAAGGAGAACGGTATACTTTTTCATTTGTGGGATTTATTGTAACGGCAAAAATACGAAATCTATGGAAACAAGGCAGTTTTGAAGAGATTTTTTTTACTTTTGCAGTACATACACTATTAAAAGTTTCAAGTATGACATTTATGATACCTGCTTATAGAAAATACATGGCATTTGCTGTGGCTTTGACAATGTCTTTGCCTGCATCTTTTGCCCAATTGAAAGTTTCCGGTTTAAAAGTCGAGCACATGGCAGCTCCTACAACCGTTGATGTGGAGCAACCTCGCCTTTCATGGATAAATGAAACCCTGAACAAGCGGCTTCGCGGCTGCAGGCAAACAGCCTATCAAATAGGTGTTGCTTCGAGTTTGAAGAATCTGAAGGCAGGACGCTATGATGTTTGGGATTCTGGCAAGCGATGGTCATCAGAATCAAATTTGATAGCGTATGGCGGAAAGACTTTAAAATCCGGTGCCGACTACTATTGGAGGGTACGCACATGGGATCAGGCAGGAAAGGTATCGGCCTGGAGTGCACCGTCTAAATGGGGCATGGGACTGTTGTCACGTTCAGACTGGAAAGGCCGTTGGATAAGTTCGGAGCAAAATAATGGCGGAGCTCCGCTATTGCGTAAGGGTTTTAAGATAGGAGGTAAAGTGAAGCAGGCAAAGGTCTTCATCTGCGGATTGGGCTTTTTTGAGCTTTATCTGAATGGCAAACGCGTCGGTGACGATTATTTGGTGCCTAATTTGAGCAATTATACCAAGCGCAAGCATTTGTCAGACCCATCGGTTGCGCTCAAATTAGCGGATAACTTTCGAGCATATAGAGTGCTGTACATGTCTTACGATGTGACATCTCAATTGCAAAACGGAGAAAATGCCCTGGGTGTTATACTGGGAAACGGTTTCTATAATCCCGATAAGGCCATAGCCGGTTATTACGGACATCCTTGTTTGCTGTTGCAAATGGAGATAACCTATGAAAATGGAAGCAAGCAGTTAGTCGTAAGTGATGAAAGCTGGCTTACAAAGCCTTCAGCCATCAAGTATAATGGCATTTATCAGGGAGAAATATACGATGCAAGCTCGGAAACGAGTGGATGGGCATCTGCTTCGTGCAATGAAGAGGGATGGAAATCCGTTCAAACTGTTGACGGACCAATCGGAGTGCTTACAGCACAAACGTCTCCCAGCGATAAGATTACCGAAGTCCTTTCTCCTGTCAAATTGAAAAAGCTCGACGATGGGAAGTATGAAGTAGATTTTGGAAAGGAGATTGCCGGATGGATACGTTTCAAGAACATTCAAGGCCAGCGTGGAGACACGTTGCGCGTAAATTACGTTTGTGAGTCGCCGCAAGGAACGCAGCAATACATATATAAAGGAAACGCAGAAGAAAGCTATGCACCTCGTTTCACCTGGTTTGTTTTTAGCAAAGCTGTCATTTCCGGTGTAAAAAATCTGACAGAAGCTCAATTGCAGGCTGAGGCCGTAAATACAGATGTGAAACTTTCTGCAGAGTTTAGAACGTCTAATCCTCTGTTTAATAAAATCAACGAAATATGGCGCCGTTCTCAAATAGATAATATGCATGGATGCATTGCCAGTGATTGCCCGCATCGTGAACGATTGCCCTATACAGGCGATGGTCAGGCAGCTTGTGCAACAGTGATGTGCAATTTTGATGCTGCGGCATTTTATCAAAAATGGATTCGTGACATGCGTGATACGCAAGACAAAGATACGGGTTACGAACCAAACAGTGCCCCTTGGCAGCCCGGCTGTGGTGGCGGGGTGGCTTGGGGTGCAGCCATGAACCTGATGCCATGGGAATATTATGTGCAGTATGGCGACAGAAAAATGTTGGAAGATTGCTATTATGCCATGAAAGAGCAGATACGTTGGATGCTTACATGGCTTCAGCCGGACGGGACGATGTTTCAAAAGAGAACCAATGTGGATTCGTCAGAACCGAACTATTGGTTTAATTTGGGAGACTGGTGCCCTCCATATGGATTGCCCAAAGACGATCTTGTTCATACGTTCTATTTGTGGCAGTGTGCCGATTTTACTGCTCGTGCGGCACAAGTGCTCCGTCATTCCGTAGAAGAAACAGAATACAGGGCTTTGGCCGACAGGACGAAAAAAGCCTTTAATGACAAATACTATGACGCGTCAGCCAAGACTTATGGAGATTTTGGCAGTAATATCTATGCGCTCGTAATGGGAGTCCCGGCAGATCGTAAGACTGATGTTGTGAACAGCCTGAAGAAAGAAATCGTTGAAACTCATGGAGGACATATAAATACAGGCTTCTTGGCAACAAAATACTTCTTTGAGACTTTGACAAAGAATGGATTGGATGAAGTTGCATACAATGCAATGAATAAAAAAGATTTCCCCAGTTTCGGCCACTGGATAGAACAAGGAGCAACAACGACATGGGAACAGTTTGACGGCCAAAATTCACGAAACCATCCCATGTTCGGAAGTGGCTTGACCTGGTTCTATCGCTGTTTGGCAGGCATCAATGCTGATGAAAAAGAACCCGGATTCCGCCATATCGTAGTTCATCCGACATTCTCACAACAACTCGACAGCGTGTATTATGCGTATGAGACTCCTTATGGAAAAGTTGTCTCGGATATATCTTGCACACAAAACGCAAAAAGAATACGTCTGACCATACCGGTCGGTAGCTATGCCACTTTGTATTTGCCGGTATCAGATTCTGATGTAATTACAGAATCAGGAAAGGCTCTGCGACGAGTTAAGGGTGTGAATGTCTTGAAAAGCGGCGAACAAACAGTTTTGAAATTATTGCAAGGGACATACGATTTCGTGTTTTGATGTGGTTTTTGAGCAAAAAAGCCCAATGGCAACAGTATAAGTGCAATTTATTCGTTCTATGATTTGCAAGTCCGAAAAAATGTACTACCTTTGCTATCAAAGATTAGAAAACAATGAATTTGCCAAGAAATATAGTAATAGCAGGTATCGCTTTTTTTGCTGTGTTTATGCCCGTTCAGGCAGAGACTCCGGCAGAAAATGATGCTGTGGCAGTCCAAGTTGAGGCACAAGACGTGAAGATTTATACCAAAGGTGCCCGAGTTCGAGTGGTTGGCGCAGCAAAGCAGCACATGTTGGTTTATAGTTTGGCGGGTGGAAATCCGGTTTTGTCTTTGCGCGTAGACAGTGAAGACAAGTCTTTCTTGCTGAATCTGCAGAAAGGCATATATATAGTAAAGGTCGGTAAGGCCGTTCGCAAAATTACGCTATAAATAAGGGCTTATGCTCGCTGATTAGTATGGGAAGACTTTTCGGAGTACTTTTCATGATGTTTTTGCTCGTCAGCAGTTGTTCAGACGATAAGCACGCATATCCTTTTAAGCACCTTTCATATGAGGACTTGCGTCCGTTGAAAAAATCCGATTATATCGTTAGCAAGCAAAAATTGGATTTTTATATTGATTCTTTCCGCCTGAGTGAAAGAGACACGAACTATGTAGACATTGTGACAAACCGGTATTATGCCGAACGCCGGCCATATTTGTGGATAAGTCGTTGGGGTATAAGTAAGCAAGCTGATACACTATTGCAAAAATTTGCAGAAGCAAGGAAGGCCGGCCTGCCTGAGCAACGTTTCTTTTTTTATAGACTAAGTGAAAACCTTCATCGTATGAAAGAGCGCGATTTCGACAACAGGCATACTGTAAGCCGCACTTTGGCCGCTCTGGAATACTATTTAACCAAGAGCTATCTACGTTATTGCAGCGGTCAGCGTTTTGGCTTCGTCAATCCCAACAAACTCTTTAACCATCTTGAACAGATAGGCGACGATACTCTCCGAATACGTTACAGAACATTGTTCGGAATGCCCATTGATGCAGTAGATAAGAAATTCCTTTCTCAGGCATTCAAATCCATAAGAGACGGATGCGTAAATCAGTTTCTCAATGACGTCCGGCCTAAAAATACTCTTTACGAGTCCTTTTATGAGGAGTTGCAACATCGTAATTTGACCAATTCGCAGCGCCGTATTTTAAGCATTAACCTGGAAAGAAGCCGTTGGCGCATGAAACTTGCTCAGGAAGGACGTTTTGTCTGGGTAAATTTGCCGGCGCAGCAATTGCAGGCGTTTGAAAAGAATCAACAAAAGCTTAGCATGAAAATTTGTTTGGGCAGTCTGAAGAATAAGACACCAATATTGTCCGGTACTATCAAATATATGGATTTGAATCCATATTGGATAGTGCCTAAAAGCATCGTTCGTAAAGATATTATAGCCCATATTGGTGACACTGCATATTTTGCGCGCAAGCATTTTAAGATACTGTCACGAAAAACGGGTTCCGTCATATCTCCTCTTGAGGTGACAGAAGAAATGTTATTGGGCGATGACTATATAGTAAGACAGGAAAATGGAAATATTAATTCCTTGGGGAAAATAATTTTTCGTTTTCCTAATCCATACTCGATTTATTTACATGACTCCAATAATAAGGAAGCTTTTAATCGCTCTCTGCGTACAGTCAGCCATGGCTGTATTCGTTTAGAGCATCCCTATGAGCTGGCAGAGTTTTTACTCAACAACGGCAAAGAGAAAGAGACTGAATATATAAGGTCTGCTCTCGAAGATACAAGCATTGATGAGAACGAAAAAGAAGGAACGAAACGAAAAGTGCAGCGACGCTGTCTTGTTGCCCCTGCCGTTCCCCTTTTTATAGTTTATTATACAGCTTTTCCCTGCGCAACAAATGGCAGGATGCAGTACTATCCGGATATTTACGATTATGATGACCTTATATGGCACCATCTTAATGTAAAATGAATTCAGATGAAGAAAGACGATTCAGACAGTCAACTTGTAAAGCTATTGCTTCAGCCATCCACAAGGCGCAGTGCCTTCGAAAAGGTGGTGAAGACATATTCTGCCCGTTTGTATTGGCAGATACGCCACATGGTTTTGACGCATGATGACACCAATGATGTCCTTCAGAATACATTTTTGAAAGCATGGAGCAACTTGGATGCTTTTCGGGCAGAAGCAAAGCTGTCAACCTGGCTATATCGCATAGCCATCAACGAAAGTCTTACTTTTTTGCAGAAAAAACGGGACATGACAGATCTCGAATCGGTGTCGGGAACCATTGCAATGCTGACAAGCGACCCCTATTTCGATGGTGACGAAACCGACCTGCAATTGCAAGAAGCTGTCGGATCCTTGCCCGAAAAACAGCGATTGGTATTTAACATGAAATACTTCCAAGAAATGAAATATGAGGAAATCAGTGAAATCCTCAATACCAGTGTGGGAGCCTTGAAGGCATCTTACCATATTGCAGTTGAAAAAATAAAAAAATATTTCGATGAGCATGACTAAACCATCAGGTCTTTTGTTCGTCAAACAAACGAGGAGACATAGATATGAAGCAGATTGATTTAGATTACTACAAAGAACATGCGAAAACGTCATTCAAGACCCCCGATGTATATTTCGAGGATTTTGCCGTGAATATGATGAAGCAAATACCCGATGTTGCTCATGCCAAGGTAGCAGTTGCATTGCCGCCCGGTACATCCGATGGCAAAACGAATCTTTTTGTGCGTATAAAGCCTTATCTGTACTTGGCAGCCATGATTAGTGGATTGGCTTTCGGTATAAAAGTGTATAGAATCCAACAGCAATATTACACGCAATCGCCCGAAAAAAGCCCTGTGACAATGACAAACGAACAGGCCGAGCAATATGTCGATAACGTGTGCGATTTTGCGATGATTAATAGTAATGATATTTATGCTTGTGTGACAGACAATTATCAACCGTAAGAATCCATCATGAAAAAACTTGTAGTCATAACCATATTACTTTTTTTAGTGCAACAGTCATTGCCGGCCTGCTGCAAAATTGAAAGCTGCAAGAGAGATAGCGTAGATAATCCATGGAAACATTTCAGCCATCGTCCTAAAGCCAATAAAGCACGACCTGCGTTTTCTCCATGGGAATACATGAAAAAAGAAGAGCAGTATATAACCGCAAAGGCCGGTCTTACTCTGATTGAAGCAGAGTCTGTATTTCCTTTGCTACATCAAATGAAAGAACGCCAACGTGAAATAGACGGCAAGATTTTTCGTTTGTTCAATCAAGCCAATTTCATGGCATTGTCAGAGGCCGAGAGCAAATCGATAATTGAGGACATAGAGCGGTTGAATAAAGAAAAACAAACGATAGAAACCACCTATAACCACAAGATGTTGTCAATTCTTTCAGCTAAAAAGTTCTTAAAATTCAAACAGGCGGAAATGAACTTTGGGCGATTTATGCTTCATAAAATGTTTATGGACAAGAACAAAAATTGCCGTCAAGCTCCTGCTCCTAAACAAGGGAGAAAGAAGTAAAGCCTTTTACTATTAACGTAAGTTTGACAAAATATGATCATCTGTAATTTTGGCGATTGACGAAAACTATTGCACCTTTATAGTAGTGAAATTCAAAGAAAGGGAACAATAATCGCTATGATCACCGAGAGTAAAGTTATAGAATTGTTTTGTATGGCAGATG
>ERZ808252.2770-NODE-2770-length-10019-cov-3.788037_pt1 | contig 10019 bp, 10 predicted proteins | sample MGYA00521242_ERZ808252 | MGnify/ENA primary metagenome ERZ808252 (study PRJEB31516, sample SAMN03275581) | gut metagenome | biome: mammalia-associated habitat; material: feces | host: Papio cynocephalus | place: Kenya | collected 2012-08-07 ...
GGATTTTTTTAGTCTACGAATGTTGCGGGGTCTACGCTTTCGCCGTTCCGGCGGACGCAGAAGTGAAGATGCGAGCTTGACGCGGACTCCAGGATGGCCGTCTCGCCGACCGAGCCGATGGTATCTCCGGCTGTGACCTGCATCCCGGCGGAAACGGCGGGCATGGCGGCAAGGTTCGAGTAGACGGTCTCGTAGCCGTCGGGGTGAGAGATGACGACGGTGGTGCCTAAAAATTCGTCGTCATAGACGGCGCTGACCGTGCCTGAGCAGGCGGCCCGGACAGGCTCTCCGACAAGCGCGGACAGGTCGATGCCGTCGTGCGTCCGCCAGTCCCGCGTGGTCTCGTTATAGGAAAGCGCCTGCATACTGTAGCTTTCCAGCGTGCCTCCCGAGACGGGCCAGACGCGCACGGAAAGCGTCTCGGCGGCGGGGTCTGGCATGGGAACGGATGCTTCCGCTGAAGCGTCCTGCGATGCAGAGGCGGGCTTAGTTTGCGAAGAGGACTTTTCGGATGACTGCTTGCCGCCGGACGTGCCGGAGTCCGGGACCTCCGCGCTGGTGGCGACGGAAAGGGTCGGCTCGCTCAGAGCCTTCTTTTCGGAAACGGCGCCGGAGACAAACAGATAGCCTGAGACTCCGACGGCCAGAATGCACAGGAACAGGACGATGTAGTAGCCTTTTTCCTGAAAGAATTTCCGAAAACGGTTGGTTTCAGAATGATCATTGTGCTGCATAATTTGCACCTCCTGCGCTTAGTATGGACGCCGAAGCGGCAGCATATACCTGTAAAGGAAAAATTATCGGACCGCGGCAAGCTCCGGCTCAAGCTCGGGGGCAAAGTAGCGGTCGAGACAGTATTTTATGATGGTGCTGCGGGTGACGATGCCGATGAAGGCGTTTTTGTCGTCGATGACGGGGACAAAGTTCTGGTCGGCGGCGACCAGGACAAGGTCTTCGATGCGCGTGTCGACGCGGATGGGGTGCACCTCGCGGCGGGGAAGAATTTCGGAAATGCTGTGATCTTCGGTCTGACGGATGTCCATGACGCACAGGCGCTTGAAGGCCCACAGAAGGTCGCCTTCCGTTAAAACGCCGCAGTACGCGCCGTCCTTGTCGAGGACGGGAAGAGCGGTGAAGCCCGCGTTTTCCATACGCTCCATGGCCTGACGAAGGGTAGAGCTGGCGTCGATGTAGGAACACAGCGCCTTCGGCGTCAGGAAGAATAAGATATTCATGATGGGTCTCCTTTTGTATCGCACGGCAAGATTTCCGGGTTTGTGTTGGCTTATGCTTACAAGTTTACCATAACGCGAAGGGGAATGCGTGACGAATTTGTGAATAACGCGCAAAGAAAGTTGGATGCACTTTTTTCTTGCTTTTTTCGGCTGCTTCGTATATGCTGAACACGGAGATCAGAATGGAGGGATATGGAGAAGCTATGACTTTGGATGAACTGCATATTGGGGGCAAGGGGCGCATTACGGCCGTCGGCGGAGAGGGCATGCTGCGCTGTAGGCTTTTGGACATGGGCCTCATTCCGCAGACGCTCGTTTCCGTGACGAAGGTCGCGCCGATGGGAGACCCCATGGAGCTTTCGCTGCGCGGCTACAGCCTGACGCTTCGCAAGGAGGACGCGCGAAGCATCACCGTAGAGGAGGTGCCGGAATGATTTTGGCCTTGGCCGGCAACCAGAACTGCGGCAAGACGACGCTTTTCAACCAGCTCACGGGGTCCAATCAGCACGTGGGCAATTTTCCGGGCGTGACGGTCGACCAGAAGGTCGGGCAGGTGCGCGGGCAGAAGGACTGCTCGGTCGTCGATCTGCCGGGCATTTACTCGCTGCGGCCGTATACGGCCGAGGAGATCGTGACGCGCGATTTCATTCTCGACCGGAAGCCCGACGGCATCATCAACATCGTCGACGCGACGAATCTGGAACGGAACCTGTATCTGACCTTGCAGCTTCTGACGCTGCGTGTGCCGACGGTGGTGGCGCTCAACATGATGGACGAGCTGACCGGAAACGGCGGCAGCGTCGACGTGGTGAAGATGGCAAAGACGCTCGGCGTGCCGGTCGTTCCTATCTGCGCGGCAACGGCGGACGGTGTGGAAGAGCTGATCGGGGAGGCCGTGCGTGTGGCGGAAGGGAAAATTCTGCCGCAGGTGTACGATTTCTGCGAGCCCGGCCCGGTGCACCGCTGCATCCACGCGGTCTGCCACCAGATCGAGGACCACGCGCAGCAGGCAGGCGTCAGCGTGCGCTTTGCCGCGACGTGGCTCATCGAGGGCGACACTGCGATGGAAGACAGGCTCAAGCTCGATCAGAACGAAAAAGAGCTCATCGAGCACTCTGTTTTGCAGATGGAGCAGGAGCGGGGACTGGACCGCAACGCGGCGCTGGCCGATATGCGCTACAGCTTCATTGAAAAGCTGGTGCGCGAGGCGGTGGTCAAGCCGTCGGAGAGCAAGCAGCACAAAAGAAGCGTGCAGGCAGACAGGATCCTGACCGGAAAATACACAGCGATCCCGATCTTTGTGGGCGTCATGTTTTTGATCTTCTATTTGACGTTCCATGTGATCGGCGCATTTTTGAGCGATCTTCTCGCGCTCGGCATTGACAAGCTGACCGTGGCGGTCGACGCGGCGCTCACGGCCTATGGGCTCAACCCCGTGGTGCAGAGCCTCATCATCGACGGCATTTTTGAGGGTGTGGGAAGCGTACTGAGCTTTCTGCCGGTCATTGTGACGCTCTTTTTCTTCCTGTCGATCTTGGAGGACACCGGCTACATGGCGCGTGTGGCGTTCGTGATGGACAAGCTCCTGCGGCGCATTGGCCTGTCGGGCAAATCCATCGTGCCGATGCTCATCGGCTTCGGCTGCACGGTGCCGGCTGTCATGGCGACAAGGACGCTTCCTTCCGAGCGCGACCGGACGATGACGATCCTGCTCACGCCCTTTATGAGCTGCTCGGCGAAAATTCCGATCTACGGCTTTTTCTCGGCGGCATTCTTCCCGGGGCACGCGGCGCTGGTCATGATCGGGCTTTATGTGTTCGGCATTCTGATGGGCATTTTGGCGGCGCTGGTGCTGGAAAAGACGGCGTTTCGAGGAAGGCCTGTCCCGTTTGTGATGGAGCTTCCCAACTACCGGCTGCCGTCGGTGAAGAGCGTGGCGCTGCTTCTGTGGGAAAAGGCGAAGGATTTTCTCGAGCGGGCCTTTACGGTCATTTTCCTCGCGACGATCGTCATCTGGTTTTTGCAGAGCTTTGACGCGCGGCTGAACGTCGTGACCGACAGCGCCCAAAGCCTTCTTGCGATGATCGGCCAGTTCCTCGCGCCCATTTTTGCGCCCCTCGGGTTTGCCGACTGGCGCTGCGCGACGGCGCTCATTTCGGGCTTTATCGCGAAGGAATCGGTCGTGAGCACGCTGGAGATCCTGCTCGGCACGAGCGCGCTTTCCGCACTCTTTACAAGCACAAGCGCGGTGAGCTTTCTCGTCTTTACGCTTCTGTACACCCCCTGCGTGGCGGCTATCGCGGCCATCCGGCGGGAGGTCGGCTCTGCGGTGCGGGCGGCGGTCATTGCGCTGAGTCAGTGCTGCGTGGCGTATCTGGCGGCGTTCGTGGTATTTTCGCTCTTGCAGCTTTAGGAGGATACGATGGGCATTTTGATCCTGGTCCTGCTTGCCGCGTGGATCGTTTTTGCCGTGCGGCGGCGAAAAAAAGCCGGCGGCTGCGGCTGCGGTTGCCCGGGCTGCACAAAGGGCAAAGAGAACTGTAAAAAGTAAAAATGGCATGGACCTCCCCTTTCCCACATACGATGGGCAAGGGGAGGCGGTTTTTATGGGGGACTATTTGAAGCGCAACGGAAGACTCATTCTGGCGGCGGTCGCGATCGTGCTGTTCTGCGCGGCGCTGCCGGGACTGTTTGCGGCGGGAAGGGCGATCGAGACGGGCTCGTGGGGCTTGCGCTTCGGCGCGGAGGGAAAAGAGCCCGTCGGAAACGCGAGTAAGCAGGCCTTGAGCGCATACGACGCGGTCTATGTCGGAGACGGAAAGGAAAGGGTCATCTACCTGACCTTTGACGCGGGGTATGAAAACGGATACACGGCAAGCATTCTCGACACCCTGAAGGCGCACGACGCGCCGGCGTGCTTTTTTGTCGTGGGGAACTATCTCGAGACCGCGCCGGATCTGGTCCGCCGGATGACGAACGAGGGCCACATCGTCGGCAACCACACGTACCACCACTACGATATGTCGAAGATCGAAGACGAGGCGAGCTTCCGCACCGAGCTTTCCGAGGTGGAGACGCTCTACGAGCAGATCACGGGCGAGGCGATGAAAAAGTACTACCGTCCGCCGCAGGGCGTCTACAGTGAGGAAAATCTCAAGCTGGCGCAGGCGCTGGGCTATCGGACGGTGTTCTGGAGTCTTGCGTATGTCGACTGGTATCAGGACGATCAGCCGACGAAGGAGCAGGCGTTTTCCAAGCTCCTTCCGCGCATCCACCCGGGCGCGATCGTGCTTCTGCACTCGACATCTGAAACGAACGCGGAAATACTCGACGAGCTTCTGACAACGTGGGAGGACATGGGCTACCGGTTCGCAAGCCTCGACGAGCTGTATGAGGGCAAGGCGTAGGAACCAAAAACGAAGCCCTGCATAACATGGAATGAGCGAGCGACAGACGCTACGTTAAATTTCAGGAGGTTTCGTTATGTCTTGCAATAACTCTTCCGGTATCTGCGCCTTCGGCAACAGCTGGTGGTGGATCATCGTCCTGGTCATCATTTTCGTGCTCTGGAACGGCAACGGCAGCAGCTGCGGCTGCGGCTGCGACAACGGCTGCTGCTGAGGGACATAAAGAAAGGCGGCCTTGCCGCCTTTCTTTATGTTTGCAGGAAAAGCCTGCGCTTTTTTATGAATGCAGATACAAAGAGCCCAGAAGCTCTCTTCCGGTTTTGGTTTTGAAGACGACCTCGCCCATGTGGCGGATGTTCTTTTCCGGCAGGCTGCTTTCCTCGGCGTTCACGAGATAGTCGGCCTCGATCAAAATCTGGTGATCAGGAGCTTCGATGGGGCGCAGCGTGTGGTGGTGCGAGACGAGCCAGACGATGCGCTCGAGCTGTTCGCCTTTGACATCCGTGCCTTCAAAAAATGCGTATGTGAGGGGAATGCCCTCCGTTTCCTGATACTTGCCGTTCGTATTGCCGTATTTTTCGCGGCACAAGGGACAGGCGATATCGTGGACAATGGCGGCCAGCTCCAGCGTGTGGAGCGTTTCGCTGTCCAGGCCTTCGCACGTGCCGATGATCTTCGCGTAGGCGTGGACCTTCAGAAAATGGTCGATGTCATGGAAATTTCCGCCCGATTCCAGAACGAGCTTTTTCAGTGCTTCCGCTGTGGTCATGATGCTGCCCCCTTTTATTCTGCGGTATCCAGAGCGTCCTCCGGCGGGATGAGGAACCAGTCGACATAGTCCGTCGGGTGGGCGATCGAGCCGCGCGTGGTATAGACGGCGAGGTTCTTAAAAAGCACCGGCGTAATGTAGCCGCGCTCACAAAGGCGCTTATACAGGTTATAGCTGTTGCCGTTGTTGGCCAGGGCCTGATTGCAGAGATTGAGCATGACGCTGTCGTCTAAGCCTCCGTAGCACATCGAGCCAGAAGGCGAGAAAAACGGCGTGAGATCAAAGTTGTTGGACATCCGGATCTCTCCGTAGTACAGGTCAAAATTGCCGCTTTGCAGCGCCTGCCGGTATTCACTCAGCTCCATCGTCTTGAGCGTCAGCTTAAAGCCGAGGGAGTTGAGCGTGTTGACGACCTGCGTCGCCGCCTCGACGCGCTGATAGCTCGATGAGCAGACGATCATCGTGCCCGCGACGCTCACGGCGTAGCCCAGAGACGGCACGTAAAGATCGAGCGTCCCGTCGTGGTCCATGTCGGAAACGGACGCGCTTTCGAGCTGCTGCTGGAAGTTCGTCAGACTGTAGCCATAGGTGTTGGCAAGCTTCCCATCGTAAAACGGCGCGTTGGGACTGGCCGGGAGAACGGCCGCGGTGGCAAAGCCGCCCATAATATCCGTCGCGATCTGCTCGCGGTCGATGGCATAGGTGATGGCGCTGCGAAGACCGTAGTTGGAAAAGACGCGGCTTGTGATATTGTAGCCGATGTACTGCATGATCGGGCTCGACGCGTCCCAGAGCTCATAGTCGTTGTGGAAGCCCGCGAAGGCCGCGGAGTTGGGGTCGGTGAGGACCAGATTGACGTTTTCGTACTCGAAATTGTCGCGCACCTCGGCGGTCGTTTCGACGGCTGTGAGCCTGATCTCGTCAAAGTCCACGATGGGCGCGGCCGTCTGCCACCAGGAGCTGTTCCGCACCAGACGCGATCCTTCTTCGTCCATGACATACGGCCCCGTGCCAAGCGGAAGCGCCTCGTCTTTGGAACCGTCCGGGATGACCGGAATGTCCAGCAGCAGCGGCAGACACTCGTAGGCCGTGTCGGTCGTGAGCGTGAGGGTATGATCGTCGGACGCTTCGATCGACGTCACATGGTGAAGCCGGGAACCGTAATAGACCGTACCGCGGGCGCTCGAAAGGGAATAGGCCGCGTCTTTTGCCGTGAGCGGCGCACCGTTGGAAAACGTGATATTCTCCCGCAGATGCACCGTTGTGGTAAGGCCGTCGCTTGAAACATCATAGCCGCTGGCCAGCACCGGCACGGCCGTGTACGACTCGCTTTTCACCACGAACAGCGGCTCGTAAAGAAACGAGATCAGGCAGCGGTTATTGAGGCTCTCACAATTATACGGGTGCGCGCCGTAGCTTTTCTGATACGCAAGGCCAAAGGACGAGGCTTCGCTGAACACCTCCGTCACAACGGCGGTGGCCTCCGGCTGCGTGCTTTCTTCGGCGGAAGGATCCTGCTCGGCCTGCGCGTCTTCGGCGGTCTTGCCGGTAAATTTGCTGGTGAACCACGAAAAATCGAGTTTTCCGTTCGAGCAGCCCGAAAGCAGCGACACCATGAGCGCCGCGCACAGGAAAAGCGAAAGTCGTTTCTTCATTGCGCCGCCTCCCGAAGCTCGATAATTCCGGCCTGCGAGCCGCGATAGCCCTTTGTCACGCGGTGCGACCAGTATTTTTGGGGCAGGCACATCGTGCAGTCCGCGCTCACGTCGATCTTTGTCACGCCCATGCGCGTCAGCCAGAGCTTGTTGAGCCCCTTGTTGTCGACAAAGTATTTTTCGCCGCGCTTTTCGATGTAATCGGCAGCCTCCGGGCCGAAGGCGGCAAGCATCGCGTCGGGAACGTCCCGGTCCGTTTCAAAGCAGCACTGCGAGATGCTCGGCCCGATGGCCGCGCCGATATCGCTCGGGTTTGAGCCGAATTCCTGCGCCATTTTCTCCACCGCCTTGCGCACGATGCCGTTTGCCGTGCCGCGCCAGCCCGCATGAACGGCGGCGACTACATTTTTGACAGGGTCAAACAGCAAAACCGGCGTGCAGTCGGCGGCAAAGCACACCAGAGCCACCCCCGGCTCGTCGGTAATGAGGCCGTCACAGACTTCCGGCTGGTTGCGAAGCAGCCCCTTGCCGCGATCTTCTTTTCCGACGCGAAGGATGGTGTCCGTGTGCTCCTGCCACGTGTGCACGACGTCTTCCGGCCGGAAACCGACGGCAGAGCCTAAAATTTTGTAGTTTTCGAGCACGTTTTCCATGCTGTCGCCGCGGCTCGTGCCGAGGTTGAGCGTCTCAAACTGCCCCGTGCTCACGCCGCCGAAGCGTGTGGTGAAGCAGTGGACGGAGCCCTCCAGCGCATCCGCAGTCAAGTATTCCAGATTTCCTTTTTGGATCGTATGAATCATAAGCATCCTCAATCGTGCACAGGGCGGGAAAAGACCTCCGTCCTGTGCGGTGCTGCCTTAGATCTGTTTACCCTGTTCGGCGGCCAGGTCCTTGTCGCGGCAGCATTTTTTATACTTCTTGCCGCTGCCGCAGGGGCAGGGGTCGTTCGGGCCGACCTTGATCTTTTTGACCACAGGCTGGCGCTTGACGGTCTTGTCTCCGCCGCCGCCTTCGCCGGTGATCTTCGCGACGCGCTCACGCTTGACCTCTTCGTTCGTTTTCAGGCGGACGAGGAACACGCGGCGCACGATCTCTTCCTTGATCGCGTTCGTCATGGCCTCGAACATATCGAAGCCCTCGCGCTTATATTCGATCACGGGGTCGGTCTGCGCGTAGGCCCGCAGGCGGATGCCCTGGCGCAGATCGTCCATGGCGTCGATGTGGTCCATCCAGTACTCGTCGACCACGCGCAGCGTCATCACGCGCTCAAGCTCACGCATGACGGCAGAGCCGTACTGCTCTTCCTTTTTGGCATAGGTCTTGCGCATCATGGAAAGAATGCGCTCGAGCATCTGCTCTGCGGTCATGGAAGAAAGCTCTTCGTCCGTCGCGATCCACGCGCCCTTTGGGAAGCAAATGTTTTCAAAGTGGCTCATGAGCTCGAAGAACTCTTGCCGCGAAGCCAGATGCGGCTGGCCCTTAAAAGCGTTCGTGACGTAGCTTTCGGCGTAGTAGTGCATCATGGACGCGATGCTCTTCTGAAGATCTTCGCCATCTAACACCTGCCGGCGCTGCTCGTAGATGATCTTGCGCTGCGTGTTCATCACGTCGTCGTACTCGAGAACGCTCTTACGCGCCTGATAGTTCCGGCTTTCGACGGTCTTCTGCGCGTTTTCAATTGCGCCGGAGAGGATCTTCGCGTCGATGGGGGTATCCTCGTCGATGCCGAGCGTTTCCATCATGCGCATGACGCGCTCCGAGCCAAACAGGCGCATGACATCGTCCTGAAGCGACAGATAGAACTGCGTCTCGCCGGGGTCTCCCTGACGGCCGGAACGGCCGCGCAGCTGGTTGTCGATACGCCGCGACTCGTGCCGCTCGGTGCCGATGATGAAAAGGCCGCCGGCTTTGCGCACGAGCTCGGCCTGCTTGTCGACCTCGACCTTATATTTCGCGTAGGCCTCGTTATAGGCGGCTCTTGCGGCGAGGATCTCGGGGTCCTGCGTCTCGGCAAAGGAATTGGACTCGGCGATGAGCTCGTCGGAAAGTCCCTGCTTTTTAAGGTCGCTCTTCGCCATAAATTCCGCGTTGCCGCCGAGCATGATATCCGTGCCGCGGCCAGCCATGTTGGTAGCGATCGTGACGGCGCCCAGATGGCCCGCCTGCGCGACGATCTCGGCCTCTTTTTCGTGGTGCTTGGCGTTGAGCACGTTGTGCGGGATCCCTTCGCGCTTGAGCATCTGCGACAGAAGCTCGGACTTTTCAATGGAGATCGTGCCCACCAGCACCGGCTGGCCCTTGGCGTGGCACTGCTTGATCTTTGCGATGACGGCGCGGAACTTCCCGGCTTCCGTCTTATAGACGATATCCGGATCGTCGATGCGGATGACCGGCTTATTGGTCGGAATTTCCACAACGTCGAGGTTGTAAATGCCGGCAAATTCCTCTTCCTCCGTGAGCGCCGTGCCGGTCATACCGGAGAGCTTTCCATAAAGGCGGAAGAAATTCTGGAACGTGATGGTAGCCAGCGTCTTATTTTCGCTTGCGACCGAAACGCCTTCTTTGGCCTCGATCGCCTGATGAAGACCCTCGTTATAGCGCCGGCCGTACATAAGTCTGCCGGTAAACTCGTCGACGATGATGACCTGGCCGTCCTTGACGACGTAGTCAATGTCCTTTTTCATGAGGCCGCGCGCCTTCATCGCCTGATTGATGTGGTGGGACAGCGTGGCGTTCTCGGCGTCGGCAAGGTTCTCGACCCCGAAGAATTCCTCGGCCTTTTTGATGCCCTGCTGGGTAAGAGACACCGTGCGGTCTTTTTCATCGACGATGTAGTCGCAGTCGTACTGGTCCTGAAGCTCCTTATCATCCGTCGTGGAGAAGACCTGCTTTTTAAGCCGCGCCACAAAGTAGTCCGCCATCTCATAGAGCTTGGACGATTCTTCGCCCTTGC
>ERZ808252.2773-NODE-2773-length-10012-cov-4.252687_pt1 | contig 10012 bp, 7 predicted proteins | sample MGYA00521242_ERZ808252 | MGnify/ENA primary metagenome ERZ808252 (study PRJEB31516, sample SAMN03275581) | gut metagenome | biome: mammalia-associated habitat; material: feces | host: Papio cynocephalus | place: Kenya | collected 2012-08-07 ...
CAGAGGGTTATACCCTCAAATTAAAAACCACCAGCTAGGCTGGTGGATTTTTATTTGTCGTTGACAAATACGAATAATACGTTATAATAATTCGTGAAAAACAAGGGAGAATTGTCAATTCGATTTTTTATGAATTTGGCAAAAAGGGATTCGTATGGAAGAAATTAAAAGATGTAGCAACTGCGGCAAACCTATTATCGATAAGTTTGCTTTTTGTCCGTTTTGCGGCAAGGAACTCGAACCGAAATGTAAAAATTGCGGCGAACCTATCGTGGAAGGCGCAAAGTTTTGCTCGAAATGCGGCGCAAGGGTAGAATCTCGCGAGGAACACGCACAAGAGGAACACGTCCAAAGCGTTCAACCGCAAGTCGGCAATACGGTTTGCACACCCGTCGTCGAAAAAGAAAAGGTGGAACGTCGCAAGGTCAAACATACGACAAAGAGTATACTCACTCTCGTGAAAAGGTCGGTGGTTGCTTTCGTATGCGTGCTTTTGTTTGCGCTCTCGTTTGCGGGCGTTCTCGATTTGTCGGTAGACAAGTGTGCCGAATATATAGGCGATTTGATAGATTCGAATTTGGACGAAGATTTTATAGAGGGCGATGTAAGCCTTTATTCCGTCGATTGCATCGAACTTATGTTTGCGACGGCAAGACATTACGACGAGGACAAAGACGTCGCAAAAATCGAAAAACTCGAGGACGAACTTTCTGATTTGGCAGAGGATTTGTACAACTCGGTGACAGACGACGTCAGAGGAACGAAAATAGTTCTGTCCGAAGAATCCGAAGATTTGTTGCGCAAATACGTCGTAAAAACGCTGGCATACAGACTTTCCGTCGACGGCTATGCAGGCGGCGCAGTGCAAGCGGAAATCATAACCGCAGGCATACTGTTCTTGTTGAATATTTTGTTCACGTTCGTTATGGCGATTATAGCGATTGTGGTGTTTGTGAAATATTTGAGAGACTTTTTGCAAGGCAAAGAGGATGACAAGAACGCAAAACTCGACTTTTTCGTGCCGTTCCTTATGATTTTGCCGCTTTGCGCAATGTTGCCGTTTTCAACTGCGATGTCGGCGGTTGACGTTGCGGGCGCAATGATTGCTTCGCTTTTCTTTGCAAGCCTTGCAATCGTCGTTTGCCTCACGCAAAGGTTGGTTGCGGACGCAAAGACCGCAATGACGGCAAAAATCCTTGTGCCGAGAATCGCAACTTTGGTGTTTGCGTTTATCGTGATCGGTTGCTGTTTCGCACCTTGCTTCAAAGCGGTGTACGACGTGCAATTGTCGGGCAAGTCTTCGGCTGCCAAATACGAAACCACTCTCGACGCAAGCGCAATGGCAGGCTGTATAACCAATCATGACGAACAAGAGGACGAAGAATTTGCAGGACATCAGTACAAAAAATACTCCGAAGCCGCAAAAGCGATTATAGATCAGTTGGGATATTTCACCGCAAAAGAATTTATGGCGGGCGACGAGCTTATTGCAAAAGCATATGCGAGGGCACTTATTGTCGACGGCGTGATCGCTCAAATCGACTATGAGGGCGCAAATATGTTGTCGCTCGGATTTTTCCTGCTTATACTAGTAATGGCGATTTCGGGATTCTATCTCGGCGGAACGATTGTCGGCGGAAAATCCGCAAAGGCGGTTAATACGGGATTATCCGTGACAATAGCAATCCTTCTGCTTTGCGCATTTGTCTTGTCTGCCGTTACTATGGAAATAGTTAATACTACAATGGACGATATAAAAACCGACGCATTCGAAGTGAAACTCGCGGGCGGACTTATTGCGGCGATAATTATGTCTGTCGTGATGATAGTTTTCGATGTGCTTCCGTCAAAGATATGGAAAAAGCGAGAGGATGAGATTTCGGACTTCTCGAACGAAAACAACTAAAAACGTATGCAGCGATGATTTCATCGCCGCTTTTCTTTGGCGCAAATGCCAAATAAACAAAATAAATTGACAGCCTAAATTTAGGGTGTTATAATCTAAACGAAAATTTTATAAAGACTGTGAAGGAAAGAGTAGCTCGATTTTTCCGCATCCAGAGAGAGAAACGTTCGCTGTGAGTTTCTTTGCGAGGGTCGAGCGAAGACCATTCCGGAGTCGCGCGCCGAAACAGCAGTAAGCGTCGCCGCATACCTTGCGTCAAAGGATAAAACGAGTAAAAATCAAGGTGGAACCGAGCATTTATGCGCCCTTGCAAAAAGCGTGGCAGTACGTTTTTTCGAGGGCTTTTTTGTTTGAAAGCCACCGAAATATATGAAAATATATATGAAATTCAATCATAGAAGGAGCATTTTATGAAAGTTGTTTACAACAACGGTACGGTTGGCGAAATCACCGACAAGGCAGAGGAATTGCACGTTATCCGTCACACCGCCGCGCACGTTATGGCGCAGGCAATCAAACGCCTTTTCCCCGAAGCGGACTTTGCGTACGGTCCCGCAAACGAAAAAGGATTCTATTATGACGTAGACCTCGGCGACACCAAACTCACCGACGACGATCTTGCTCGTATCGAAGCCGAAATGAAGAAAATCGTCAAAGAGAACTTGCCCATCAAGGCGTTTGCGCTTCCTCGCGAAGAAGCGGTTGCGCTTATGAAAGAAAGAGGGGAAAAGTACAAAGTCGAACATATCGCGGACTTGCCGGAAGACGCAACCATTACGTTCTATCAACAAGGCGAATACATCGATATGTGCGTAGGTCCTCACCTCACGTACACCAAAGCCCTCAAAGCGTTCAAGATTATGGGACAGTCGGGCGCATACTGGAAAAACGACAAGAATAACAAGATGCTCACAAGAGTCAAAGGCACTGCTTTTGCAACTCAACAAGAACTCGACGACTATCTCAAACTTCTCGAAGAAGCCGAAAAGCGCGACCATCGCCGCATAGGCAAGGAAATGAAGTTGTTTATGCTCTGCGACGAAGCGCCGGGATTCCCGTTCTTCCTACCAAACGGTATGGCAATCAAAAACTCGCTCATCGATTACTGGCGCGAAATTCACACTCGCGACCACTACGTCGAAGTGTCCACGCCTATGATTATGAATCGTCATCTTTGGGAAACGAGCGGTCACTGGGATCATTATAAAGACAATATGTATTCCACGATCATCGACGACGAGGTGTATTGCATTAAGCCGATGAACTGCCCGGGCGGCGTTATGGTTTACAAGAGCGAACCGCACAGTTATCGCGATTTGCCTTTGCGCGTGGGCGAACTCGGACTCGTTCACCGTCACGAACTCAAGGGCGCGCTTCACGGATTGTTCAGAGTCAGATGCTTCACCCAAGACGACGCGCACATCTTTATGAGAAGGGAACAAATCACCGACGAAATTATCGGCGTCGTTCACCTCATCAACGAAGTGTACAGCAAGTTCGGATTCAAATATTTCGTGGAACTTTCCACTCGCCCCGAAAACAGTATGGGAAGCGACGAGGACTGGGAAGCGGCAACCAACGGACTTATCACCGCGCTTGAAAAAATCGGACTTCCGTATATCGTCAACGAGGGCGACGGCGCATTCTACGGACCGAAAATCGACTTCCACCTCGAAGACACTCTCGGAAGAACGTGGCAATGCGGCACAATCCAACTCGACTTCCAAATGCCGCTCAACTTCGGGCTGGAATACGTCGACGAAAACGGCGAAAGACAAAGACCCATTATGGTGCACCGCGTCGTTTACGGCTCGATTGAAAGATTTATCGGCATACTCACCGAGCATTTTGCAGGCAAATTCCCGACGTGGCTCGCGCCTATTCAAGTCAAAGTGTTGCCCGTGTCCGAAAAGCACGACGAATACGCAAGAAAAGTGTACGAGGCGTTGCGCGCGGCAAAGGTTCGCACCGAATACGACGACCGCAACGAGAAAATCGGCTACAAAATAAGAGAAGCGCAAGTCGTGGACAGAGTGCCGTATATGCTCGTCATCGGTCAACAAGAATCGGACAACGGTACGGTTGCGGTGCGCTTCAGAGATACGGCGGAAACCAAAACCATGTCGCTTGACGAGTTCGTAAACTTCGTGAGCGAGGAAATCCGCACGAGAAAGTAATCTAAAATGCGAAACGAACGCAATCTAAAGCGCGCAATAATCTCGGCGTTCAATCGAGAAAAGCGCAAATAACACGCAAAAAACTATTTGTTTCGTTTGAAAACGCAACGAAAAACCGCAGAATCCCTGCGGTTTTTTTGTATTTCGGGTTGTTATGCGCCCGCGCGTATGATAGAATTGATTTTGTAAAATCCTTTTTCGAGGTGCAACGTGAAAAAAGAAAAAACCAAAACGACAACGCCCGAACCCATAGCGGAAGCGGACAGAGTGCCTCTCAAAGAGAAACTCGCCTACGGTATCGGCGGCCTTATGGACGGCGGCGGCGTGAGTATGATGTCTTGCGTTATGCTTGCCTATATGACCAAAAACGGCATTGCTATGACCATTGCTTCCACGATTATGATGATCGCAAAGTTCTGGGACGCAATCACCGATCCGTTTATGGGTTTCATTTCCGACAATACGCGCGGCAAGTGGGGAAGAAGAAAGCCGTATATGTTTTTCGGCGGAATATCCTTGTTTTTGTGCATATTCCTCGTGTTCTTGCCCGTGAGAGAGTGGGGCGTGAGCGTTGGCGGATTCACGGCGTACATTATAATTATGTATCTGCTGTGGAACACTTGTTCGACGGTTACGCAAGTGCCGTACTGCTCGATGGCAAGCGACATTACGCCTTCGTTCAGAGAGCGTAACAACGCAAACACCGTCAAACTTATCTTTACGGCTATCGCTTCGGGACTCGGCTACGTTTTGCCGCTCGTGTTTATCGAGGCTCTCACCAACCCCGACGGAACGGGATTCCTGTTCGTTCCGCAACTCGATTCCACGCAATTCTGGCTCTGCATGAGTTTGGTGTTCGGCACGCTGTTCGGCGGCGGACTCGTTATCTGCGGCATATTCGTCAAAGAACGTATCAAACCCAAGACCCCGAAAAAGCATTTCAACCTCAAACAATTTGCAAACAGTTACGCAGTGCCGTATAAGAATCGCTCTTATCGTTGGCACATCGTGATGTACGTCACGGCGTTTATCTGTATGGACATCATTTCCGCACTCGCGGTCTACTACGCAACGGACGTATGGCACGGCTACGAACTGTTCGGAATGAAAATGTCTTCGTTGTTTATCATCGCGCCTATGATGGTGGCGGCGGTGGTTATGTTCCCGCTCGCTCGCGTTATGATGGACAAAAAGAGCAAGCAATTCGCGTTCCGTATGGGACTTCCGTTCTACATTGCGGGCGGCATTATGCTTGCGGCAATGGACCCGAGTTGGGCACCGCCCGTACTCGTTCCCATCGTCGCGCTCATAATGGGCCTCGGCTTCGGCGGCGCGCAAATGATGCCGTGGATTATCTTCCCCGACACGGTGGACGTTGCCGAAATGGCAACGGGTCAACGCCCGACGGGAACGTACAGCGGTATGATGACGCTTGCAAGAAAGGTCGGCGGCGGACTCGGCGTGGGTATGGTCGGCTGGGTTATCGGCGCGCTCGGATACGTTTCCAACACTTCAAACGACCCCGCAGACTACGTCGCGCAATCGGATACGGTTTTGCTCACCGTCCGCTTGACGCTCGGCATCTCGGTTGCGGTGTTTATCACGATTGCTCTTATCGCTTCGTTCAGATATAAGATTACCAGCGCGAAACTCACGAGAATCCGCTACTTTATCGAAGCGAGAAAATCGGGCAAAACTCTCACCGACGAAGAAAGTGCGGAAAGAGAAGCGCTCATTGCCGAACTTTACGGCAAGGTTGACCCCGAAGACGTCGTAGACCCGTCCGTCAAACTCGACGAAGAAGGCAACGTCATCGAAGAAGAAGTCGAAACCGACGTCGCCGAAGGCGTTGAAGGTTCTCTCGAACGAATCGCCGAAACCGATGAGGAAATCGCACAAACCGACGTTGATACGACCGAAAACGAAGATAAAACGTCGATTGACGACGTAGAGGGCTAAAATGAACGGACGTTTTGAAAAGCGCGACGGCAGAGAAGTTATCGTAAAAGAGAAAGGCAAGCCTTTCAGAATCTTGCAACTTACCGATATCCACATAGGCGGTTCTTTGGGCACTCGCAAAAAGGACAAACTCGCTCTTGCGGCGGTAGAAAAGATAGTCAAAAACGCAAATGCGGACTTCGTTGCGGTCACGGGGGATATGGTGTATCCTATGCCTTTGCTCAATCAGGGTACGCTCAACAATCTTAAATCCACAAAGATGTTCGCTTCCGTTATGGAAAAACTCGGCGTGGACTGGACGGTGGTTTTCGGCAATCACGACAGCGAGGTTTGGGCAAGGCTCGATAAAGAGCAACTCGGCGATTTTTATTCCGCTCAACCGCATTGTCACTTCCGAAAGGGCGACCCCGATATATTCGGCGTTGGCAACTATTGCATACCCCTTCTCAACGAGGACGGCACGCTCAACACCGCGCTTATGTTCATCGACAGCAACGCATATCTGACGTGGAACTTTTTTAGCGGCTTCGACGTCATTCACGACGACCAAATCGAGTGGTATAAAAAGGAAGTTCAAGCCCTTTCAAAAGACGGCGAGATTGCAAAGTCGCTCGCGTTCTTCCACATTCCGCCCAAAGAGTTTAAGGAAGGGTGGGAAAAGTGTTACAGAGGCTCGAGCGAGGCGACCTATCATTGCGGATTCGTTCAGGAAAAGGACAACTATTTCGGCTATCCCAAAACCAAAGAGGGCAAGTTTTTCGGCGAAATGGTCAAACTCGGCAGTTGCAAGGGTATGTTTATGGGACACGACCACCTCAACACGCTGTCTATGACCTACAAGGGTATTCGCCTGACCTACGGAATGAGCATAGACTACAACGCGTACAAGGGCATAGCAAAACGCATTACCCAAAGAGGCGGAACGCTCATCGACATCTACGACGACGGCTCGTTCGACGTGACGCTTTTGCCGCTTACCGATTGCAAATGACAAAAAAGAACAATGCATAACAAAATATCGACCGGCAAAACGGTTGCGCCTCGCTTTTGCGGGGCGTCGTTTTATTTTATGCTACAAATATTAAATACATAAAAAATAAATAAAAATTTATCTATATTTTTGGAAAAATCGATTGATTTGCAAACATAATTTGTTATACTTACAATGAATCATTTTTTGGAGGCTATATAATGAAAAAAGAATTTGCTCAAAAGAAAGTTCTTTTTACCGAAACGGTTCTTCGCGACGCAAATCAATCTTTGATTGCAACGCGTTTGCCGTATTCTAAATTTGCCGACATTCTTCCCACGATGGACAAAGCGGGTTACTACTCTGTCGAGTGCTGGGGCGGTGCGGTTTTCGACGTTTGTCTGAGGTATCTCGATGAAGATCCGTGGCAACGTTTGCGCAACATTCGCAAGGCTATGCCCAACACGAAACTTCAAATGTTGCTCAGGGGACAAAACCTTCTCGGCTACAAGCATTATCCCGACGAAATCGTCAAGATGTTCGTTGAAAAATCCGTTGACAACGGCATCGACGTCATTCGTATTTTCGATGCGCTCAACGACGTGCGCAATCTCGAAACCGCAACCAAAACCGCAATCAAGTGCGGCGCGACGGTGTCGGGCGCAATCAGTTATACGCAAAGCCCCGTTCACACTCTCGACGCGTTTGCAAAACTCGCAAAACAACTCGAAGAAATGGGCGTTGCAACTGTCTGCGTCAAGGATATGGCAGGCACTATGACCCCGCTCGAAGCGTACGAACTTATCGGTGCAATCAAAAACGAAGTCAAAATCCCCGTCGTTTTGCACACTCACTGCACGACGGGTATGGCGTATATGACCTATATGAAGGCAATCGAGGCGGGCGTTGACGTTATTGACACCGCAACATCGTGTTTTAGCGGCGGTACGAGCCAACCCGCAACCGAAACCATCAATATCGCCCTCAAACAACTCGGATACGAAACGGGTCTTAACGACGACGTGCTCAAACAAGTCAACGACTTCTTCAAGCCCATTAGAGACGGCTACCTCAAAGACGGCACGCTCAATCCCAAGATGCTCACCACCGACACCGACGCTTTGACCTACAAAGTGCCCGGCGGTATGCTCTCGAACCTCGTTTCCCAACTCAAAGCGCAAAACGCTATGGACAAATTCGAGCAAGTGCTTATCGAAACGCCGAAGGTCAGAGCGGATCTCGGCTATCCGCCGCTCGTAACGCCTATGAGCCAAATGGTCGGCGTTCAGGCAACCAACAACGTGCTTTGCGGCGAGAGATACAAGAATATTTCCAAAGAAGTCAAAGCATATTGCAGAGGCGAGTACGGCACTCCGCCCGCACCCATCAATCCCGAAGTTATGAAGAAGGCACTCGGCGACGAGAAACCCATCGAGGGCAGATACGCAGACACGCTCGAACCCGTCTTTGAAAAGACCAAAGAGGAACTCAAAGGCATCGCAAAGAACGACGAGGACGTGCTTTCATACATCCTTTTCCCGCAAGTGGCGGAAAAATTCTTCGCCGCTCGCAAGGCAAAAGAAGAAAAAGTGGTCAAATACACCATTTCCCCCGTTGAGGAATAAGAGGTGAAATATGAATAACATCTTACTTTGCGGAATTTTGAACAGAACCGACCCACTCAAAGTCACCGACGCGCTATTGCTTGCGCTCATCGGCATAGTGGTGGTTTTCATTGTTCTTATTCTGCTTATGCTCATCGTCTCGCTCGTGGGCAAAATCTTTGACGGAAGCGAAAAACTCAAAGAAAAACACCCCGAATGGAACGATAAAGTGCAGAATCTCAAAGCAAAAATGACGTTCTGGAAAAAGGATAAGAAAGAAGAAACCGCAACCGAAACCGTCGAGCAACCCCTCGCAAAAGGCACTTGCGGCGAACTTAAACTTATCAACACCGACGAGCGCGACGCCGCTATGATTATGGCAATCGTCGCAGACCAAACCAATACGCCTCTCAACGAGTTGCGTTTCAAATCCATCAAGAGAGTAGAGGACGAAGAAAAATGATTTACAAAGTTACGTTAAACGGAAAGATTTACGAAGTCGAAGTCGAAAAGGGCGAGGCTGTCATTCAAGCCGAATACGAAGCCGCGCTTCCTCAGGCGACGCCCGTTGCGGCAACGCAAGAAGTCGTCGCCGCACCTACGGCAGCACCCGCTGCACCCGCTGCACCTGCACCCGCAAGCGCAGGCGCAAATTCCGTCACCGCACCTATGCCCGGCACTATCAACGCCGTCAAGGTGACAAGCGGTCAACAAGTCAAAAAAGGCGACGTGCTCTTTATCCTCGAAGCAATGAAAATGGAAAACGAAATCTATGCCGATAAGGACGGCAAAGTCGGTCAAGTGTTCGTGCAAAAGGGCGCAAGCGTCAACACCGGCGCACCGCTTTGCGAATTGAACTGAGAGGTTTTGTATGGATATAGGCGAAATCTTAAAGAATATCTGGAACGGCAGCGGCTACCATCTTTTCGGTCAGGAAGGCGGTTGGCAGTCCATAGTGATGATCATCGTCGCGCTGTTTTTTCTCTATCTCGGCATCAAAAAGCAGTTTGAACCCTTGCTTCTCGTGGGCATCGCGTTCGGTATGCTTCTCACCAACTTGCCCGCACTCGACGGAGACAAAATATTCCACCCCGAATGGTGGACGGGCGAAGATGCCGTTGCAAACGGCGTAAATTATCTCAACGTTTTGCAACACGGCGGCTTGCTCGATATGCTCTACATAGGCGTAAAGACGGGCGTTTATCCCTGCCTCATCTTCATCGGCGTGGGCGCAATGACCGACTTCGGACCTATGCTTTCTCGTCCGAGTTCGCTCATTCTCGGCGCGGCGGCGCAGGGCGGTATCTACCTCGTGCTTATTCTCGCGGCGCTTCTAGGATTCACCGGCGGCGAAGCGTCCTCGATTTCCATCATCGCAGGCGCGGACGGCCCGACG
>ERZ808252.2775-NODE-2775-length-10006-cov-3.588685_pt1 | contig 10006 bp, 7 predicted proteins | sample MGYA00521242_ERZ808252 | MGnify/ENA primary metagenome ERZ808252 (study PRJEB31516, sample SAMN03275581) | gut metagenome | biome: mammalia-associated habitat; material: feces | host: Papio cynocephalus | place: Kenya | collected 2012-08-07 ...
ATAAACGTTTACATATATTCTTTCACCAGACTTTGAAGTTGTAAAGTGGTTTTTTTGCAATTTCGATAAAAATTTATAAATTAGCCTCAAACAAAAACTCCTAAACCTATAGAAGTTGCTTCTAGTGGAGCTGAGCGGAATCAAAGAACCCAACTGCTTTTGCCCCAGCTTATAACCAGGGATAAATAATGCAGTGGCAAGCAGTTAAACTTCACAATCAATTTGAAATCTTTCGTTCTTCATCATCATGACAGACTATTCCCGCTTCCATTGTCAATGCTCTGCTGTTATTGAGAATCTTGCAATGGTGTTCTCAATCTCCCATGATTTTTCAGCTTCAGAAATGTATTCACTGATTGGAGTCAGCTCACTAATCAGGTTTTCTCCTACATTGATGTCAATCAACTCGGAGAACTTGCTGAATAGCTCAATCGACAACTCAGTACCATCCTCGAATTCCATGATTATCGCATCAGTGAACGTGTAAAGGTAATCCGAATCATCAATTTCGGGATTGTTGCTGTGAATAGAATAATCAACATGAGTTATCTTTTGTATTACCATGTTGTCTGGGAAGGAGTTCAGAGATTGTGTTGCTTCTCTGTAGGTGCCTTCTTCCGCTTTGAGAATGGTGATGTCTTCTGGTTCTCCATAATAATCAATAAGATCCATGGACGCCTAGATGGTGCAGGAAGACTCATCATCAAAGTTAAATTGAGCTACCCATGCTGCATTTCCCTTTATGGTTTCTTTTGTCAGTACTGACTGACAGAAGTCTTTTTCCAATGATCCCTTTAAGAACATCTTTGCTGTGCATTTCAAGTTGTCTGTCAATCTTTTGTGTCATCTCTTTGCATCTCCTTTTATAAAATGGATTTTCTGTGATACTACACCACCCGAATTTGTACTTCGCTTTATATTGATTTCCACAATAGGAGAACCATCGGAAGATGAGTATCTTCGATATGTCAGCACAGTGCCATCAGGCATGGTGGAAATCTTCATCTCTCCTTTACCATGTCGGTTGCTGGTTGGCCGTATTTCTTCTTTTCCTCCGTCCGTATGAAAGAGTACCGTTCCATCGAAGGCTAAAACCTCTGTAAGCTGTCTGAATATGATACTGGTGCGACTCTCTAAACACAGCAGGTAATGGGAATAAGTATTTCTGAAAAGTGCTCTTTTACTGTCTTTTTTGCTTGCTGAAATAACTTTCCGTAGACAATGAGCTTATCCTTACTCTCATAAACGTGTCTAAATCATTGCGTTTTGCATCGATAAGTGTACTTATGGTGTCATTAAACTGATAACCGGCATTGTACATTCGGAATATAATTTTTAAAGCATACCCAACTTGTTTTTCAGACAGGTTTTCTAGTTTTGTCGTTGCCATCGAAATGCACATTTTACGATCGCTATCAATACCTTCCTTGGAAGTCTGAGCAAGTGATATGTTCTGTGACATCTTTACCCAGTCTTCTGATGTGAGTTGCTGCACTATTTTTGATAAAGAGGCTTTTACTTTCACATTTGTCAAAATCGGTTTCAGCTCTTCTTCTCCTATGTAGAAACTGACATTGGGGCTTGGATAAGTTTCCTCTTTAATTTCATTCCAGGTAGTGAGCCTTTTACAATACATCTCAACACTCTTCTGAAGAGCTACAGCGCCATCCCAGAGCACAGACCAAATCTTGCGAGAGAGTTTTCTGATATCAGACTTTAATTCTTCAGATACCGTCTGTTCTTCCCAGATAGTTTTCAAGTTCAATTTACGCTTACACACTATCTCTGCCAGATAAGCTAGAACATATGCAGCCATAGATTTCTTTCCTTGTTTGATTCCTTCGTCTGTGATTATTCCCAAAATCGTGTCGTATAAAATCTTTTTGGCAACAATATTTTTAAAATCCTTATCAACAGGTGTATCAAAATCTTGAATGTTTTGGGTAAAAGCTTTGTATGCGTCCTGTGCACCTTTGCATGCCTGTTCCGGGAATCCCTGATATGCGAGTTCAATAACTGCGAGATCAGTTTTCGAAAACTTTTGTGTTTTGGGATATTCCTTTTCAAAAGCTCTTCCGTTTTGGCTACATTCAATGTTGTATGAGCCTTCAACATTTTCATAGTACCATTTTGTTGGAAGCTTTGATCCCATTGCAGGTGCATAAATACTTCTGGATAGTTTAGCAAGCTCAACGTTATATGAATCGTTTGAACTCAAATCAGAAACTTTTATTTTGTTTTGAGTATTGGCATATCTGGATATGTTTTTGACCATCATGTTATACATGTCCGGATTATTCACAACCGTGATTTTTACCAACACATAAACATCATCAAGATCAACATCGAAATTTGCTTTTGCTTTATATATTGATGCAGATGTTTGTCCACCATTAACTATTTGGAAATCATGAATTCCTATGATATCTCCGTTATCATCAAGTTCAACTTTGCTCGCTGTTGCTGATATTCCGTTGTTATATGCAAGGAACTTTGCTGGAGTTGTCTTCAGAGTATCCATAATACCTTTATTTACTGATCCTCGAAGCTGGAGGTAGGTTCTGACGTTACTATTGAGTAGTCTGAAGTGGAACTTGTCAAACAAGCGATAAATTACGTTGCCGCTAAGGATACAAGAATAGACATCATAAGTTCCATCTGAAGTAGAAAGGTGCGAACATTTCAAAGGGTGTTTTAGAACAGATATATCTGCAACAATACTTTCTATTTTTTGATTATCGAGAAACCTTTTATATCTCTCGATATCATAGACACAAACATCAACCGGTTTACCGAATATTGAAAAGGAGGGAAGCTTGATTTCTCCAACTAATCCATTTGTGAGGAGAATATAGTTGATGGAATCATATTCATCATAGTGAGAGGCAAGCTCAAAAACTAGAGAATATAGAGGGTGTTCTTCTTCTATCGTGGATAACAATGTCTCAGGAGTCTTTTCGATTAGATGCATGAAATTTGATAATCTTTTTAAGGTATTATCGACTTCCATAGCAGTGAGCCTAGAAATTGAAGGAGTATGAAAGAAGCGTGTCGTATATACGGTAATAGACCTTTCGGATTCCTCATCTAGGTGGAATGCGTTTATTTTTGAATTGCTTTCAATTGATTCATATCTGAATGTTGTATCGTCAAAACCGCGTACAACAGGAGTTTCTCCAGAACTAAGATCGGAAATAATTTTCTCTGTGAAGATGTTCTCGCAGTTATTTCCATCATCACCTGTGGATTCGAGTTCTCTATCTACATATATTAAGAGATCTTTGTAGAATTCATCTGTGCTAACACTCACTTTTCTACCCTCCTTGATACAAACAGATCGAACTCAGATATTGGAAGCTGGAAATCATTACAAACTGCAATATCAATCATGTAAGATACAGAAGATATGCCATGAACTAGATTTGCAGGGGTAACGCGCGGGAACTCTGAAGAGACTTCATAACAGAAGAATGACTCGCTTACAAATCTTATTGAGTATCTATCTCTGAATGTTTCCTCATACCCAGCCTTCTTTAACAAGTCTTCAAAAGCATTCAGGCGTGTTTTGTCTTTCGCCAAATGATAGCGGATTGCATCAATCTGCTCCGATAATGTCTGTCCCTCAATATTGTCCTCAGATATGATTAGAAAATAGAGGAACAGTTTATCAAACCCTTCTGAATCAAGCTGAAATTCATTCGAGATTTGGATTCTATTCTTATCGTCACGTAATGTTGTTTTTACCTCAACAGCAGAGTCTTTGAAAACGTAGTCTTTTGCCGCTTTATCAGGTCCTCTCCAGTGGTCAATGATTTTAGGCAGACCTTTCTGGACAAAATGCAATGCAAAATCCAATTCTCCGAATAATCCGATCTGTTGCTTAATGTTTAGTACTCCTTCTGGGCAATTTTTGAAAAAAACTGACCACTGAATTAGTCTGTTGATTAGTTCTGGAATGCCAGAATCTTCTGGTGCTGCAGTTTCCGCGAGATCGACAATGAAGCTGATGAACATACCTTTATCTACAGATTTCCCTTTCGATATACGGAAAGCAGTACAGCTTGGATAATCTTTTAGAGTCAAATCTTCCTGTTTTATGCGAAACCCGTTTTTGGGCCGTATCTTGTTTATTCTCTCAATCTCATCATCACTGGCGATAAATCTGAAATAGGGTTCTTTATTAATATCAAGTCCCAAAAAAATGTTTGCTTGTGATTCAATATCAATGCGTCTGCAATAGTCGGTTTGAAACTCCTCTTTGTAAAGTTCCTCAAGCAAATTGGTAATAATATCTTTCATATCAGTTGTTTCCATTTTCAAACCTCTTTCTGTATTCGCGTTCTGCTATTGCGTTAAGCTGACATACGACAGATGTCATATCTCGGCTTAAAGATGATTCAGCAAAACTAATCATGAACGAAGGGAACACACCTTCAACGTAAACATCATCATAATGTAACGCCAGAACGTATAGAAGTAGCAATGCATTGCTGGCTGGTCTTGCTCGTCTTATCTCGAGTGGGGAAGGCGTATTTGTTGGTTCCTTTCCATTCCTTTTTCTTGATTCGTTTGTAGCGACCAATGCAGCATTATATTGTTCTTGAGTCAAGTCAATATACTCATTTGTGCCCGATGGAAGACGTCTCTGGTTGATTTCATAATAACTGAGGTCGTCGTCATCTGGGTCGAAGATGGCACGGCTGGAGACCTTGATAGAAATATTGTTTATAAGCTCTACCGTTTTGCCAGTTTTTGCTCCATCGCCTTGAATTAGCGCAACTGTCCAGTTAACAAGTTCTCCGTGTTTATTCATCTGTTTGATATAGTCTGCAAGTACATCAAACGAATAGAGGGAATTTTGTGGATCAATGTGCATCCCGTTTTCAATAAAGTTCTTCAGAATTTCAGATGATGACACATCCTTCCATAAATATGCGTTATGCTTTATTTCAGAATATTGCCCGAGATCAGAAATGAAAGATTTCAGGATTTCCATGTTCTCAAGATTCTTTTTAGGATCTTTCAGAATGTATGGAATGGACGTTGCATTTCCGGAGAAAGAAATTCTTCGTTTTGTTGTGTTTTTCGATTTGTTAAGAGCAGTTACCAACAAAACCGAATTCGGATCTGTTTGTACCATCAATCCAAAGTCTCTCGGAGTCTTTTGTGGTTGCAATTCAACTAATGTCTTGAACTGAGCTGACAAATCTGCATTCGCCTTTGTAATTATCTCAAAATTCCTGATAAGCATTGTTGATGCAAATATTCGGCTTAAATCAATGTAGCCAGAACGATATCCAAACCAGCGTCCCATCTGTAAGAGAGAATCATACATTCGCGAGTGACGCATAAAGTAGCTGATAGACAGCCCTTCAAGAGTAAGCCCTCGAGCAAGTTTGTCACCACCAACTGCAATCACTGTTCTCCCATTGGGGTAACGGTCATACTCAAATCCCTTTTTTCCATTTCTGGAATTAATTTCTAGACACTCGATTGCCTCTAGAACATTTCGTATTTCCGGTTCTACATCCTCCCATTCGAGATCAGTCAGGGAATGGTCTGAAGTCAAGTATTTGATTTTGTCAAATTTGGGCTCGTATTCTTCCTCCCATATCTCGTGGAGATGGTCTAAGAAATACTGCTGACGATCTGGAGTACCTACTTGGAAAGCATCTGTCAGGTTGTCAATATAATCCTTGACCCACCCTAAAACCTCTCCTTGTGTTGCTTTCAGTCTGTCGACATGGATAAGCATGGTGTTATGGCGGTTCTCAGTGCTTCTGACTTTCTTTCCTGCTGCGGATATGAGGAAACAGTCGATTGCATATCTCATGGATAAAGGCATGTTGGTAGCAATCCATTTCACTGTTTTCCTGGTTTTGCCAAACTTGATAATTTCTTCTTCTTTTTCGAATCTCGATGTTGGGATTACAACTGGCAGCCCCGGGGAATTCTCACTTCCGAATATCTGTTCAGGACCATAGTAATCCGACCCTGGAGAAATCTCCATGATGAAATTTCTCGGGAAGAGATCTTCTCCAACAACGATTTCTCTATCAAGTTTCTCGTCATATATCGTCTTGTCTCTGTCAGCTTTGCTATCATTCGGCATGATGAAAATATTTGCATAAGGGGTCGCTGTATAAGCCACATATGCTGACCTGTCAAAACAAGCGAGTATTGCTCTAATGTATTTGTTTACTTCTGCAGGATTGATTTCATCTTTAGCAACAGGTTTTCCTGTCATAAGATCGAACTCCTGTTGCTTTCCATTTACCGATGCATTGTCTGCCTCGTCATCAATCATTATCATCGGAGCAGAGATTTTTCCATTGCTTTCAAGATTGTTTTGCAAGTCTCTATAGATATTTCTGAGAATGCTGACGTTTTTCTTAACAACGTAAAGGACGGCATCCTCTCCGTCCAGACGGATATTGACGAAAGATGATGCTTTACCATAATCGCCGTTCAGTTCTTGGCTGGTTTTGGCATGAATTGTTCGGCCTTTATGTTTTGAGGATGTTCTCGTGACGGTTCCAGAAGTGTATGCGCTTGAATCATAACCAAGGAGACCTGCATCGATTCTGGTTTGAGTCTGGCTCCTCAAATCGTTTGTTATACCTGCAAGAACAATAATGACTTTATATCCAGCATCGACAGCCTTGGCCAGTAATCCAATGTAGTTTGATGTTTTTCCAGCCTGAATATTACCGACCACTAGGCCTCTTACATCCCAGGATGCCGGACGTCTAGGGTTTTCTAAAAGTGAAAGTATTTTCTCTGTGCTACTATAAAGCTCTGTTAGTTGAGCAGGGGAGGCATGCTTTTTTTTAAGATATGTACGATATTCTTCCCAATGATACCACTTCTCGATGTGTTCTTTTGCTTCCTCAAGCCAAGGAATATGATCTGATGCTTTGTCAATTAAAGTTGTTGCAGGATCATACGTGAGAGATCTTTTTATCTCTAATTTGTGCTTTATACGTTTCTTCAGTTCGTCAGCATCTGTGGAATATTTTATTCCCTGGGCTGAGAGCATGGAATCTACTTCCATATCGATGCGGCGTAACATTGTCTCTGCAGAGACAGGCTTTTGGAATTTCTGTTCGAAATCATCAACATAGGTCAATACTTGGGTAATACAGAAATCCTCTACTTCATAGTCCCGGTTTTTTATCATGGCTGACTCCCATTTATTTTCCTGATTACATTTTCCACAGTTTCAATATGACTGGTGAAAGGTTCTGTCGAACTTATAAATTCAATAGCTTCGTCAAGAGTTAGCCCGTCATAATGCATGCAACCCTCTATCAATGATTCAAATGTATTTGCCAGCTCTTTGTCGCCTATTTCCGATAAGGGACGATTGTCCACATACGCACCACCAGAAGATGACTCTGTTTCAAGAATACTCATCACGGGAATATGATTCTCTATTGCTTTAAGAAGGAACTGAAAACTTTTTTGCTGTTCATCGTCCAAACTATCGTTGAATGATTTGATAAGGGGATTAGCTCTGTTTATTTCATAATAAGCTTTTCCGTCTTTAGAACCATATGCCCAAAGAAATGTTGATTTGCTATCCACTGATTTGCGTCTGAGTGTTCTACCTTTTGATCGGAAAATTTTTCGTGAATCTGTCCTAGCTTGCTTTGCATACGAAGCAAGTTTATCTACAAGAGCAGGAGGGCAAACAGCGTTTTCTTTCTTTACATCTATCTGCCATGCATCATCCATCGAATTGTCGATGTCCAGTCTTATTCTTGCAAGACGAAAAGCCTCTTTGTTTTCCATTTTTTGCAGATTAAGCCATCCGCCATATTTAATCAGACGTTTGTTTCGGTAGATATAGAAACCTTGCATTTCGTTCATAGATTTTTCTAAAGAAGCCTTGTTTATCTCTTCTTCAGACATTGTTTTGGGAAGAAGATATGTACGCACTCTGACGGAGCTTTCTCCAAAAGGAATTTCTTCATCTGTCGTTATGTTTGCACCTTCAATGGCAAATGGGCTCCAGAGTTTTACTGGATTTCCATTAAAGAGGAATGTAATCTTGTTTTTGAAGTCTCCATAAGTAATCTGAACATGTGTATAAACTCTTTTCAGAACATCTGTCCACAGCTTATCTTTCTTCCCGGGGGCAAGTTCTTCTGGAATATTTAAGTGATCCAGATTTTGCCATACTACAACTGTTCCTGATTTCTTCGGGATCGAGGTTTCTAGCCCTATTTCTGAAGGGGTGCAGTCAATCAAAAGGAAACCTTTATCTTTGATTTGATCAATATCCCACTGTTTGCAAGAAATGTCTGCTTCTTTTCGAGAAATTACAGTGAATCGCCGACATTGGGAGAAAGAAGCCGACTTTAATCCAAGGCCGAATCTGCCAAGATCATTGGAATCCCTTATGGACAAAGGACTACGGCAAGCAAGTCTCATCGCTTCATGAAGCTCTTTATTTGTCATTCCGATTCCGTTATCGGATATCCTTACAAAAGGTTTTTTAGTTCCATATGGATCCCAGATCATGTCTACATGGATTTCCGTGGCTTGGGCAAAAATGCTGTTGTCAATCACATCAGTTATTGCTGTCTCGATTGAGTAACCAATGTTCCGGTATGAATCAACAAAGTTACCAGCATTAATATCGCATTCTACATATCTCAAGACTCGCCCCTCATTTTCGAAGAAAAACACGTCACCAACATCTAGGGATATTGGAAGCCATATATTTGTATTCAATGCCAGCGAAGGTCTTTAAGATAGATTCAAAAATAATTTGTGCACCTTCGCATGGAACTGCCATTCCTATCTGTTTTCTGACGGCTTCTTTATTACCGCAAAAAATGAAATCATCAGGGAAAGTCTGCAATCTTGCACGTTCTCTGTTAGTAAGTGCTCGCGGTTCTGCCCAATGATAGATGTGAGTACCTCCTCCTCCGGATCCTGTGACAGTATATGAAGGCTGATCAGGATCTAATCGCCTGTATATCTGACTGAGTTTTGCACCTTTTACTTTCAGCTGGAATTCTTCAGGAATGTCAGAATTAAATGCATTCTTGCCTGGGGCAATATGAAGAAGACGACTTATTACAACCTTGGCGTTCTGGGTAAACTCATTGTTTGGTGCATCCTGAGAAATGGGAGGATCCTCTAATGCTTTTTTACATGATTCCATTTGATAATCTTCTGTGCTAGGAATGCGGAAGACTTTGTGCTCATCCTTTCTGATTCCAACAATGATAATCCTGTGCCTTTTCTGAGGAATACCATATTCTTCAAAATGGTACGTGTGAGGAAACAAATCATACCCACATTCCTCAAATCTTTGCATTATTTTTGGGAAAGCATTTTTGTCTGTCTGTAAGCCTTTTACATTCTCTGCAAGAAACCATCTTGGTTTGAACTTTTCCAAAGCTCGTGCTCCGTACTCATAAAGAGGTCCGTACTCTCCATCGAGCCCTTTCTTTTTTCCTATAACAGAATAGTCATTGCATGGGAAGCCAAAACTTAATGCATCAATTTCACTCAGTGAATCAAAGTCAAGTTTACGGACATCCTGATTGATGACACTATCAGGAGAATCTGGACAGATGTTTCTGATATACGTCTTACATGTATTCAGATCAAAATCATTAGCCCATGCATGAATTATTTTCTGGCCGGGAACACATGCGTGCATTGCCCCATAGGCTATCCCTCCGGGGCCGCTAAAGAGTTCTCCCATTCTGTATATCACTTCATTCATATTGTAGCCCCCATAAAAACCAATATTTCACCTTTTGCACTCAGAAATGGCAAAATATCCGGCTGCAACTTCTGATTGCTCTAATAATAAAGGAGAACAGAATGCATTGCAGCAAGTTAATTGTCCATTTATAAGAATACTTTATTTGCTACGTTTTGTATAACCCCCGGTGAAAATGTTATTTGTGGCAAATCATTGCAATTGAGTCTTGGAAATAAAACAACTCCCTGATTTACAAGGAGTCGTTGGAAATGGAGCTGA
>ERZ808252.2778-NODE-2778-length-9994-cov-4.232015_pt1 | contig 9994 bp, 9 predicted proteins | sample MGYA00521242_ERZ808252 | MGnify/ENA primary metagenome ERZ808252 (study PRJEB31516, sample SAMN03275581) | gut metagenome | biome: mammalia-associated habitat; material: feces | host: Papio cynocephalus | place: Kenya | collected 2012-08-07 ...
TTTAAATCTGTGGATAAGTTAAGTGAGCTTGCGGGAAGAAATGCGGAAACTCAAGTTGTTCCTTCTATTGACAAACCGGGAGAAGTAGTTTATCATGTACCAAAGGGTGAGTATATTATAAATACAAAAGAGGATACTGAAGTTTCTGTACTGAATTTGGATACAAGTATACACTATAGTTCAAGTGAAAAGGGGTCGATTCATGTAGGATTCAATGATGATTATACGATTGATTCTAGCTTTGAAGGACATAACGGAGACAAACAGGATGTTGAGATTACAACATATGATAAACATAAGAATAAGAAAAATTTCAGATACTTTTCAAACAAAGTAAAAGTAACTGGAAAAGATAGAAACAATATTGTAAAGAGTATTAAATAAGGAGGGTCTTTTATGATCAAATCAAAATCATTTGCAGTCATTTTGACTGCAGCACTCGTAACCGGTGTATTTGCGCCGGCAGCACAAAGCGAAGCAGCAAGTGTTAAACTGAATAAGACGAAGTTAAGTCTTGTAAAAGGAAAGAGTACGGTATTGAAGGTAAAAGGGGCAAAGAAAAAAGCTGTCTGGACAATCAGCAGTGGCAAAAAAGTGATCAAATTGTCAGCAAAGAAAAAGGCAAGCGTTAAAGTGAAGGCTTTAAAAGCCGGTAAGGCAAAGGTTTCCTGTAAAGTTGGCAAGAAAAAGCTGATCTGTAAAGTGACGGTAACAGCAAAGCAGAAAAAAAATGCAGAACCAACCGTAACGCCGACAGTAGTACCGACGCAAAGTCCGGCGGTGACACCGAGCCAGACACCGAGCACAGTGCCGAGCCAGACACCGGCGGCAACACCGACAGCAAGTCCTGCAGTTACTCCAAGCGCGACACCGGTTGACATGAATGCGTATGAACTTAAGACGATCAATACACCGGGACCGGCAGCAGAGTATGATTGTTTGAAAGTAGAGACAGGACTGCATAAGTCGTATCTGAATCTGGGACATTTTATGCCGGGAGGTTCAATGGAAGAAGAGATGCAGTTTTTCGAAACAGGCATCTGGCGTGAAGATATTGAACAGATTACGATTTCCAAGTCCAAAGAAGTACCGGAGGGTGTACTTGGCAAATTTGACTTGTCCGAAAAACAAAACGGCAGTGTTATGGCATGGTATACCGATCAGGATGCGGATGGTAAGTACGAGATGACGATCGGCCAGGATGGAGGCGTTGTTGCCAATCCAAATTCTTCCTATCTTTTCTGTCAGATTAAAAATAGTGAAAAGAAAGAAAATGGTGGAGAAGCATTCCTGCAGGGAATTGAGAATCTTGACACCTCTCATGTTGTAGATATGAGTCATATGTTTGAATATTCACAAGACTTAAGAGAGCAGATAAATCTGGGAGATAGTTTTGATACATCTTCCGTAAAAGATATCTCACATATGTTTTCATGGTTTGGATATGCTAGTCTCAGAGAGTTGAATCTTGGGGACAAATTTACGGTGTCTTCGATTGAAAATATGAAATCTGCATTTTACTATACCGGAGCCGGTGACTTAAAATGTATAGTAAAAGATGCAGACACAAAAGCCTGGTTTGATAAAAATGCAGAAACAATGGAGTGGCATGTAGGCGTTTTGGCTGGCTGGGAGTTTAATCCGGACAGCTTAAATGATATCGTGGTTGCGGAGAAAAAGTAAATTTTGTTGTCAAAAGATGACTGATTTTGTGGAAAGTTGTCGTCTATCCTCAAATTGTTGTCGTCTGTCGCAATTTTCGTTTTTGTATAAAAAATGTGATATACTATGCGTATGTCACATTTTTTTTGGCAAAATAAGGAAAAGGAGGGACACGATTATGAGTCGGAAAGTACACAAAAATTGTGTCGTAGTGATAGGGTGAAGCAGCTTGCGGAAAGAATGGTAAAGGGAATGATAAGATACGGAGCGGTTTCCGATACGGACAAGGAAATTTATGTGTTTGGAATCTATCAGACTATGATTTCCGGGCTGGAGATCCTTCTCATGCTCGTTACCGGCCTTATATGCGGAGTCGGATGGCAGTGCGTGGTATTTTTGCTTACATTCATGCTGCTGCGCCGATATGCGGGAGGTTATCATGCATCGACACTGCCGCGGTGCGTACTGATGTCTTGGTGTATGGTATTTGGTGCCTGCATCTGGGCGAAATATATATTGCTCGACATAGGGACACAGAGTATCGTACTGTTTCTGACCGGACTGGTAGTCTTTGTATTTGCGCCGGTTCAGGACTGCCATAAAAAATTGTATGACTATGAAATAAAAAAATATTGGAGGCGTTCTATCATAATCTGGAGTATCTATGTCATGATTTATATACTCCTCTGGATTGGTAATTATCGCAGCTATGCGCAATGCATCGTGATCGGAAATGTTATGGTTTCATTCGTAATAGCAATGGCGTCGCCTTGGAAAAAGGCAAACAATATTTTTGGAAAGAAAAGGAAAATATGATGGAAATTAAACCACTTCAAAAGGTTACTTGGGACAAATGCAGCGATAATACAAAGTACATTACGGGGGTATATGAATATTTGCTTTCCGGAAAAGCGGTACAGGAAGAGAAGAAGGTTTTTTCAGATATAAAGAAATGTATAGACCATGGGTATGTTGTTTTATTTGGAAAAGACTGGGAAAAAGATTGGATGATCTACGGATATGACGAGGAAACAAACCAGATTGTTTGGACACCTTGTGCTGAAAAATGCAGTGTTCGGGAAAGTTTGTCCCATTTACTGGAAAAAACAGGATTTTATGCAAATGGATCGGAAGGAAGAGTTCTGCATTTGCGCCCGGTACGTGAATCTCCTTTTTATCCTAAAAAGAAAAATGGCTGAGAGGAGAAAGTTTTGGCGATAAAACAGAACCGTTAAGATTTATTGATTATCCTATTTAATATAAAGATAAATAGGATAATCCATAAATTAAAGTGAGGTGATATTTGATGAATGAAAAAATAGAAAATAAAATTTTAAAAATCATAGCGGAATGTTTAGGATTGGAAGAAAATCAGTTAAACGAAAAAATTAATGAAGAGGCAGATCTGGATTCATTACAAACAGTTAGCCTTGTAGCAGAAATTGAAAAACAATTTAAGATAGAATATAGTGAATTTGCTGAGTTATCTCTTTATATGAATTCTTATGAGTGTATGATAAATTATCTTAAAAATTATGTAGAGGAGAATATTTAAATGAAGAGTGTTTTAGAGGATAAACGATGGAACATTTTTAAATATGCATATACAAATGTGCCAGCATATAGAGACTTGTTAAAAAAACAACATATAGATGTAAATGAATTAATAAGATCAGAAAAATGGGAATATATACCTATAGTAAATAAAAATGAGATTATATATAATACAGAGAAATTTATTTCAGAGGAATATTTTGTTGATGTGGCATTGGATAGGTTAATTCATACTCATACATCAGGAAGCACAGGAACATTTTTAGATGTATATTGGAAAAAAGAAGATTTGAATCGTGCATTAATGCCTTTATGGATTGACAGATGGAAAAGTGCGCATGTTAATCCTGAAGATAAACTGTGTCAGTTTAATACAACATTATGTAATAATCAAAAATATGAGATAAATGGGAATAAGTTAGTAGTATCAAAACAACATTTATTTGATTATAATTTTTACGAAATATGTAAAATAATTAAAAAATTTTCACCTAAATGGTTAATTATTCACCCAGCAATTGCAAGAACTCTTTTGGATAAGACCAAATTTTTAGAAGAATCCATTTTTTCTAATTTAAAATATATTGAATTAACAGGTGAAATGGTTTTACCAGGATTGGTAGAAGAATTACAAAATACTTGGAATTGTATGGTAAAAAAACATTATGGGTGTATGGAAACCCAAACTATTGGATATGAAGATAAAAATTCTTATAGAATATATCAACAAAGTACGTATGTCGAGATTCTTGATGAAATGGGAAAAAAAGTTTCAGATGGAAATACAGGGAATATATTTGTCACGTCGCTTCATAATAATGTAATGCCATTTATTAGATATGGAGTTGGAGATCGGGGAAGAATATATACAAAAAATATTGATGGATGTGTAGTTAAATATTTATATTTAGAAAAAGCTAGAAAAAATGACAGAATTTTGTTAGAAAATGGGCAAAAAATTGCTGCTGATATTTTGCTTAAACCAATTGAATTAATTAATGGATATTATCAAAATGTTGTGCATCAATTTCAAGCAATTCAACTGACTCGTGACAAAATCAAAGTAAAAATAGTTTCAGATGATGATTTCGATAAACAAAAAATTATAAATATTTATTTACAATCAATACAGCAGACTGTATTAAACAAAATTAAATTTGAATTTGAATTTAATAAATGTTTATATCCAAATGAAACCAGTGGAAAAATACGTTGGTTTATATGCGAGATTTAGGATACTTTAACAAACGGTATCGTTTGTTTTGTATAAAAAATAAAAAAGAAAGGAGAGTATAGTTTTAGTAGAACTATACAAAAAAGAAAAATGAAAAGAGTAATTAAAAAGGTGGTTTGCATGTTACTAATCACAAGCGTATTTTGTTTTCGCTTACAAAATAGCGAAATTGAAATATGTGCAGAGCAACAAATATCATATGAAGAATTTGTTGGAGAAGAAAATATCACAAAGGCGGATGCTAAATTATTAGCACAATACCAAGTACAAAGAACAAGTGAAAAAAATGAAGGAAATTGGTCGAAGAGCACAACTGTCAGTAATACTTATAAGCTTTACAATGAGAAAGATGAAGTTATTGCATATGCAGTAGAACTTTCTAATAGTGGGAAAGAGGCAGGATATGTTGTTGTGGGTGCAAATGAAGAAAATTCACCAATTATTGAATTTAAAACTTCTGGTAAATTTTTAAAAAAACCTCTTGATGAAGATGAACATATAATCTATGATGGTGTAATTGATTATTATAGAGTAGATGAAGAAACGCAAAAAGCCACTAATATTGAGAATCAAGAAGAAACAGTTAATGTTGATCAATTACAAGATAAGATGAAAGAGAAATCACAAGAAAATAATGATAATGAGAATGTAAAAAAAGAATGGAAAAGTGTAAAAAAAGAAGTTAAAATTGGAAATTCAACACCGCCTAAAAGTGGTGAAGCAAATGTTGCTCCTTGGAATTATGAAAGCGGATACAAAAGTAGACAATATAAAACGGTGCCCGATGCAACTTTTTATTCATATTTTGTGACGACTAATTTTGGACCAGGAGCAATTTGTGTTCCTACAGCTGCTTGTAATTTGTTGAAATATTATATGTGTAGGCAGAGAATGAAAACCTCATTGATTCTAAATAATGATTGGCAACAAACTTTTAATAGATTAAAAACATACTTTAAAACTACAGATTCAGGAACATATATGAGTAATGTAAAACCAGGTCTTGATAAATATTTTAATGATTTAGGCATACAGGATGCAGTTACACATTATTACGGCTTTGAAGATGATAAAGCAGATTGGCAAGAGATGAAAAGAAGAATTGATTTAGGAGATCCATTTTTATATGCTACGTCAAATCATTTTTATTATAAAGAACATACTGTTTTTGCTGTTGGATACGAACAGTATAACTATTCTAAAAAACAATTATCTGGTTTAACTACTAGCAACTATCTTCAGGTTGCTGATGGATGGACAGATAACGCTGATCGATATATAAATGTAAATGTTGGAAATCAGGCAGACTATGATGAGATGGTAACTTTGTATTTTGTGTATTCCTATAATCAAAAATAGTATTCGGAGGTGTAAAAATGAAAAAAATAATAATTTTTTTGGGCTTGAGTATTGCAATATTATGTTTAAGTACACAATCTAAAATAACGTTTGCAAAAAATGATGTTCATAGGGAAGTTAAAATTGCAAAAAATAAGAACTATTCTTTAAACTATTTTTTAAAATTAATTTCTAGTTCTTATAATGAATACGAAGTAAAAAAAATTCAAAATGCAATTAAGAAAAATGCAGTTGTAAAACTTTCAGGTAAAGGTATATCCATAAAGAAAAATTTCTTTAAAATTAAAAAAGAAGGATCTTATGAATTGAAAATATCTGCTAAAAAACATCATTGTAACATTAAAATAAAAAGTGTACCGAATAATTTTTTACTGAATTCCAAGAAAGTGTCTTACGTGAAGATTTTAGCAGCAATGGATAGTCCTGAATTAAAAGAAGTAGAAATAAGAGACCGAGAAACAGTACAACAGATAATACAACAGATAAATGACACAAAATATGTATTCAATTTTAAAGAGTCTTCTGAAGTAAGAAAAGGATTTTTAAGATATTATGTCGAATTCTATGATTTTAGCAATCAATTGATTATGCAATTAAAATTGAGTGATTATTCAATCGGAAATAGTAAAGACAATACACATTGGATTAAAAATAGTAAACAAGCGAAAAATGTTTACAAATACGTTGAGAAAAAATTTTTAGAAGGATACAAGTCAAATTAATAAAAAATATTAGTTTAGTTTAAGACTAAGGAACTGGTGCAAATATTGTGCCAGTTCCTTGCATAATTTATAATTAATAAAGGTGATACAATGCGAAAAGATATTAAACCTATTTATATTCAAGGCTTAGATTGTATAGACAACACCATAATATCTATTTGTTCATATCTGTTTGGAAATTGCCAAAATCTTTTTTGGGATGCACTTCAATTTAAGTATCATAATGATTATTGTATTGGTAAAGGCCTTGATTGGGATGATAGAAAGATTGTGAAAAATGCTGAGAAATTATATGGAATGTATTTTCAATCAAACAAAATTTCAAATGTTGAAGGAAAACAAAGATTAATAGAAAACTTTTTTGTAAAGAAAGATGCAATGATTTTGGCTGTTAGAACTAATATTTGTTCATGGCAAGAATCATATGGATCATCTAATTATACTATACATTATGTGATGATTATTGATATTGTAAAAAATGGAATTATATGTAACGATTGTATGCCAAAAAAAGAGGACGTTTTTCTTTCATGGGAACAGCTTAGATATGGCCTTGAGGGATTAATTACAATATCAATAAAAGATAAAAGAAGTAAATTTGTATCATTAAACGACATATATAAAACGGTTAGAAAACAACTAAAAATACGCGATGTTGAAAAAATGAAAAAAAGAATTTCAAAGGATTTAGATATTCAAAGAGAATTTGGAATTGAAAACAAAATTAGAAAAATTGCTTTATACAACCTTTTTCTTAAAGTTACAGGTGGACACATACAATTTTCGCAATACCTTGATAGTTGTTTAAATGAAAAAGAACTTTCAGAAGAGGTATTAAAAACGGCAGTACTTTGGGAAGAACTGAAGTTGATGACGGTAAAAATTCATATGAAATATTCTCAAGGCCAATATATAAGTGACAAACAAATTGAAGAATATAGATTATGGTATAAAAACAAGTTAGAAACAATTATTTTAAACGAAAAACAATTTGTAGAAACACTAAGAAATATACTTAATACTAAACAATATATAAGACAAGCTAATATGATGCAAATTGAGAATGTTGAATTAGTATATAATGAGTCATCGCATTTTTTAAATAATGAATTTGATGTAGAAATAGAAAAATTATTGAAAATAATAAAACATTCACAAAGTATTAAAACAGAAAAAAATCATTTTAATTGCATTTTTTGTGATGGACAAGAAATTCGTGTTAATAAAATGATTAAAGGAATTGTGTTAATAGGATATGCAACATATGGCACCCAATTTGATTTTATTAAAATAAGAACAGATTATAATAAAATTATAGAAATTTCTTTAGCATTTTCAGATTGGACAGAAGAAAAATTAATTCAAGAAAAAGTTCTTTGGGAAAGTGATTTTAAAACAAAAACTGAAAAAAATGTAAATTATATTGGAAAATTAGTAGAAAAGAGAATCGAGTTGGGTAAAATTAATTGTCAAAGTATTATTTTACCTCAAAATAAATACATTCATATATTTAAGTTTGGTATAATTATTGAAAAATAATAAATAACCAATATTTGAGAAGAAGAAGACATAGTTAATACAAAAAAGAGTGTTAGAACGTTATATTACAAATTAAAAATTGTTTATCAAAGTAGCAGTAGATATACTTTTGTTTGGAACGATGTGGAGGGTGTAAAGAAGTATGCTGGATGAGGTTGCACAAACAGATGCGAAGTATATGTAGGATGTAGCGGTAGATAAAAATTTCAGAAAAAGCGTAGAAGATTTGCATACATTAAAAACAATTCGGATTAAAGTAAAATCAAGCTGGGTTCGAGAGACGTTTAATAAAAAGACTTGGGCTTGTGTATTTGCGAAAAATGGTATGGATCAAAAGAAAGTAAAGGCATCAAAGAAAAAAGTAACGATATTATAATGGATTCGTTTGTTATAACTGATTCGTTTGTTATAACTGAAACATTCTCGTGACTTATTCCTCCAAGTATGTTATAATAGGCTTAATATGCAAAGAAAAAGAAACGGCATCCCAGGATGCCGGAATGGAGGTATTCATGAACGAGAAAACAACTGCAATTCGGGATGCGAGACAGCTCGGACTGCCAAAAATGCTGCTCCTTGGCTTGCAGCACATGTTTGCAATGTTTGGTGCTACAATCCTGGTGCCAATTCTGGTAAGCAGCTATTATGGGGATGTATCACAGGGGAGATTGATTCAGGTTACACTGTTTTGTGCAGGAATCGGAACACTGTTTTTCCATTTAATGGCAAAAATGAAAGTTCCCGCTTTTTTGGGATCTTCCTTTGCTTTTCTGGGAGGATTTGCGACAGTGGCAAATTTTAACGATGGAAAATACGCCGGCATGAGCGGAGATGACAAACTTGCTTATGCAAGCGGAGGAATTGTGATCGCAGGACTTTTGTACCTGATCTTAGCGCTGATCATTAAACTGGTCGGAGTGAAAAAAGTAATGCGTTTCCTTCCACCGGTAGTAACCGGACCAATCATTATATGTATCGGACTGAACCTTGCGGGATCCGCAATTGGAAATGCTTCAATGAACTGGCCTCTTGCGCTGGTTGCACTTGTGACAATCATTATCTTTAATATATGGGGAAAAGGAATGTGGAAAATTATTCCAATTCTCATGGGCGTTGTTATTTCTTATGTAGTTGCGTGCATATTTACGGCGTGCGGCATTCACAATACAGATGGATCTACCATCGTAAATCTTACTTCAACGATCGAAGCCGGCTGGATCGGTATTCCGGGATTTGAACTTTGTAAATTTGACCTTTCGGCGATTCTTGTTATGGCGCCGATCGCATTGGCTACCATGATGGAACATATCGGCGATATTTCAGCAATTTCCGCGACAGTAGGAGAAAATTATATCGAGGATCCGGGTCTTCACCGCACATTGATCGGTGACGGTATTGCGACAAGTATCTCGGCATTGATCGGTGGACCGGCAAATACGACATATGGCGAAAATACAGGTGTATTGGAACTCAGCCGTGTTCATGATCCACGCGTCATCCGCTTGGCGGCAGTGTATGCGATTATACTTAGTTTTATACCGAAAATGGCATCGTTGATCGGATCGCTTCCGACCGCAATCATTGGTGGTGTCAGCTTCATTCTTTATGGAATGATCTCAGCGATCGGAGTGAGAAACGTTGTAGAGAATAAGGTAGATCTGACGAAATCCAGAAACTTGATTATCGCGGCAGTGATTCTTGTCAGCGGACTTGGATTTTCAGATGGTATTACATTTACGATAGCGGGAACGGCGGTAACACTTACAGGACTTGCTATTGCAGCTTTGGCAGGTATTATTTTAAATGCAATTTTGCCCGGAAAAGATTATGAATTTCAGACGGCAGTAAAGGAAACGGAGGAATAAATTATGGCAGGACAAGTTACGTATTTGGATCACCCATTGATCCAGCACAAAATTTCAAG